>Ga0157375_10002684_pt1 | contig 15420 bp, 19 predicted proteins | sample M35metaG_FD_115311 | JGI IMG/M metagenome (GOLD analysis project Ga0157375, IMG submission 115311) | Miscanthus rhizosphere microbial communities from Kellogg Biological Station, Michigan, USA - M3-5 metaG | ecosystem: Host-associated > Plants > Roots > Rhizosphere > Soil | place: USA: Michigan...
CGGCATGAAGCCCTGCACGAAGGCGCTGTAGGTCTCGTTGATCAGCCGCTGCGACTCGGCGGCGATCGTGCCGAACACCAACGAGCTCTTGCCCGAGCCGGAGACGCCGGTGAACGCCGTCAGCCGCCGCTTCGGGATCTCGACGCTGACGTCCTTGAGGTTGTTCACCCGCGCGCCCCGCACGCGGATCAGATCGTGGCTGTCGGCGCTGGGCGCCGGCGGTCGGCTCTTCTTCGCCTTCCCGCTCAAGCCGCGTTCAGGTCCACCGCGGCGCGGACCAGCGCCTTCAGGGCCTTCTCGTCGATCTCGTCGCCCTCGTGCAAGTCGATCGCCCGCCTGACGTTGCCCTCGAGGCTGGAGTTGAAGAGCCCCGCGGGGTCGTCCAGCGAGGCACCCTTGGCGAACGTCACCTTGACGTGGCTCTTGTACGTCTCGCCGGTGCAGATCATCCCGTCTCGGTACCAGGTCGGGACGCCCCTCCATTTCCACTCCTCGACCACGTCCGGCTCGGCCTCCTTGATGAGGCCGCGGATCCGGCCCAGCATCTCGCCCCGCCAATCGCCCAGCTCCTCGATTCTCGCGTCGATCAGCTGCGCGGGCGTTTTTCCATCCGTCATCTGGGCTCGCTTTCTAAGTGGGCAGCTGGTCGATGCGGATCATGTTGCCGGACGGGTCGCGCACGGCGAGGTCCCGCGCGCCCCACGGCTGATCGGTCGGCTCCTGCACGATCTCGGCCGCCGCGGCTCGCAGCGCCCCGAAGGTGGAGTCGAGGTCGTCGCTGTGGAAGTGGACGCCGTTCAGAGCGCCCTTGGCGACGAGGCCGGCGACCGCGTCGGTGTCGGCCGGGCTCCCGTTCAGGTAGTTGGTGAGGACGATCGCGACGCCGGGCTGGGCGGCGGCGCCGACGGTGATCCAGCGGAAGTCCCCTTTGGCGACGTCGTTGCGCAGCTCGAGGCCGAGCGCGTCGCGGTAGAAGCTCAGCGCCAGGTCGGGGTCGTGGACGATTACGAAGCACTGGGAGAGAGTGAGGTTCATGGCGACAAGGCTAGGGCGCCGCCGGTCCGCCCGTTTCTCCGATCCTGCTCGGTTTGCGGGCTCGGGCGGGTGAGGTCCCTGGCGATGCAGCCCGGCACCCCCGCGAGGCCGCCGTGGTCACGGGCCCGGTAGGCCGTCGGCGTCTCCCCCACCAGCTGGGCGAAGCGGGCGCTGAACGAGCCGAGCGACGTGCACCCGACCTCCATGCAGACCTCGGTTACCGAGAGGTCGCCGCGGCGCAGCAGCGCCTTGGCCCGCTCGATCCGCCTCGTCATCAGGTACGCGTAGGGCGTCTCCCCGTAGGTCGCGCGAAACCGCCGCGAGAAGTGCGCGGTCGACATCAGCGCCGTGCGGGCGAGGGCGGCGACGTCGAGCTGGCGCGCGTACTCGCGGTCGATCAGATCGCGGGCCCGGCGCAGGTGCGCGAGGTTGGCGAGATCCTCCGTCGTCACGGTGCAAGCGTAGCGACGTCGCGAGCCCTAGGATGTGACAGACCAGATACATCGATGCTGAACCAGCGAAGCGATTGACCTCCCGCGACTCAACCCCGGCCACCGGATCGCCGTCCACGATCAAGCTCTCCCCCACTTCCTATCTGGTGCTGGGCATGGTCCGCCTCGGAGTCAGCTCCGGATATGCGATCAAGAAAGTCGCCGACGGGTCGACTCAGAATTTTTGGCCGATCTCCCTGGCTCTCGTCTACCCGGAGCTGGCGCGGCTGGAGGCCGCGGGCCTGTTGAACCGGCGCAACGACCCGCGTGGCGGCCGGGCGCGGTCGGCGTACACGATCACCGCCAGAGGCGAGAAGGCGCTCGGCGCCTGGCTGCGCTCGCCGAAGGTGGCGCCGGTTCAGATCCGCGACGAAGCGATGCTGAAGCTGTTCCTCGCCGACGCCCTGGGCGAGGAAGACCAGCTGCAGCTGGTCAAGGCCCTGCGCGCACGCAACCGCGAGAGGAAGGAGGCGCTGCAGGAGGAGATCGTCCCCCGCGCCGAGGCCTTCGAAGCCCAGGGCATCCGCTACGTGGCGGTGGCGGCGCGCCTCTCGGCGGACCTGCTCAAGTACGCCGAGGGCTGGCTGGCGCGCCTGGAGCGAAAGCTCGAGGACGGCTGAGGCTCAGCCAGTCGCCCGGCAGGCCTGGAGGACGTTGCCGGTCACGTCCGTGCCGTCGCCGAAGGCGACTTCGACCTGAGCCTGGAAGTGTCCGTTCGCGCACTCCGCAGAGAGGAAGGAGTGCTCGCGGCCGCGGTAGGTCCATTTGCGGTCGATCGTGAATTCGGCGCCGCTGAAGGAGCCGGCGCCACCGGCGATCTTGGGGATCGTGATCGAGATCCTGTAGCCGTACCTGCCGGTGCCCTTCGACACCTTGGCGACCGCGATCAGCGCCGTCGGCAGCGGCACGTCGGCGTAGACGTAGTAGAGCTGCTCGTGGTAGGCCTTGGCGCCGTAGCCGCCGCCGGAGGGGCCGTTGAAGGCGAGGAGCGGGCCCTTGGCCGTGAAGGCGGCCTGTTCGGGGAACTGCACCTCGGCGGTAGAGGTCCCCCTGCCGATCAGCGCGCCGCCGCAGGCTCTCATCGCCGCGGCGGGCGGGGAGCTGCTGAGCTCGGCCAGGGTGCAGGTCGGCAGCCCGGTGGTGTCGATGGCGATGTGCTTGTCGACCAGCAGCTGGGTGCCGAGGGCAGGCGGGATATGACTGGCGTCCCTGGTCGCGACGGAGGCGCTGCCGTGAAAGCCGACCGGGGCCATCCTGCTCCTCGGCAGCGCTTTCGGGCTGGTCGATCCGTCGACCTTGATCAGCAGATTGCCCACCGCGACCGTCACCGCCGAGGCGCTGCCCGCCGCCACGACCACGGCCGCGGCGATTGCGGCCAGTCCCGCCACTGCCCCCGCCCAACGCCTGCGTACTCGCTTCATCTCCGCCGCTCCTCGATTGAACTATCAGTGTCGATACATCGAAGCCGATAGCTCGAACGAGCACAATGGATCTCGCAGGACCAGTTCTCGGAACTCTTTCCCGCTCCAGCTCGAAGCGGGCCTCGCCTATCTCCCCGGCGCGTGCTGGCGCTCGTGCGCCAGCAGCCACTGACGGCGCTCGGCACCGCCGACGAAGAGCTCGGGGATTTCGAGACCGCGGGTGACGCGATGGCACGGGGCGACGAGCGGGATCGGATTGGCCCCGAAAGAACCGCCGAGAAGCTTCGCGGTCGCCTGGGTCGGAAGGTCGACGTAGGAGAGCCTTCCCCCGTAGGGGATCTCCCGGGTGGTGACGAGGATGTCCGCCAGGCCGTCGGCCAGGCCGTTCCGGTCGATCGCGCACTCGATCTGGCCGACCTCGCCCTCGAAGTAGCCCCCGAGCTTCTCGATCGCCTGGTCGAGATGAGCGCGCGCGGCCTGGCTCCCCCGCCGGCTCGACGACAGCGCCCGCAGCCGCGCGACGTCCGCCTGGTCCTCGAAGGCAAGCCGGAGCAGGCCGTCGGCGCTCGCCGCCAGGAACAGGGGCCCCAGCGGGGTGCTGGTCTCGGCGACGGCCACCCCCCGCCCGCCGAAGGGATCGCCCGGCGTCTCACGCTCGAGAATCGCCTGGGTGCCCTGAAGGAGCCCGGCGCCGTAGTCGCCGCAGTCGGCGCAGATGCCTTCGGCGCGCAGCTCGACCCGCTCGATCGTGAAGCCCTGCCGGCGCGGCGGCTCGCGGTGGGCGGCGCCGTCGAGGTCGAACAGGCGCATGCAGAGCCGGCAGCGGAAGTGATCGTGGGACTCGGTGTTGGTCTCGTAGCGAACCGGCTCGGGAGCGCCGAAGGCGCCGAGCAGGCCGAGCTCGGTGAACTCGGCGAGCGTCGCGTAGACGGTCCCCCGGCCCAGGTCCGGCAGATCGCGGGACGCCCGCGCGTGCACTTCGTCGGCGGAGAGATGCTCGGTCGGGCCGCCCTCGAAGGCGGCGAGGATCGCACGGCGCTGCGGCGTGCTGCGCAGACCGTGGCTGCGCAGGAGGTCGGCGGTCTTCGCGGATCCCAGATTCATCGGCGCCATTATGTCTAAATGCTATCTGCGACTGCTACTCTTCTCGGACATTGTCCTAACTAGGAGATTTGATGATCCTTCGCATCGACCGCCTGCAGACCGAGTTGCCGCCGCCCTCCAACCCGGATCCGGTAGGCGCAGCGGCGGTGCAGGAGCTCCTGGGCGGCAAGTTCGGCGAGATGTCGACCTTCATGAACTACACCTACCAGTCGTTCAACTTCCGCAACCGCCAGGGCGCGCGGCCGTTCTACGACCTGGTCGCCAGCATCGCCGCCGAGGAGTTCGGCCACATCGAGCTGGTCTCGGCGACGATCAACACGATGCTGACCGGCGCCGCCAAAGGCAAAGCCGGCAAAAAGGGCTCGCTGAAAGGCGTCAAGGACGCCCGCAACACCCAGCAGTTCATCGCCGGCGGGGCCGCGGCGCTGGTTCAGGACTCGATGGGCAAGCCCTGGAGCGGGGACTACGTCAACGCCTCCGGCGACCTGATCGGCGACCTGACCCACAACTTCTTCCTCGAGACCGGCGCCCGCAACAACAAGCTCAAGGTCTACGAGATGGTCGAGCACCCGGCCGCCCGGGCCCTGACCGGATACCTGCTCGTCCGCGGCGGCGTGCATCAGGTCGCCTACGCCCGCGCCCTCGAGAACCTCACCGGTGCGGACATGACGAAGCTCTTCCCCTCGCCGCGGATCCCCACGGACAAGATCCCCGAGTGCCAGCCGCACATCAAGCGGGGCGAACACCTGAAGCTCTACCGCTTCTCCCCCGAAGACTTCCAGGAGCTCTCGGCCGTCTTCAACGGGCCGCACCCGGAAACCGGCGAGGAGCTGGAAGTCGCCGAGGAGCTTCACCCCGAGGGCGCCCCGGCCCACGACCTGCCCCCGCAGCCGGCGGTCTTCGCCCCCGGCCCCGAGCCGGATGAAATCGAGGAGATCGCCGCGAAGCTGCGCAGCGCGGCGGGCCTGCCGAAGAAGCCGACCGGGGTCGTGGCCGGCAAATCATGAGCGGAGCGCAGGCCAGCCGCGCAGCCACGGATCGCGCCTCCCTGCCGCCCGCGGCGGGAGCGCTCAGCGCTCTGGTCCTGGAGCTGCTCGAAGCCGAGGCCGACGCGGCCGCGCGCCTCGGCGACCCGGCGGCGCGCGCGGCCGGCATCGTCGAGGCCGTCGCCTCGCCGCTCGACGACGACGATCTGCAGCTCGCCCTCTACCTCTGTTACGAGCTCCACTACCGCTCCTTCGACGGGGTCGACCCAAGCTGGGAGTGGAACCCAGCGCTGCTGGGCGTCCGCGCGGCCCTGGAGGCGGCCTTCTTCACGGCCCTCGGGCAGCAGGTCGACCGCGAGGACGTCGAGCCGGGGGAAGTCGGCGAGCGGCTCTTCGCCCTGGAGGCCGCCGATCAGGGCCCGTCGCTCTCCCGCAGGCTCGAGATCGCCCCCGACCTCGGGCAGTTCCGCGAGTTCGTCGCGCACCGCTCGCTCTACCAGCTCAAAGAGGCGGACCCGCACAGCTGGGCGATCCCGCGACTCGCCGGCGCTCCGAAGGCGGCGCTGCTGGAGGTCCAGGGCGACGAGTACGGCGGCGGGCGGGCGGAGCGCATGCACTCGACCCTGTTCGCCAAGACGATGCGCGCGCTCGACCTCGACGCCCGCGAGAACGCGTATCTAGAGCTGGTCCCGGCGACGACGCTCGCCTCGGTGAACCTGATGTCCGCGCTCGGCCTCCATCGTTCCCGCCGCGGCGCGATCGTCGGCCACCTGGCGATGTTCGAGATGACGTCGGCCCTCCCGAATCGCCGCTACGGCAACGCCATGCGGCGCCTGGGCTTCGACGACGAAGCGACCGACTTCTACGACGAGCACGTCGAGGCGGACGCCGTGCACGAGAACATCGCCGCCTACGACCTCGCCGAAGGCCTGGCGAAAAGCGAGCCCGAGCTGGCCGCCGACATCCTCTTCGGGGCGGCGGCGATGCTGTTCCTCGAGGACCGCTTCGCCCGGCACCTGCTCGACTCCTGGCAGGACGGCCGGACCTCGCTGCGCCGGCCCCTGTGAGCGCGGAGCCCGCGGCCGCCTACATCCTGCCCCTGCGCTGGACGGCGCCGGGGCCGATCGAGCCTCTGGCCGACTACCTGCGCGGGCTGGGCGGGCTGGTCGAGGTCGTCGTCGTCGACGGCTCCCCGGCCCCGCTCTTCGACCGCCACTCGGCGGCCCTCCGCGGCGTCGGGCGCCATCTCGCCCCCGATCCCGACCTCGACTTCGCGATGGGGAAGGTGAACGGGGTGGTCACCGGCCTGCGGGAGGCGCGCCAGGAGCGGGTCGTGATCGCCGACGACGACGTCCGCTACAGCCCCGAGGCGCTGCGGCGCGTCGTCGCACTGCTAGAGGACGCCGACCTGGTGCGGCCGCAGAACTACTTCGACGAGCTGCCCTGGCACGCCCGCCTCGACTCCGCGAGGTCGCTGCTGAACCGGGTGCTGACCGGAGACGCCGGCTTCCCCGTCGGCGACTTTCCCGGGACGCTCGCGGTCAGGCGGAGCAGCTTCCTCACCAGCGGCGCGTATGACGGGAACGCCCTGTTCGAGAACCTGGAGCTGATGCGAACGATCGCGGCGGCGGGCGGGACGGTGAGCACGCCGCTCGATCTCTACGTTGCCCGCCGGCCTCCAAGCGTCGACCACTTCTTCTCCCAGCGGGTCAGACAGGCCTACGACGACTTCGCCATCCCGCCTCGGATCGGGGTGTTCCTCGCTGTTGCACCGGTCGTGGCCGAGGCGCTGAGGCGCCGCCGCACCGGCCTGGTGGCAGCTGCCGCGGCGGCCTCGATCGGCCTGGCCGAGGTCGGCAGGCGCCGGGCCGGCGGCGCTCGCCACTTTCCGCCCACCGCCTCGCTGCTGGCGCCGCTGTGGATCGCGGAGCGTTCGCTCTGCGCCTGGCTGGCGCTGGGGGCGAGGCTGCGCGGCGGCGTGCGCTACGGGGGGCGCCGCATCCCCCACTCGGCGACGTCGCGGCGGCGCCTGCGCCGCCGCTTCCGCGACTCGGTCGGGGAGGCCGCGCGGCGGTCCTCAGTCGAGGTCGTCTAGGACGTCGGCCTGCGTCGGAACCGGCGGCAGGCCGCTGTCGGCCTTGAACCCGATCGCCTTGTGGGTGCCGTCGCAGAAGGGGCGGATCTGGGAGCGGCCGCACCGGCACAGCGCCACCACCCGTCGCTTCACCTCGATCTCGCTCCCGTCCTGATCGACGAGGACGAAGGGGCCCCGGACCAGGAGGGGGCCGTTGCGGTAGGGGGTGATCTTCACCGGCTCCTCAGCCATGGGAGTGGCCCGCCCCTCGGTGGTCGGGCCCCGCCAGGAGCCGTTCGGAGGCGGCGCGGCCGGTCTCGAGCTGGGCTTCCGTGAGCCGGCGCATGCGCCGGCAGACCTGCCGGTAGAAACGCAGCTGGTTGGAGCGGCCGACGAGACGGAAGCCCGTCCTCAGGAGGAACGGGCCGGACCGGGCCGGCCGCGACACGGCGCGCAGGTGGAACTCGACGTCGCCCGTGTCGAGCCACTTCCAGACCTCGTAGTGCATCTGCCCCTGCTCGAAGTGCCCCTCCAGGGTCCGGTAGTCCCAGCCGAAGATCCGGGCCGGTCGACCGTCGATCTCCACCTCCCCTTCGTAGACGTCCCCGATCCGGACCGCGACGTCGAAGCCGACGCCGAGGAAACGAATCCGGAGGAGCATGTCGCGCCCCGCCAGCGGCGCGTCCGCGTCGTAGACGGCGGTCACCGTGCGGGGATCGGCCAGCTGGTAGCTGTCCATGATCTCCCGGCCGACCCTCCAGGCTCCACCCTCCTCGGGAGGCCCCGATCCCTCGTGGGGCAGCTGCTCGACCATGTCATCCACCCGCCAGGCTCCGTCGGTCGCGTACTCGGCCACCCGGCTCGGGTCGAAGTTCACCTCGCGCCCGGCCAGCTCCGTCACCCGGGGCGGCACCACCCGCTCTGGGGGCTCGCCGGTCCCGCGCAGGGGCAGAAGCCCGGGATCCACCCGCCGCGTCGTGATCACGATGCCCCCCTCCATCTTCCCTTCAGCCAGGTCGACGACCCCGCGCAGGACCGACGACCACATGTGGAGCTGGACCTCCTTGGAGATTCGGAGGTGCGTGTACAGAAGATCGCTGAGGCGATCGCCGCTGCGGGCCCAGGACTCGATTTCAAACGAGATCGAGCGGTAGCCGGCGGCGGCGCGGAACTCGATCTGACCGGCCTCGAGGTGGCCCTGCAGGGTGGCGAGGCGAAACGAGGTCGCATCGACGGCCACGACCCGGACCGGCCCGTCCCACGGCCCGGGCATGCGCACGACGTACTCGTCCCCCACTCGCAGCCGGCCCTTCTCGCCCCGCAGCTTCTGGAACGTCGCGAACTCGGACGGCGCCGCGGAGTCGAGATCCGCGCTCATCAGCGCCATCAGCTCGGCCGCCGAAACCGGCGCTCCCACGATTCTGGTGCGATAGATCCGGTGGATCAGGGGGCCGTCGCCGTCCTCGGGCAGCTGCAGATCGTCCCGGTCGACGCCCGCGGGGAGCTCGGGCGGCGCGTCCTCGGACCAGGACCCGGCCAGCTCCCACCGGTGCACCGGCGTCGTGCTCCACATATAGCGCCAGGACGCCAGGCCGATCCCCAGCGGCCACCGCGCCGCGGTCGACCATCTCCTGCGCAGTGACTGGTCGCCTGGCACAGCGCTCCCCTACCCCCCTTGCCCCGCCCGGACACGCCCGGGCCTCGCCATCCGTCAAGCTGGACCGATGCCAGGGCCGAGTTCAGATCTGCTGAGAGCGCGAAGCACTCGGCTTTACGGGCTCTCGATCGGCTCCATCGGCCTCTGCGTAGTCCTCTGGATCCGGTCCAAGACGATCGGCGAGGACGAACGTGGCAACGCCGAACGGCGGGCTCTGTTCGTCGGGCTCTGGCCGCCGATGCTGTGGCTGATGGGCGACACCCTGCGGCGCGGAGAGCTCCGGGCGCGCCGGCCACGCTGGCGCAGGCTTTCGGCTTCGGGCTGACTCCGCTCCGCCGACCCCGCCCAGCGGGCCGCTCAGCGACGGACGCGGTAGCGGAGATGGGTGACGCCGGGCCCGTCGAGGACCCGGATCGGGTCGAGCTCGATGTGATCGGCGCCGAGGTGCTCGAAGAGGCGACGGCCGTCGCCGAGCAGGACCGGGATCAGGTGGATCTGGATCTCGTCGAGAACGCCGGCGGCGAGGGCCAGCTGGGCGGTGCCGACGCCGTGGACCAGGACGTCCCTCTCGCCGGCCGCCGCCTTGGCGCTGGCCATCGCGGTCTCGACGTCGCCGACGAAGGTGACCAGCGGCCAGCGCGGGTCGGTCCCGGCCTCGTGGCGGCTGAGGATGAAGATCGGGACGCCGTCGTGGTGGTCGCCGCCCCAGTAGCCGGCGGGCTCGACGGTCCCCCGTCCGGCGACCACGGCCCCGGTGGCCATCGCCTCGTCCATGATCTCGCCGTTGACGCCCGACGGCCGGCCGGGCGCTCCCGAATGCTCGGTGGGCAGGCCCGCCGAGAACCACTCGTGCAGGCGCTCGCCGCCGTCGCCGAGACCGTTGTCCGGGCGCTCGTTGGGGCCGGCGACGAATCCATCGAGGGACATCGACATGTAGAGCACGGTCGAGGACATCTGTTCTCTCCTCAGTTCTTCGCGGCGAGGACGTGGGTGACGGCGCCGTCGGGATAGGCGGTGGTGGAGATCGGGGCGAAGCGCTGGGGCTCGGGCAGCCCGTGCCAGAGGGGCAGGCCCTCGCCGAGGGCGACCGGGTGGACCGTCAGGCGGTACTCGTCGATCAGACGGCCGCGGGCCAGGGAGTGCGCGAGGCGGGCGCCGCCGAAGCAGACGACGTCGCCCTCCCCCGCCCGCTTCAAATCCGCGATCCCCTCCTCCAGTGGCTGCGCCGAGCGACGCGCGTTCGCCCACTCGAACTCCAGCTCGGTGTGCGAGAAGACCAGCTTGGGCCGGGAGTTCATCAGCCGCGCCATCGGGCTGTCGGAGCGGCTCCAGACCTCGGCCATCTCGTCGTAGGCGCCGCGGCCGAGCACGATCTCCCGGACGCGGCCGAGCAGCTCCAGGTTCCCGGCATGGCGAGCGGCGCCGGCGTCGGCGCCCTCGCCCTGCCCGGCCAGCCAGTCGATCACGCCCGCCTCGCGGGCGAGGAAGCCGTCCAGCGAGGCGGACATGCAGAGGATCAGTTTCGGTGGGACGGGCGCGGTCGGGGACATTCGGCCTCCTTGGTGCGTTCGGCGGACTCGATTTTGCCGCCTCTGCGAAGACGACGAACGAGCGCGGCGAAGATCGACACCGGGATTCGAATGTCGAATCCGCGCGTCTCCGTTCGTCATCTGGGTAGAGGAAGCTCGACAGGAGCTCCGTGAGCGAAGGAGATGGAGAGATGGGAAAGCTGATTGCGACGACGCAGGCCACCATCGACGGCGTCATCGAGCCGGTCGGCGAGTGGGTGCAGCCGGAGGGCGACCACGGCACCTACTCGTTCGAGCGCCAGGCGAGGTCCGGCGGGCTGGTGCTGGGCCGCAAGACCTACGAGGGGCTGGCCGGGTTCTGGCCGGATCAGTCAGGCCAGTGGGCCGACATGGTCAACGCGCTGCCGAAGTACGTCGGATCCCGCACCTTGTCGGGGGACCTCACGTGGAACGCGACCCTGCTCGAGGGGGATCTGGCGGACTCGATCCCGAAGCTGAAGGACGAGGTCGACGGCGACCTGTTCGTGCACGGCAGCGGCGAGTTCGCCTACGCGCTGGCCGAGCAGGGCCTGATCGACGAGTACGAGGTCTACCTCAACCCGCTCGTCTGGGGTAAGGGAGACGTCCACGTGCTCGGCGACAGGGGAACCATCCGCATGGAGCTCGACGAGCTCAAGCGGTTCGACTCCGGGGTGGTCCTCCTCACCTACCTCCCGACGACCTGACCCGGGCGGCGGCTGCCGCAAATCAATATCTTCGCGAGCCGTTTTCCGAGCCCCGACAAGAACAGGCGTGAGCAGGGACCAGCTGGCCGTGTGGCTGCTCACCCGGGCCCTGGTCGTCGCCGTGATCGCGCTCTGGGCGACCACGCACCCGCGGTTCGAGGACGTGAGCCACTACGAGCGGTGGTCGCACGTCCTCACCGGGGAACACGCCTTCCCGAACGTCGCGACGTGGCAGTACCCGCCCGGCGCCGGCCTGCTGATGCTTCTCCCCCGGCTCTCCCCGGTCGGCTACGGCGGGGCCTTCGTCGGCTTGATGCTCCTCGTCGACCTCGCCGGCCTGGTCCTGCTCGCCAGGCTCGGACGGCGCACCGGCAACGAGGCCGGCGTCTGGGTCTGGCTGCTGGGGATGCCGCTGCTCGGGACCTTCGCCCTGCTGCGCTTTGACCTCGTCCCCACCGTGCTCGCGATCGCGGCGCTCCTCGTCGTCCACCGCCGCCCCGGTTGGTTCGGAGCGCTCGCCGGGCTCGGGGCGGCGATCAAGGTCTGGCCGGCGCTGCTGCTGTTCGGCGAGTGGGATCGGCCGCGGCTGCTCAGGAGCGTCCTCGCCGCGGCGGCGGCGACCGCGCTGATGCTGGCGGTCTCGGCGATCGCCTTCGGCGGCGCCACCAACTTCGTCTCGCATGGCGGCGACCGCGGCCTGCAGGAGGAAGCGGTCGCCGCGATCCCCTGGCAGCTGGAGCGGATCGCCGGCGGCGATCCCTACCCCCGCGAGGTCCGCTCCGGCGCCTGGGAGATCGCCACCCCCACCGCGGACGGAGTCGCGACCCTGCTCAGGTGGCTGACCGTCGCCGCCCTGGCCGCCGCGGCGGTCTGGTGGCGACTCCGGGCGCGGGCGATCCGAGCCGGCCGCAAGCGGCTGGCCGAGGCCGCGGTGAGCCGGGACTTCGTCTTCACCCTGGTCATGCTCGTCGTCGTCACCAGCCCGGTGCTCAGCACCCAATACATGGTCTGGCTGCTCGGCCTGGCGGCCGTCGTTCTGAGCGCCGGCTCCACCCGCCTCCGGCGCCCGGCGTGGATCGTGGTGGGAGCGGCCGCGCTCTCGACCGCCGGCTTCGGCTCGCCGGCGCTGATTGCGCTCCGCGACCTGGCGCTGGTCTGGGCGACCGTCGACGCGGCGGCGGCGATGGTCCAGGCGCTCCCGCACCGGTGGGCCAGGCGGCGCTCCGACCGGCGCCAGCCCGATCCGGGGGCTGGCCGGGCTCCGTCGCGGGTCTGGTAGAGCGGCCCGCGCGATGAGCCTCGGCGAGGAGAACGGGGAAGGGAGCGGAGGCCGCGGCTGTGGCTGCTCGCCTGCCTGATCGCCCTGGTCGCGGTCCTCGCCGCTGCCGCCGGCGCCGCCGCGGCCTCGCCGTGGACCCTGCGCCGGCTGCCGCCGAAACCGGTCGAAGGAACCTCCATGACCGACCTGGCGGTGTTGAGCGGAGCCTCCTGCCCGAGCGAGTCCCTCTGCGTCGCCGTCGCGCCCTGGACACCCCTGCGCGGCCCGGTCACGGGCCTGCGCTTCGTGGTGGAGCGCCCCCGCCGCTGAGCGGGCGCGCTCCCCCGCGGCCCCCTGCGGCCGGTTCGCGCGTGGAGTCGACCACCCTGGACTGCAGGTAGGCGACGTCGCGGATCGTGAGGCCGGCCCGGTACCCCTTCCACTGGGGTTCCCGCCCGGGGTCGGCGAGCACGGTGCGTTCGCCGAGTGACATCGAGGTCTCGGGGTCGAAGATGTATTCGCCACGCAGCCCGCGCTTGTCGGCGAACCCGATCGCGAAGCCCTTGCGCCCGAGGAGGTCGGTGGCGCTGCGGTCGAGCTCGACGCCGGGCATTTCGGCGAGGGCGTCGAATGCCGCCGCCCGCAGCGCCGGGCTGGCGTTCGGGCAGCTGAGGAGGCCGCCGAGGGCGGCGATCGATTCTTCGGTGTCGAGTGGCTTTCCCGGTTCGCTCGCGATCCCGGGGACGTGGCGATCGCGGATGGCGAGGCGGAGCCTCTCCGGGTCGGTCGGGACGCCCGACAGATCCGGGTAGCTGCCGGAGTCCGACCTTGCCCTCGGGGTTTCGAAGTCGAGCACCCCCCGGCTCAGCTCGAGAACGCGGCGGCCGCCCGGCGCCATGTCCCCGGCCTTCTCGTATCGCGGATCGAAGCCGAGCGGAAGCGGGGAGCCCGCCTGCCTCCAGCGGCGCCGCTCGGCGCTCGACGAAAACCGCGGCGCGCCCATCACCTCGCGGACGCGAGCACTCCCCAGAGGGGATATCCAGAGCTCGCCGTCCACCGGGATGGTCGCGGCGAACGCGCCCGCTCGGCTGGTGATCGGGGCCCCCTGGACCACGAAGCCGCCGGGGATCCACCCCTCAAATTCGAGCGTCCTCGTCCTCGTGAAGTAGTACTGACCCGGCCCGGCCTGTGCCCCTGCCGTGGCCGCGACGGTGGCGGTCTGTCGCAGGACCTCCGCCGCCGCGGGTTGGGTCCTGGGCCCGGAGCCGAGGATCAGCAGCCCGGCGACGACGGCGGCCAGCAGCCCGACTCCCGCCAGGGCAAGGACGCCCCTGCGCGGGGCGCTCGTCGGGGGCGCGGAGGGCGCCTCGAACCTGGCCTCGAGCTCTCGCCACGCTGCGGCACGGGCGCGGGGGTCGTCCTCCTCGCGCTCGGCGCCGAAGCCGCGGATCAGGGTCAGGTCATCCATCACTTACCTCCGTAGCGGTCGGATTCGTGGCCGGCGGGTCGGTGGCCGGCACCAGCTTGAGCGCGGCCTGAAGGCGCGCGCGGGCCCGCGAGAGACGGGACTTGACCGTGCCGACGGGGATCGTCAGCGCAGCGGCGATCTCCGCTTGGTCGAGCTCGGCCCAGACGAGCAGGAGCAGCACGTCGGCCTCCGCGGCCGGCAGGCCCGCGAGCGCCCCGGCGAGCCGGCCGCGCATCCGCTCGGCGTCGACCCGGGACTCGACCCCCTCGATCCCGGTCAGCGGCTCCGGGGTCAGCTCCGCCAGCGCCCGCAGCTCACGGATCTCGCGGCGGCGGTGGTTGTGGGCCAGGTTGGTGGCGATGCCGAAGAGCCAGGGGCGCGAGTCAGGGCGCCCGGGGTCGAAGTGGGAGCGGCGGTCGAACGCGATCAGGAAGGTCTGGGAGGCGAGCTCGTCGGCGAGCTGGCGGTCGAGGCGGCGGCGGAGGTAGCCGTGGATCGCGCCGAAGTGGCGTTCGAAGATGACGCCGAATGCGCGCGGGTCCGTGAGCGAAGCGGCGATCGCCTCGCTGTCGATCGGGTTCTGGCTCATATCTGGTTCTTGTACGAACCCGGGAAGCGGTTCGCGCCGCAGCCGCGAGATGCACGGCTGCGGAGATCGCGGGGATTTCCATCTTGAGGGTTCAGGGGTGCCATAGGATCGCGCCGTGCCGTTCACGCTCAGGAACCTGAAGGGGGATCTGGAGGATCTCGGGTCCAACTTCGACGGCGCCCCCGACCTTGAGTTCCGCCTCGCGACCAAGGCACTCGAGCTCGAGCAGTCCGGGCTCTGCTACCAGCGGGTCCCGCCCGGCTGCCGCTTTCCGTACGGCCACACGCACGAGAAGCAGGAGGAGGTGTACGTGGTCCTGGGCGGGAGCGGGAGGATGAAGCTCGACGACGAGATCGTCGAGCTCGAGGAATGGGACGCGGTGCGCGTCCCGCCCGGTACCTGGCGAGGCTACGAGGCCGGGCCGGAGGGCCTCGAGATCCTCGTCATCGGCGCGCCCAATCTGGGCGAGAACCCGCGGGACGACGTGGAGGGTCGGCGGGACTGGTGGGCTGACTAGGGCTTGGGGCCCCAGCTGGGGTCGGTGTCGTATTCGCCATTCGAGTCGAGGATGGCCCGGAGGTCGTCTCCGCCGAACACGAAGAGCGTGGGGTTGACGATCTGTCCGAGATCGTCGCGGACCGTGCGGTCGAAGACGAGGTCGTCGCCGGCAGGGGAGAACGCGGGGCTGTGGGGGTCGTCGAAGGTCGTTCCCTGCCGCGAGCCTTCGAAGATCGTCTGCGGGCGCAGCGAGCCGAGGACGAGCTCGTCGATGCGGCCCGCGCCCGAGCCACTGCGCGAGTAGTGCTCGTACACGACCCGCGTGCCCGAGGGCGCGAAGTCGGGGTCCCGATTTTCGTCCGGCCCGTGGGTGAGCGGACGGGCAGCGCCCGAGCCGGGCCGGATCAGGGCGAGGTTCGAGCGGCCGAAGAGGGCCTGTGCCGGGCTGCCGTGGTCGAAGAGCTGGGTGAAGGCGATCAGCCCGCCGCGCGAGACCGAGGGCTCGATGTCCTGGATGTCGTTGCGGGTCAGCTGCCTCAGCCCGCCGCCGTCGACGCGCACGCTGAAGAGCTCGAAGTCACCGCC
>Ga0157375_10002687_pt1 | contig 15418 bp, 18 predicted proteins | sample M35metaG_FD_115311 | JGI IMG/M metagenome (GOLD analysis project Ga0157375, IMG submission 115311) | Miscanthus rhizosphere microbial communities from Kellogg Biological Station, Michigan, USA - M3-5 metaG | ecosystem: Host-associated > Plants > Roots > Rhizosphere > Soil | place: USA: Michigan...
GCGATCGCCCGGGCGGAGCGGCTCATCCGTGCGCGCCAGTACGTGCTTCGCAGCGATTGGGGCGAGGCCCAGCCGAAAGCGGACGACGAGAACCGGTTCCTCGACGGTCATCCATGGGACGACTACGCCGAGTGGCATCTCGGTCTGACCGTGGGCGCCGCGGATGAGACGAAAGCGCGGTACGCGTTCGTCTACGGCGACTTTCGACGGATCCACCGCTCAGGGATCATCGCGTGCCACTTCCGGGCAGCTGAGTGGCGCCACAAGGAGATCGAGCTGGCGGCACATGAGCTCCTGCAGCTCATCGACCGGACGAGCGGCCTGACCTAGCTTCCGTCTCCCGACGGTACGGACGCATCGCCGTCGTCGGCTCGGCGTTCGCCGCCCTGCGCCGGAGGCTCCCAGGCGTACTCCGCATATCGGAGCTGTCTCAACGCGAGGTCGTCCAGTCGATCCTGATCCTCGCGGAGAAGCTCGAGATCGCGGGCGCGCTCGTCGTCCTCGCTCTGCGTAGGAACGTCGGCAGGGGGCGTCTCGCCATCCGGCGCGCTCGACTCACCCCCCAGCAGTCGTCGCAGGAATCCCATGAAGCCGCAACGTGCGCTGGTCGATCTGGAATGGCAGCACGACGACGAACTTGCCCGATAGCGACGGCGACAGCCACGACTGTCGGCGACGGACGAACTGCAAGCTGAGCTCACCGATCGAGAGGGCCTCGCCCGGCTGTGGGCTCCGGCCCCAGGTCGTCGAGTCCCCGAACGCGTGGAGCGGGTCTTCGACGATCGCCGCCGTGACTCGGGCTCCGGGTAGCAGCGGGTCCCTCGTCGCGTGGAACCCGCTCATCACCCATGCGTGACGACCTCGCCAGACGAGGAGCCCCACGGGCCGGCCCGTCGTTCGCATCGCCCGAGCAGCGGCCAGCAGCGCCTCCTGGACCGTGTCCTTCCCGACGACCTGATAGGGGCCTCCGCCTTCCATCGTCAGGCCTCGTGCCCAGCCGCGGACGCTCGCGCCCTTGCGGATCCGCCCGTTGCGACTCGGGCCGCTCCACGCCCGGGCGAGCTTCTGCAGGCGAAACTGGGTCGCGGCAGACCGGTCATCGCGCGTCGTCATCATGTTGAGCATCATCTGCATGCTCGCCCCGACGCATTGGACGAGGTTCGTCTGGCCGACGTAGTCGACGCGCCGGCCCAGATCAAGCTGGTAGGACGACGAGGGCGCCGCGACCACGGTCGGGACGATCGTCAGCGCGAGCAGGCCGGCGCAGAGCGTCGCCAGGAGTCGTGGTGGGCGGAACCGCGTCATGGAGCCAAGGTACGACGCGCCGGCAATATCGGTTCGCGGGACCTCCGGGAACGCGGCGTAGAGTGACCGGCGTGACCGCCATGCCTGCCCCGGACGAGCCCATCGTCGAGATCACCCTCGCGGAGCTGGATGCGGACCCCTACCCCGCGCTCGCGAGGCTTCGAGAGCGCACGCCGGCGGCGTGGATCCCTGCCCTCGATGGCTGGATCGTGACGCGGCGCGACCTGTGCATCGAGGTCATGCGCGATGCCACGCGCTTCACGGTCGACGATCCGCGCTTCTCGACCGCACGCGTGGTCGGCCCGAGCATGCTCTCGCTCGACGGCGCGGAGCATCGCCGTCACCGCGATCCGTTCGCGACGGCCTTCCGCCGGCCACAGGTCATGGAGCGGTTCGGCGAACGCGTCCGAGCGGAGGCGCTGGACCTCGCCGACGGCTTGCGGCCCCACGGCGGCGCGGAGGTCCGACGAGACCTGGCGGGTCCGCTGGCCGTCCGCGTCGTCGCCGCGGCACTCGACTTGCTCGATGTGGAGCCGGCCGTCGTGCTCGGCTGGTACGACGAGATCGTCGGAGCCGTCGACCGAGTGTCGGCCGGTGGTGAGATCGGCGAACGGGCGCCGGCGGCCGTCGCGGCGCTCGATCGACATGTCGGCGCGACGATCGACCACGGCGGCGGTGTCCTTGCCGACGCCACCGCGACTCTTGCCCGCCCCGAGATCGTGTCGAACGCGGCCGTGATGATGTTCGGCGGGATCGAGACGAGCGAGGGGATGACGACGTCGCTGTTCTGGCACGTCCTCACCACGCCTGGCGCACTCGAAGGGATCCGGCGTGACCGAACGCTGATCGCGAACGCTGTCGAGGAATCGCTTCGTCTCGAGCCTGCGGCGGGACGCGTGGATCGCTACGCGACCGAGGATGTCGAGGTCGGTGGGGCGCACATCCGTCAAGGTGACCTCGTGATCGTCTCGCTCACGGCGGCGAACCGTGACCCTGCGACGTTCCCGGACCCGGACCGGTTCGACATCGGACGCGAGGAGGCGCGATCGCACCTGGCCTTCGCCCAGGGTCCCCACGCCTGCGTCGGACTCCACCTCGCGCGCCTCGAGACACAGATGGCCCTCGAGGCGGCGGTCGATCGCTGGCCCGGGTTGCGTCTCGCCGACGGGGCGACCCCGCCGACCGGGCTCGTCTTCCGAAAGCCACGGACACTGCCGGTGATCTGGGACGCCCGACCACGGTCTGATCAGAAGTCGCGGCGACCCTCGAAGGACTGCTCGACACTCGGTCGGGACCGCTCATAGATCGCGAGACGATGTCCACCCGGGCCGGCGAATGAACGAACCGGACCTTGCGGGATCTCGAGCCCGTGACCCTCATCCCAGCCGCGACCGCGCAGCTCGTCCGACACTCCGTCGAGATCGGCCACGCGATAGACGAGGACCGGTCGATCGCCCTCGAGGTGATCGGCGAGCAGCAGCCGCGGGGGCCCATCGGTCAGCTCCAGCATCGCGACCCGTGCTCCCATGCCGTCGATCGCGAAGATCAGTCGCGCATCGAGGACATCGGTGAAATAGGCCATGTCGGCGGCGACATCCCGGCTGGGCATGTACACGTAGTCGAGCGACTCGAACACACCGTCAGCCTACGCCCCGTCCGTCGATGGCGGGGGTCGCCAGCCTCCGGATGCCGCCTCCACGACGCGCGCTGCCGCCAGTGCCACGTCCTCGCGCCACGGCCCAGCGACGAGCTGGACGCCGATCGGCAAGCCCTCCGGCGACGTCCCACCGCGAACGACGACCGCGGGAAACCCGGTGAGGTTGTGCACATCGCTATAGCTGTCGCCGAACGCCGGGTCGTTGCTCCCGCCGTGGAGGATCGCCGGCTGCGGCATCGCCGGGCACACGATCACGTCCACGTCGTGCATCCACTGGAGCATCCGTGAGCGGACGCCGTCCGCCTGTTCGACGAGCGCTGTGAGCTCAGGCCCCGGCAGGCCGTCGGTGAACTCGACCCAACCTCGCGTGTCGTAGGAGCCGTGCCCCGCCGTTCCCGCCCCGGTGATGAGGCGGCTCAGCCAGGCGTGCCCATCGGCCGAGATCAACGACTGCCACGCGTCCGCGACCTCATCCATCCGTGGCGGCCGGCGTTCCTGGACATCCGCACCTTCTGCCTCGAGCGCCGACGCCGCCGCGCGCACGGCATCGACGGTCGCCGGCGTCGGCGTGCGGACGCCGTTGTCCATGAACATCACCACGCGCAGACCGCCGATCCGGACCGCAGAGGGATCGCCCAGCGCGACGGGATAGACGAACGGGTCGACGCCGTCCGGTCCGGCGATGATCGGGAGGATCAGCGCGAGATCCTCCACGTACCGGGCGATCGGACCGAGTTGCGTGAAGGCCTGGAAGAGCCCCCGGAAGTCTGGCGAATGGCCCGTCCGCGGTACGCGACCGGTCGTCGGCTTGATACCGGCCACGCCGCAGACATGAGCCGGCTGGCGGATGCTGTCGCCGGTGTCACTGCCGACATCGAATGGCGATGCTCCCGCCGCCACGATCGCGGCCGAGCCGCCGCTGCTGCCGCCCGGCGTGCGCGAAACGTCGTAGGGATTCGACGTCCGGCCGAAGACGTCGTTGTCGGTCTCGTCCGACCATGTGAACTCGGGCGTGTTCGTCTTCCCGACGAGGATCGCCCCCGCAGCCCGAAGACGGGCGACGACCGTCGCATCGGTCGCTGGGACGCGATCGCGCCAGCCCACCGTGCCCGCCGTCGTGACGATGCCGGCCGTATCGAACGAGTCCTTGATCGTGAAGGGCAGCCCGTGGAGCGGCCCGGTCGATCCCCCGCGCGCCCGCTCTTCGTCTGCGCGTCGCGCCGCGTCGAGCACGCCGTCGATCCGGCGGACGACCGCGTTGATGCGCGGGTTGACGGCATCGATCCGCTCCAGGACGGCGGTCACGACCTCGGCGGACGAGCGTCGCCCCGATCGGATGTCGTCGGCGAGCGTCGTCGCCGAGGCGGCGACCCAATCGCTACCAGACATCGCCCGGCCGCCAGTCGCAGCTGATCGACGCTTCCGGGTCCAGCTCGGGTGTCGAAGGGGTTCGGAGGACCATGATGTAGCCCTCCTCGTCCGGGGTTCGTTCGGGCCCGTCAGGCATCCGGACGTACGCGCGACCCAGCCAGGTGCGCCAGCCGAAGCGCTCGTAGAAGGCGTGCTCGCCGGTGCCGAGCACACCGAAGTCATACGTCGTCAGGACGTGATCGGTTGCTGCGCGAACGACGGCGCTGCCGAACCCCCGGCGCTCGTGCTCAGGGCGCGTCCCGACGGCCTCGACATACCCGGTGCGCAGCGGGGCACCGCCGACGTGGATCTCGCGCTCGATGACACTGGCGTGGCTCACGATGGCCCCGTCCACCTCGGCCATGAAGTGGCGGCCGCCCATCGCGTGCTCCCAGTCGTCCTCGGTGAAGCCATCCTCGCCCTTCGGGAACGCCTCCCAGAGAAGCGTGCGCATCTGCCGGAGGTCAGCGGCCGTCAGCTCCGCCGTCGTAGCGGTGCGGACCGTGATGCTGGACGCCATGCGCGGACCATGCCACAGCACGGTCGCGGGACGCAGTGGACGCGCGGAGGCCCTCCGCCACCGGATCGGCGACGAAGGGCCGGAAGGTTCGATGTCTTCCCGGCCGGAGGCCGGGAAGAGTGTTAGGCGAACCGCCAGGTGGTAGCGCCGTGCGGCTCAGCCGAGGCGACGGCGATGACGCGGTCGAACGCCAGCCGGTACAGACTCCAAGGGGCTGGCCCGGCACTTGGCGCGCTGAACGGCGCCGTGAACGCGTCACCGTCCACGCGAGCCGGCCATCCACCGGACGCATATGCCGCGGCGACCGACTCGAGCGTGGAGCGATCGGTCACTCGCTCGACCGCGCCTTCGAAGACGAGATCCATCCCCTCCAGGCTGACGCCCATCGAGGCGAATGGGTTGGCCGTCAGGTCCTTCGACTTCTTGGTGCCATCGCCACTCGTGAAGTACAGGTCACCGTCGACCCACAGCGCCCCCACACCGGCGGCATGTGGCCGACCATCCGGTCCCGTCGTACCGAGGAACCAGGTGATCATCGCCGATGGATCGATCGCATCGAGGAGGGCTTTCGGCCGACGCCACGGCAACGCCGCGTTCCCGTACCCGTCGAGGTTCTTGGTCTCGATCGGCGCCCGGTCAGCCATCACCCACGCTCCTGGAGCGACCAGCCGTTGCCGTCGGGGTCATCGAAGAAGGCGAAGGAGTTCCACTGCCCGCCCTTCCCGTCGATCCATTCCCCGTTCTCGAAATGACGGATCGGACCGATGTCGAGACCGCGAGCCGTGAGCTCCGCATGCGCCGCTTCGATGTCCTCCACGACGAGCTGCAGGCCCTGGACCGAGCCTGGTGCCGTCCGGATCGCGCCTTTGCCGACCATGATCGAGCAACCCGATCCCGGTGGCGTCAGCTGGACGATGCGGAAGTCTTCGTTCGGCTGGTGGTCGACGTCGATCGCGAAGCCGACCTTCTCGCTGTAGAAGGCCTTCGCCCGGTCGACATCGGCGACCGGGATCGGCACGAGCTCGAGCTTGTAGTCCATCGTCAGGCGACCGGCTGACGGAGCTTCGCGAGGAGCTCCTCGAGGCGCTCGAAGCCCTCGTTCATCCCCGCTTCCATGCCTGACTCGATCATCCCGTCCCGGTCCGCCACCGACTGGTAGACGGAGTGGTTCCGGAGGATCGTCTTCCCGTCGCGCTCCTCGAAGACGAGCGACTCGAGGGACACGTGGCCGGGCCAACCCTCGAATTCGAAGGTCTGGATCATCCCGTCAGGCGATTGCTCGCCGTGGAACACGCCGTGGAAGCCGTAGGCATTGCCCTGGTCGTCGCTGTGCGTGTACCGCCACGTCCCGCCGTCGCGGACGTCCCAGGAATCGAGGGTCATCGTGTACTTCCGTGGGCCCAGCCACTGGACGATGAGCTCAGGATCCGAATACGCCTTGTAGACGAGGTCGCGTGGCGCGTCGAACTCGCGGGTGATGTCGATGAAGGGCACGCCGGCCGGGGCATCGATCTGCGTCTTGGTCATCGGGGTTTCCTCTCTTTGCTTCGGTCGACCTGGAGCGCCGCAAGCAGGGCGTCCAGACGCTCATGGCTCTCTTCCCAGTACTCGCGGTAACTGACGAGCCACTCCGTCGCCTTCCTGAGGGGATCCGCCTCGAGATGGCTGAGACGCGTGGTCGCCTTCCGGCTGCGCGAGATCAAGCCCGCCGACTCGAGCACGCGAAGGTGCTTGGAGATGGCGGGCTGGGAGACCTGGAACGGTGCCGTCAGCTCGAGGACCGAGGCATCCCCTTCCGCCAAACGCGCAAGGATGGCGCGGCGGGTGGGATCGGCAAGGGCGCCGAAGACGGCGTCGAGTTGGTTGTCAGGCATCGCTCCATAACCATATGGTTATGGAGAGCTCTTGTCAACCCCCCGCGCCGACGATGCGCGGGTGCGCTCAGGCGGAGCGGCGGATCCTCACCATCGGGATGACCCTGCCGGTCTGGGCCGGATAGTCGGCGAACCACGGGAGCGCCCGAACATGGTCGTCCCACAGTCGGTCCCGCTCGGCGCCGTTTTCGACGATCGTCGTGGTCGCTGCGGACCGCTGGTTGTCGACTTCGAGATCGACCTTCGGCTCGGCCTTCAGGTTGTGGATCCAGGCCGGGTCCTTCTTCGACCCGCCAGCGGTGCCGGCCACGACGTAGTCGTCCCCGTCGCGGTGATAGGTCAGGATCGATCGACGATCGGCGCCGCTGCGGGCGCCCTTGCTTGTCAGGATCAGGAGCGGATGCCCGGCGAGCGGGCCGCTGTCGACCTTCCCGCCATTCGCGCGCATCTCGGCGATCAGCTGGTCTTCCCAGGCGGCAGCATCGGTCATCTCAGGGTTCCTCCCATGGCAGGTGGTTGCTGACGCAACGATGCCATGGAATGCCGGAACATGCTCGCGACGCGACTGTGCCCGCGTAGAGTGGCCTGATGGACCGGGAGGCCTGGCTGCGCGAGCGGCGCGAGGCGGTCATGGCGGACTACGACGCTGACGCGGCGACCTACGACGACTCGCCCTACCCGACGACCTCCCACACGACGTTCATCGACCGACTCCTGGCAAGCTGCCCGCCCGACGGGATCGTGCTGGATGCGCCTTGCGGCACCGGGCAGTACTTCGCACGAGTGCGGGATGCAGGTCGTCGCGTCGTCGGGATCGATCAATCGGCCGGCATGCTCGACCAGGCGCGCCGGCGAGGCCTCGCCGAGCGTGTAGAGCGGCTCGGGCTGCAGGAGATGGCGTTCGAGGCCGAGTTCGATGGAGCGATGACCGTCGACGCGATCGAGAACGTGCCGCCCGAGGAGTGGCCGCTCGTCGCACGGAACCTGCGACGCGCCGTGAAGCCGGGCGGGTACCTGTACATGACGGTCGAAGAGGTCGAAGAGAACGACATCGACGAAGCCTGGGACCGAAACCGCGAGCTCGGGCTCCCGGCCGTGCGTGGCGAGATCGTGGAGGGCGACACCGCCGGCTATCACTTCTACCCCGGTCGCGATCAGGTCCGCGAGTGGCTCGCCGCCGAAGGGCTGGAGATCGTCGACGAGGCGTTCGACCAGGAGGACGGCTGGGGGTACTGGCATCTGTTCCTGTCGACCCCCACCGGCTAGTCTCTAGGTATCTCCGGGAGGCGCTGAGGGAGGGCTATATCGGTGCGATCGATCGCACGCTCGCTGCACACCGTCGTCGCGGTGCTATTCGTCGTCGGGCTCATCGCCCAGGTCTGGCTCGCCGGACGCGGTGTCTTCGAGTCTCCGACGATGTTCGACACGCACCGGAGCCTCGGCTACACCCTGAGCCCGTTCACGATCGCGCTGCTGGTCCTCAGTCTCCTCGGTGGGATGGGACGACGCCCGGCGATCCTTGCCGTGGTCATCTTCGTGCTGTTCATCCTGCAGTCGGTCTTCGTCGTGATGCGCGATTCACAGCCGGCGGTGGCGGCGCTCCACCCGGTCAACGGGTTCCTGATCCTGTTCCTCGCGATCGTGCTCGCCCGCGACTCCTGGATGATGCGGACGGCTCCGGCGACCGCCTGAGGTTCGCCGCAGTCAGCTCGCCTCGTCGCGGAGCTGGCTGACCGACTTCTCGATGCGGCGCTGCCGGGTCTCGGCCGACTTCGCGTCCTCGATCGAAAGCGTGTAGCGCCGCTTGTTGCTGTACGACAGCGCCTCGAACGCCCGCTTCGCCTGGGGCGCCGCATCGAGCGCAGCCGCGAAATCGGCCGGCACCTCGACCTCGCGTGGCGCCGTATCGAGCTGCAGGTCGACCTCGATCGTGTCGCCGGGCGTGACACCCGCCGGCCCGCGATGCTCCTGTGCCACACCGATCAGGAACTCGTCGCCGTAGACCGCGACCGTGTTGCGGTACGAGTAGCCGTTGATCGTCACGATGACGGGCGGCCGCTTGCCCTTTCCGAGCGCCTCGACCACTTCACGCGGGACGCGGAAGCCAGCGGCGTTCTTGCCGGCCGGGTCGAGCGTCGTGGTGAAGCGCATGCCCCGAGTATGCAGCGGCGCCGGTCCGCCGATCATGCGTGGAACGCTTCGAGCGCTTCTCGCTCGCGTTCGATCTCACGCTGCACCTTGGACGGGACGTCGATGAAGGGATCGAGCACGATGCGACCGTCGCGCAGCGACCACGCGCCGGCGACCGACCCATCGACCAGGTAGGTCCCGACCGAGAACGGGTTCTTGGTCGAGAAGACCCGCGGCCGAAACGGCTCGGGCAGCAACCCCGTTCGTCGGGCGTGGACGAGCAGGTTGGCGTCCCAGTGCGGCAGGAACCGCACCGGCACGGGCATGTCTTCGTCGGGTAGCGGCTGGCCGGGCAGGTCGACGAGCTCGCGCCCCGCCTCGTCTCGATAACGGACGAGCTCGAGGTCGGTCGCCGACGCTTTCACGGCCGTGACCGAAAGACCGGCCCATGCCGCGATGTGAGCCCACGCGCCGGGTCCGAACGCGCGGAGATAGGCACGGACGAGGTGGGTGCGTCCGGCCGCCTCGGTCGTATCCGGTGGGCCCACCCAGTCGTCGGCAAGGCCTAACCGGTCCGCACGACGGCGCTCCCACGTTCCCGCCGGCGGGACCCGGACGAGATCGACCCAGAGCCCATGGGTCCCGACGAAACCCGTGGCGATGTCGCCGAGCTCCTTCACGTCGCGAGGCCCGTCGGCAAGCCCCACCCGCAGCCGATCAGCGGCCGCCGCGAGGTCGTCCTCCCCTGCCCCGGTCATCCGACCGACCGTTCGGCGCCATTGCTCCCGTCGCGCGGCGCGGACGCCGAGCGCGTACGCCCAGTACTCACGTCGCGACACGACGTGGATCGTCACCCGCAGCAGTGTCGCCTGGACGACCACACGTTCTTCCAGCGCCTGGGTCAGGTCGTCGCGTTCGAACCCGGCGAGACGGGACCAGAGGCCGACGTAGCCGGACGGCGCGTACTGGGTCTGCAACGCACCGACCTGCTCGACGGCGTCCGGGACCGACAGCGACGATCGTTCGAGCAACAGTTGGCGTGCCAGCAGCGCACGGTTCAGGGCGCGGGTGGAGAGCGTCTCGCCGGTCACGTCCGGATGATGCCGGAGCCGGCTGCCGGGCTTTTGGCCGGTCGTAAGCTGCCTTCATGGCCACCGACGCTCCCGCGAGGGGACAGGAACGGCCGGGCAACGTGCCGTGGGTGGTCCCGGTCGCCGTGGCACTGCCGCTCCTCGGACTGGCACTCCTTCTCGCCCGCCCAGAGCTGGACATGGAGTGGGAACACCACCCGAGCCATTTCTGGATCGTCCTGCTGACCGCGGCCGTGAGCGTCGCGCTGGCCTACGTCACGAACGTCGCGGCCGGACGATATCGCGATGCCCGGCTCGTGCTGATCTCGTTCGCGTTCCTCTCGGCGGCCGGGTTCCTCGGCCTCCACGCGCTCGCGACCCCCGGTGTCCTCCTCGATAGCCCGAACGCCGGGTTTTCGATCGCGACGCCGATCGGCCTCGTGCTCGCAGCGTTCTTCGCCGCGGCATCGACGAGCTCGATCGCCGGACCGGGCGGGCCGATCGTCCTGCGGGCGCGACCTGCCATCCTGGCCGCACTCATCAGCCTGATGGTCCTGTGGGGCGTGGCCTCGCTGCTCCGTCTCCCCCCGCTCGACGGTCCCCCACCGCCGGCCGAGGGCGTCGGTTTGCTCACGATCCTGGGCATCGTCGCCGTCGTGCTATATGCCTTCGCTGCGTGGCGCACATACCGCCTCTATCGCCAGCGTGGTGGGACGATCCTGCTCACGATCTCGGTCGCTCTCGTTCTCCTCGCCGAAGCGATGATCGCCGTCGTCGTCAGCCGCAACTGGCAGCTCACCTGGTGGGAATGGCACGTGCTGATGCTTGCCGCCTTCCTGCTCATCGCCCTTGGAGCACGCGAGGAATACCGCCGGAGCGGGTCCCTGACCGGGGCCTTCGGCGGGCTCTACCTGGAGCAGACGCTCGCTCGTATCGATCGCTGGCATGCCGGCGCGATCGCGGCCGTCGCGACGGCGCAGGCCGAGGGCCGTCCGGTCGACGGCGTGCTCGACCAACTGCGCAGCGAGGGCGCCACGAACGAGGAAGTCGCGCTCCTCGCGGGTACGGCCGAGGAGCTGCGTCGTCTCGACGCATCGTTTCAGCCCTACCTGCCCTCGGTCGTCACGGAACGGATCAGACGTGCGGACGAGCCGGGCGCCGCGTTGCCGGGCGAGGAACGCGTGGTCAGCGTGCTCTTCGCCGATCTCGCGGCATTCACGACGTTCTCGGAGACCCGTCCGCCGACGGAGGTGCTCGAGATGCTGAACTCGTTCTGGGCCGCCGTCGTCCCGGCGATCGACGACGCCGGTGGCGTCATCGAGCATTTCGCCGGCGACGGGATCATGGCGATCTTCAACACCGAGGGCGACCAGCCCGACCACGCCCGCCGGGCGGCACGGGCCGCGCGCGCGATCGTCGCTGCCGCGCGGCCCATCGCGGCGAGCCGACCGGGCTGGCCGACGTTCCGGGTCGGGATCAACACGGGTCCGGCGGTGCTGGGCGACCTGGGCGCTGCGGAGCGACGCAGCTTCGCCGTGATCGGTGACGCGACGAATACCGCGGCCCGGCTGATGACCGCGGCAGAGCCCGGTCAGATCGTCGTCGGCCGTTCCACGTGGGAGGCGCTCGGCGACGACGCGCGGGGCATCGCGCTCGGCGCGATCACGGTCAAGGGCAAGCGTGATCCTGTCGAGGTGTGGCGACTCGAGGGATGACGGTCTCGTAGGATTCGGCGGCATCGACGTCGAGGGCTATCGCAGATGGTGTCACCGGCCGATCCCAAGACCGAGTTCTTCCCGGGCGCCAACCCGCATCCCGTTTTACGCGTCGCGAACGACGGCGAGCTCATCTACGCGAATGACGCGAGTCAGACGGTCATCGATGCGCTCGGGCTCGTGGTCGGTCAGACGGTCCCGGAAGCGTGGCTCGACACACTCATGACGTCCGACGAGGCGATCGACGTCCGGGTGGGCGCTCGGACCTACGAACTGCTGGCCGTGCGCCTGCCCGAGCTCGGCTTCACGAACGTGTACGGGACCGATGTCACCGCACAACGGGCGATCACGAAGTTCCCCGACCAGAATCCCAATCCGGTCTTCAGGCTCTCCATGGACGGCGTGCTCGTCTACGTCAACCCTGCGGCCGAGGAGCTGATCGCCGGCCTGGGCGGGACGCTGGGATCGCCGTTCCCTCAGCGGTGGGCTGACGAGCTTCGTGTTGCCGCACGCGAAGGGCAGCGGCGGTCGGTCCACGTGCACAGTGCCGGGCGCCACTTCGAGCTCCTGGCGGTCGACGTTCCCGAATTCCAGTTCACCAACGTCTACGGCACCGATGTAACGGCCCAGCGTCAGCTCGAGGCGGCCAACCAGCAGAACCTCGAGCTGTTGCTCAACATCCTCCCGGAGCCCATCGCCGACCGGATCCGCGCGGGTGAGGGGCTCATCGCCGACCGCCACGAGGACGTCTCGCTGCTCTTCGCAGACATCGTCGGGTTCACGGCGATGTCGAGCACCATGGATCCGCAGGAGCTCGTTAGGCTCCTCGACCAGGTGTTCGGCGTTTTCGACGCCCTGGTCGACGCGAGCGACCTGGAAAAGGTCAAGACGATCGGGGACGCCTACATGATCGTCGGCGGTATGCCGATCTGGCACCCCGACCACCTCGAGCGCATGGCGGATCTCGCGATCGATATCGCCGAGGCCGTGAACCACGACGACGCGGCCGCCCGCCTGGGCGTGAAGTTCAGGATCGGGATCCACACGGGTTCGGTGGTGGCGGGCGTCGTCGGCAAGCGCCGAAGCATCTATGACGTCTGGGGCGATACGGTGAACCTCGCGAGCCGGATGGAATCGACGGGCGTCGCTGGTCGGATCCAGGTCACCGGCGCCGTCGAGGAGCGGCTTCGTGACCGCTACCGGCTGGAATCCCGCGGGATCGTCGACATCAAGGGCAAGGGGCCGATGGAGACGTTCTTCCTGCTCGACCGAGCCTGAACCTCAGAAGGTCGTCTCGGTGGCGTGCGTCGCGCCATCCTCGATCGACGCGTAGGCCTTCACGACGATGTCCAGCACGTGCCGGGCGTGCTCCGCCGTGAGCACCGGCTCGGCCTCCCCGAGCAGCACATCGACGAAATGCCGCGCCCCCGACTCGACGACCGAGAGCTCATCCACGGGGATCTCGAGACCGTGCTGCCAGCCTTCCTGGGCCTCCACCGTGCCGTCGTCGACGTACAGGCTTACGGGTGAGTCCATCTCCCAGGAATGCCCGCCGAAGCTGATCGAGGCGCCTTCCAGGTGGACCTCGAGCCATGGCATCAGCGACGCCGCCGTCGCGAAGCTCGCGAGCAGTTGACCGAGGGCGCCGCTCGCGAACTCCATGTTGATGAGCACGTGATCGGGTGTCGTCACCGACACCGGCTGACCGCTGAGTGGCCCACCACGGGCCACGCGTTCGGGTTTGCTGATCGTGCCCATCGCCTGGACACGGGCGACCGGGCCGAGCAGCAACGTCATCTGGTGGAGCCGGTACACGCCGTGGTCGATGACCGGACCGACGCCGGGCCCGTAGAACGGACGCGGATCGCCGGTGTATTCGCGCCACGCGGCCGGACCCGGGTCGGCGTGATGTGCGAACACGAGGGTGGGCCGGCCGTACCGACCGGACTTGACCAGCTCGTCGAGCCACTGCATCCGGCGCGTCGCGGCCTCTCCAGGGGCCGACAGGAACGTCACGTCGGCTTGCTGCGCGATCTCGATCAAGCGATCCGCCTGTTCGACCGTAGAGGCGAGCGGCTTCTCGGTATAGAGCGAGACACCGGCGGCCAGGACCGCCTCGTTCACGGCACCGTGGTGCGGCGCAGGTGCGAGATCGATCACGCCATCGAGTCCGCCCGCCTCGAGCATCGCATCGAGGCTGTCGAACGCACGTGCGTCGGGCGCCCACGGTGCGATGTGCTGGGCCAGTCCCTGCGCCGCACCGAGGCGCGTATCCATGACTGAGGTGATGCTGACGCGGGCGGCATCCGCCTCGAGCACGGGCAGGTAGTGCCGATACGCCACATCGCCGCAGCCGATGATGCCGAGCCGCAGCGGTGCGTCGCTCTCCGTGGCACGGGCTTTGGCGGGGCGCATGTCAGGGTCCATAGCCGCATGTTGCCGCAGGTGCCGGTCCATCGTGCGTTCGGCGCGCACCTGCACCTCGCGAGCGCGCGCCGAGGAACGTCCTACGCCACGTACACGTCCCGGGGCGTCTCCGCGTCCGGGACACCGATCTCGATCGGGTTCTTCTCCGGGTCCTGGCTCCACTCGAACCAGCCACCGTCGTACACCGCGATGCGCGGCCAGTCCTGGAGGAAGGCGTAGAACCACGTCTCGCTCGCACGCCAGCCGGTCCCGCAGTAGTAGGCGATCCACTTCTCGGGAACGATGCCGGCCTCGGCCCAGTTGGCCGTGATCTCCGGGTAGGCGCGCATCGTGTTGTCGACGTTGCGGTAGTGCTGCATGTGGTAGGCGTCGCTACCGCAATTGCCCCACACGTCGCCGCTGATCCGTCCCGCTGGGCCGATGTAGTTGTAGCCGCTGACGGCACCGATGTGCTCGCGCCACGTCCGGACGCTGACGAGTGCGGCTCCGCCCGTGTCGGCGATGATCTCCTTGGCCTCCTCGATGTCGACGATGACCTCGGGACGAACGGGGATGACCGCACCGAAGTCGGCGACCGGCGACGGTTCGCGGAGGATGGTCTCGACCGGGTTGCCGGCGCGGACCCACCAGTCGTAGCCACCGTCGAGCAGCCGGACATCGTCGACGCCCGCGTACGTGAGGATCATCAATGCGCGGGTAGCCGCGATCTGACCCGCGCGTCGGCCCGGCCACTTCTCGTTCGCATCACCTTCGGTATCGCGCCCGTAGACGACCACCGTCGTGTCCTTGGTGATCCCGAGCGAGCGGATCGCCCGGTCGAGCTCCTCGGGTGAGCGACGATTCCAGTCGGCGGGATCCTCGAGGGAGTTCGTGTCGAGATAGAGCGCACCCGGGATGTGCGCCTCGGCATACTCCTCGGGAACCCCGAAGTTGACGTGGAACAGGCGGAAGTCGACGGTCGGGGCCGCTTCTGGCGTCTCGCCATCGAGAACGGCCTTCAGCCAGTCGATGTGGACGAGCTTCTCGTACTTCGGGAGTCGGTCGACCCGGAGCGACGTATCGGCCGCCCATGCAGCAAAGCCCGGCTCGTAGACGCGAGCTCCCTCGACGCCGAAGCTGACCAGCCGCTCGGCCAGCCGGGAGGCCTCGGCAGCGCTTGTGCCGTAGACGGCGATCTCGCGGTCGGCGGTGATGCCCTTGCCCGCGAAGAGCCGGGCGATCTCGGGCTCGTCGACGGTGTCGAGCCACGCGGCCGGGAACGCAACGGCGCCCGGGATGTGGCCGCCGCGGGTCTCTGCGCCGAGGCGCCA
>Ga0157375_10002698_pt1 | contig 15373 bp, 12 predicted proteins | sample M35metaG_FD_115311 | JGI IMG/M metagenome (GOLD analysis project Ga0157375, IMG submission 115311) | Miscanthus rhizosphere microbial communities from Kellogg Biological Station, Michigan, USA - M3-5 metaG | ecosystem: Host-associated > Plants > Roots > Rhizosphere > Soil | place: USA: Michigan...
GGCACCTCGCCTAGGCTCGGTGTGCCCGTAATCCGACAGTGATTTGGGGGGCCGCCGCCACGCGCCATCCATGGCGCGGGGCGGCTAAGCCGGCGTCCTGCCGGCTTACCCCCCAAATCCCTGTCAGATTCCGGCCAGCGTGTTTGACGGGGCGCCTAAGATCAAAAGCCAGATCAAAAGCAAGAGCACAGCGGCCTGACAGCCGGCTTGAGTGGTGTGGAGCAAAGGCAAAGGCAAACGCGGTCCACTGTAGGAGCCGGCTTGCCGGCGATGCTCATCAACGATGACGCGAGCCCTCACTGTGGGAGCTGGCTTGCCTGCGATGGCATCAACCGGGTATGCCTGATTCACCGAGGTGCCTGCATCGCCGGCAAGCCAGCTCCTACAGGTATCTGCTTTAGATCCAACCACTCATCAAGAGCGGCTCGCTTCGCATCGTGGTTACGCTTGGGTGTTATGCCTAGAGGACTGACAGCAGCGTGCCGCCCAGGAACAGTTGGTCCAGCCAGAACACTTGGTGCAACAGCACGATCACCCAGAACAGCACTTGGTAAGAAACTTTACGCGTCTTGTGCCGGAAGACTTGCTGGGCGAGCAGCGCGCCCGGCCAGCCGCCTGCCAGTTCGACGGCGTGCAGGATGTTTTCCGGGGTGCGGCGGCCTTCGGTCTGGGCCTTGCGCTTGTCGTTCCAGTACATCAGGAACGCCACCACGCTGACCACGCCGTAGGCCGCGAGCGGGATCAGCGTTTCGCCGCGATGCCAGAGCAAGGCTGAGCCCAGCAGCGGCGCGGCGCACAGCAGCACGAAGATCAGCGCCTTCAGGCGTGGGTGCTGGATGTTCATGGCTTGACCGCCGTCCAGTCGATCCAGCCGAATTGCCAGGTCGCCAGGATCACCAGGCCGAACGCGATGCGGTACCAGGCAAAGGCCGCGTAGCTGTGGCTGGCGATGAACTTGAGCAAGGCCTTGACGGCGATCATTGCGAAGATGAACGAGGTGACAAAACCAATGGCGAACACCGGCAGGTCATCGGGCTGGAACAGGTGGCGGTACTTGTAGCCCGAATACACGGCGGCACCGACCATGGTCGGCATGGCCAGGAAGAACGAGAACTCGGTGGCGGTCTTGCGCGACAGGCCGAACAGCAGGCCACCAATGATGGTCGCACCGGAACGCGAGGTGCCCGGGATCATGGCCAGGCACTGGGCAAAGCCCACCTTGACCGCGTCTTTCCAGGTGATGTCGTCCACGGTTTCGGCGTGTACCGCATGCTGGCGGCGCTCGGCCCACAGCATGATCACGCCGCCGACGACCAGCGCCGTTGCCACGGTGATCGGGTTGAACAGGTAGTGCTTGATCAGGTCGGCAAAAATCACCCCCAGTACCACCGCCGGCAGTACCGCGATGATCAGGTTGACCGTGAAGCGCTGGGCAGTGCGCTGGGTCGGCAAGCCGGTGACCACGTCGAAGATCTTGCGCCGGAACTCCCAGACTACGGCGAGGATCGCGCCCAGCTGGATGATGATATTGAACGCTTCGAAGCGTTCGCCGCCGAAGCCGATCAGGTCGGCGACGATGATCTGGTGGCCGGTGCTGGAGATCGGCAGGAACTCGGTCAGCCCTTCCACAACGCCCAGTATCAATGCCTGTATGGCGGTCCAAATGTCCATGTTTCTCCCAAAGGTGGTGCGTATTTCTAATGATTCAAAGAGGCGAGCGCTTATTCAGGCGCGGCGTTGATAATCAACGCCGGCGTGCAAAAAATGCGTGAAAAATCAGGCGGTACTCAGGTTTTCCGATTGCAGGCCGAAAGCCTATCAGACAAGCCGGAAATGTCGATGCAGCACCCACAATTATAAAAAGCACGGAGTGACAGGACCATGAACAGTTTGCGCAGCATGTCGATCAGCCGTCGTCTCTGGCTGATCCTGATCGTCGCCGTGTTGATGCTGTTGACCCTGGGCCTGCTGATGCTCAAGCAGATACACGGCGACCTCTACCAGGCCAAGCGCCAGCAGACCCAGCACGTGGTGCAGACGGCCAGCGGCGTCCTCGCCTATTACCAGAACCTCGAAAAGACGGGCGTGCTCACCCGCGAAGCCGCGCAGAAACAGGCGTTGAGCGCCGTGCGCGGCCTGCGCTACGACCACGACGACTACTTTTGGATCAACGACCTCACCCCCGTGATGATCATGCACGCCGCCAACCCCAAGCTGGACGGCCAGAACCTCTCGGCCATCCGCGACCCGGACGGATTTGCGGTGTTCAACGAGTTCGTGATCCTGGCCAAGGCCAAGGGCGCCGGCATCGTCAACTACCGCTGGCCGAAGCCGGGCGCCGAAGCGCCGGTGGAGAAAACCTCGTACATCCAGCTGTTCGAACCCTGGGGCTGGATCATCGGCTCTGGCGTGTACGTGGACGACGTGCAGGCCGAGTTCAAGGGCCAGGTGTGGAAAGCCTCACTGATTGGCCTGGGCATTGCGCTGGTCATGGCCTTGCTGGTGACAGTGATCGCCCGCAGTATCGTCAACCCGTTGCAGGCGGCGGTGAATGCCATGGGCAATATCGCCAGCGGCGAAAGCGACCTGACCCGCAGCCTGGACACCCACGGCAATGATGAGGTGACCCAGCTGTCCCGGCACTTCAACAGCTTCACCGCCAAGCTGCGCCAGGTGGTGGGCCAATTGCAGGTGTGCGCCAACGCCCTCGGGCAGTCCTCTACCGAGCTGGGCACCAACGCCAGCCAGGCCCACGACCGCAGCCAGCAGCAGTCGCAGCAGATGGAACTGGTGGCCACGGCCATCAATGAAGTGACCTACGGCGTGCAGGACGTGGCGAAAAACGCCGAGCACGCCGCCAGCGAAATGCGTGACGCCCAGGCCCAGGCGCAGCAAGGCCAGGTGAACATCGACGGCAGCCTGCAGCAGATCGACCAGCTCTCGGGCACCATCAGCCAGGCCGTAGAGGTGATCCGCACCCTGTCCAGCGAAAGCACACAGATTGGCGGCGTACTCGAAGTGATCCGCTCCATCGCCGACCAGACCAACCTGCTGGCCCTCAACGCCGCCATCGAAGCGGCTCGCGCCGGCGAGCAAGGCCGGGGGTTTGCGGTGGTGGCCGATGAAGTACGCCTGTTGGCCCAGCGCACGCAAAAGTCCACCGCCGAGATCCAGGTGATGATCGAGCGCCTGCAGGGTCACTCGGAAGCGGCGGTCAAGGTGATCAGCGACAGCCACAGCGCGTCGCAACTGACCATCGAACAAGCCGGCCAGGCCGGGGCCAGCCTCAATGCCATCGGCCAGGCGCTGCGTAATCTCAACGGCCTGAATGCCTCGATCGCCAGCGCCACCTTGCAACAGGCCCACGTGGTCGAAGACATCAACCAGAACGTCACCCAGGCGGCGGGCCTGTCCCACAGCACCGCGTTGGCGGCAGAACAATCGAGCGTCGCCAGCGCGCACCTGCGCGGCCTCAGCGAACAACTCGACGGCCTGCTGCGCCAATTCAAAATCTAATCTGCAGTGAGCGGGCTTGCCCGCGCTGGGCTGCGTAGCGGCCCCAAAAAAATGGGAGCGCTACGCACTCCAGCGCGGGCAAGCCCGCTCACTACAAAGCCAATGCCTAAGCCTATCTTCTTTGGTTACAATCAGCGCCCTCTTCGTCTCCCCTAAGGAACCGCCATGTCCGGGCTTGAACTGTTCGCCGCCGCCCTGGGGGTGATCGCTGTCTGGCTGACGGTCAAACAGAACCCCTGGTGCTGGCCTATCGGCCTGGTGATGGTGCTGCTCTACACCTGGATATTCTTCGACGTAAAACTCTATTCCGACATGCTGCTGCAAGTGGTCTATGCCGCGCTGCAGGTTTACGGCTGGTGGCAGTGGACCCGCGCCGGCGAGGTCAAGCAGGGCCGCCAGGTGACCAGCCTCGGCTGGCCGGCGATCATGACCAGCCTGGCCGTGGGTGCGGCCGGCAGCCTGTTGTTGGGCGCGGCCATGGCCCACTGGACCGACGCCGCTCAGCCCTGGCTCGACGCCGCCCTCACCGGTTTCAGCCTGGTCGCGCAGATGTGGATGGCGCAGAAACGCGTGCAATGCTGGCCGCTGTGGATCGCGGTGGATGTGATTTTCGTCGGCCTGTTCCTCTACAAAGGCTTGTACCTCACGGCCGCGCTCTACGCGCTGTTCACCGTGATCGCCGTGCAGGGCTGGCGTGAATGGCGCGCCGACCCGGCGCTGCGCGCATGAAGGTGGTGGTACTGGCCGGCCCCGAGTCCAGTGGTAAAAGCTGGCTGGCGGCGGAACTGCAAGCGCATTTTGGCGGCGTGATGGTCGGCGAATACGTGCGCCACTTCATCGACCAACATCAGCGCGACACCACCCTGGCCGACATCCCTGACATCGCCCACGGCCAACTGGCCTGGGAAGATGCCGCCCGCGCCAGGCAGCCCGGCCTGCTGATCCTCGACACGCACTTGCTGACCAACAAGCTGTGGAGCCAGACCCTGTTCGGTGACTACCCGAGCTGGCTCGACAGTGAGCTGCTGGCGCGGCACTACGACCTGCACCTGGTGCTGTCCCCCGAAGACGTAGAGTGGACCGCCGACGGCCAGCGTTGCCAACCGGAGCTGGCGGACCGCCAGGCGTTTTTCCAGGGCAGCCTGGACTGGATCGAGCAGCATCAGCAGCCAGCGCTGGTCATTCGCGGCAGCTGGGAAGCGCGTCGCGCCACTGCGTTCAAAGCCGTTGAACAACTCCTTGCCGAGGCGCCTGCATGACTCACCCACTGCGTATCGCCATCGTCGGCGGCGGCCCTGGCGGCCTGACCCTGGCGCGTATCCTCAGCCGTCACGGTGTGGCCGTCTGCGTATTCGAACGTGAAAGCGGGCCGCTGGAGCGCCCGCAAGGTGGCACGCTGGATCTGCACGTGGAGTCCGGCCAGTTCGCGTTGCAACAAGCCGGCCTGGACGATGCCTTCAAGCGCATCGCCCGCTATGAAGACCAGGGATCACGGCTGATGGACCATCACGGCCAACTGCTGTTTGAAGACCCGAACCCGGACGCGGGAGACCGCCCGGAAGTCGACCGCACGCAGCTGCGCCAGATCCTGCTGGATTCCCTGCCCGAGGGTTGCGTGAAGTGGGGCGTGAGCATCAACCATGCCAGCCAGGGCGATGACCAACGCTGGACGCTGCATCAAGGCGACCGCCATCACGGGCCTTTTGACTTGGTGGTGGGTGCCGACGGGGCCTGGTCGAAAATCCGCCCGTTGTTGTCGCCTTATCAGCCGCAGTACAGCGGGTTGACCTTTATTGAATTCAACATCGATGACGCCGACCTGAGGCACCCACTCGCCGCCCGCCTGGTCGGTCGCGGCACGCTGCAGGTGGCCGGCGAAGCTCGCTCGATCATCGTGCAACGCAACGCCAACGCGCACCTGCGCGGCTATGCGATCTTCCGCGTACCTACGGATTGGGCGGCAAACACAATTGATTTGTCCCACGCGCCTTCGCTGAAAACCCAATTCCAAGGCTGGCACCCAGACGTGCTGGCGCTGTTTGACGCCGCCAGCCCCACCCTGCTCGTCCGTCACATCCACGCCCTGCCCGTCGGCCATCGCTGGGCTCATCGGCCCGGGTTGACGTTGATCGGGGATGCGGCGCACTTGATGTCGCCGTTTGGCGGCGAAGGGGTGAATGCTGCGATGCTCGATGCTGCCGAACTGGCGCAGCACCTGCTGGAGACACCTGACGGCTCGAAAGCCGTGCAGGCGTATGAAAACCACATGTTCGAACGGGTGATGCCGGCAGCCCAGGGCAGCGCCGAGGGCGCTGCCCTGCAGCTATCCCATGACAGCGTGGCGCTGTCCCTGGCCCACCTGCATCAACACCTCACGCCTCAGTAACCCAGGGACAAGCCGGTGTTACGACGCGGGTCATTCGCACCGTAGAAACGGTTGTTACCCACCGGCTTGCCACCCAGGGACGGTGCGCCCACCAGGATCGCGGCCAAGTGGTTGGCGTCCTGCGGGCCGGCGAACTTGTGGCCCCAGCTTTCGAGGATCTTCTGGGTGTCCGGGCTGACCGCGAAGGTTTCCAGGTTGGTGGTTTCAGGCATCCACTGCTGGTGGAAACGCGGCGCGTCCACGGCTTCCTGGATGTTCATCTTGTAGTCGATGACATTGAGGATGGTCAGCAAAGTGGCTGTGATGATGCGGCTGCCACCCGGCGTACCCACCACCATCACGGCCTTGCCGTCCTTGGTCACGATGGTCGGGCTCATCGACGACAGCGGCGCCTTGCCCGGGGCGATGGCGTTGGCTTCGCCCTGGACCAGGCCGTACATGTTCGGCACGCCGACCTTGACGGTGAAGTCGTCCATTTCATCGTTGAGGATCACGCCGGTCTTGCTCGCCATCACGCCTGCACCGAACCAGTCGTTGAGGGTGTAGGTGACCGAGACCGCATTGCCCCACTTGTCGACGATGGAATAGTGGGTGGTGTTGTTGCCTTCATGGGGCGACACGCCGGGCTTGATGGCTTGGGAATCGCCGGCCTTCTGCGGTTCGATGGCGGCGCGCAGCTTGGCGGCGTAGTCCTTGTCCAGCAGGTGGGCAATCGGGTTCTTCACGAAGTCCGGGTCGCCGAGGTAGCTGTTACGGTCCACGTAGGCGTGGCGCATCGCTTCGATCTGGTAGTGCAGGCCTTGGGCCGAGTGGTAGCCCAGGTCGGCCATCGGGTAGCCTTCGAGGATGTTCATGATCTGGCAGATCACTACGCCACCGGAGCTCGGAGGCGGCGCCGAAACCACGTGGTAGCCACGGTAATCGCACTCGATGGGCGCCAGCTCACGGGTTTTGTACTTGTCCAGGTCAGCCTGGGTGATGATGCCTTTGCCGGCTTGGCTGGAATCCACCAGCGCCTTCGCTACCCAGCCTTTATAGAAGCCATCAGTGCCCTTGGCAGAGATTTCCTTGAGGGTCTTGGCCAAGTCTTTCTGCACCAGCTTCTGGCCCACCTGCATCGGTTGGCCGTTGTGCAGGAAGATCCCGCGCATGTCCTTGTCTTTTTCGAACTCGCCGGTGGCGGTGTGCAGCAGGTCGATATCACCCTGCTCCAGGGCGAAGCCGTTTTCCGCCAGCTTGATCGCCGGGGCAATCACCTGGGCGCGCTTGAGGGTGCCGTATTTGCTCAGGGCCAGTTCCATGCCGGACACGGTGCCAGGCACGCCCACGGCCAAATGGCCCTTGGCGCTCAGGCCGTCAATGACCTTGCCGTCCTTGTCCAGGTACATGTCGGCAGTCGCCGCCAGCGGGGCTTTTTCGCGGAAGTCGAGGAAGGTCTTGCGCCCGTCGGCCAGTTGCACGGTCATGAACCCGCCACCGCCCAGGTTACCCGCCGCCGGGTACACCACGGCCAGCGCATAGCCCACGGCGACGGCCGCATCCACCGCGTTGCCGCCGGCCTTGAGCACGTCCACACCCACATGAGTGGCCAAATGCTGGGCAGTCACCACCATGCCATTTTCACCGGCCACCGGAGCCTGGGAAGCGGCTTGCACACCACTGACCGTCAACACCAGGGCAGTGGCAATCAAGGTACGGCTGAAGGGTTGGTATTTCATCCATGGCTACTCTATTTATTGAGGTGCACCAAAATAGCCCGTTCAGGATCCAATCCCCAGCGCAATGGCGTTTTTATTACAGAACTTGTCGGTCACAGAACGGCCGAAAAAATGCCCATGCTATATTTCGCGCCCTGACTGTCGCGCAAGGCGCTCCCCATGGTGATCAAGAAGACCGGCATTCGTGCCCAACAGGCGGACCAGACACGTGCACGCATCCTGCAGGCGGCAGTCAAGGTGTTCGCCCGCGACGGGTATTCCGGCGGCCGTGTCGACAGCATTTCCAAGGCGGCCGACTCCAACGATCGCATGCTGTATTACTATTTCGGCAGCAAGGAACACCTGTTCGTCTGCGTGCTGGAACACATCTACGAGCAGTTCAACAAAGCCGAAAGCAAGCTCAAGCTCGACCTCAATGCGCCAGTGCAGGCCTTGCGTGATCTGGTGGGGTTTATCTGGAACTACTACGTCAAGCACCCAGAATTCGTGGCGATCCTGAGCATCGAGAACCTGCACCAGGGCAAACATGCGCAGCAGTCCGGCGAGATGCGTCGGTTGTCAGGTGAGGCGGTTGGCGTGTTGCGGCCGATCATCGAGGCCGGCCAGCCGCAAGGTGTATTTCGCCAGGACGTGGACCTCAAGCACGTGTATCTGATGATTGCCTCGCTCTGCTACTTCTATAACTCCAACCGCCACACCCTCAGCTCGTTCCTCGGTGAGGACCTGACAGACAAGGGGCAGCAGCAGGATTGGCTGGCCTTCATCACCGACCTCGTGCTGCGCGGCGTCACCCCGATTTCCCTGTAGAAACCGAATCCAAATGTGGGAGCGGGCTTGCTCGCGAATGCGGAGTATCAGTCTCTGGAGCTGTTGACTGACCCGCCGCATTCGCGAGCAAGCCCGCTCCCACAGTTTTAACCGCAGCGTGTCAGTGAGTGCCGGGGTTGGCCCGCAGGTGCTCCACCTTCTGCTCCAACCCCTGCCACTGCGGCGCATTCGGCGCAAATTGCCCACGCAGGTACGCCGCCAAATCCGCCACCTGGCTGTTGGACAAGCTGTCCTTGAACCCCGGCATGTACCCCAGGTCCTTGGTCGCCGGGTTGCTGATGCCTTGCAGGATCACCTTGATCAAGTTGTCCGGCTGGTCGCTGTGCACGTTGGTGTTGGTGGCCAGTGACGGGCTCACCCCAAACAGTTTCGGCCCCAGGCCATCGGCGTGACAGGCCTTGCACGAGCCTTCGAACACGCGTCGGCCATTCGGGTTTGGCACCGTCGTCGCGACGCTTTGCGCTTGGGCTGTCGCTTCGCCATTGAGCGACGCCAGATACACCGCCATCGCGCGGATATCCGCCTTGGGCAGTTTCGACAACTCACTCACCACCGGCCCCATCGGCCCGGCCGCCACGCCATGGGCGTCCGAGTACCCCGTACTCAGGTACGTGAACAACTGATCCTCGGTCCACGGCGTCGGCGCCTTGGACAACCCGGTCAAGGCCGGCGCCTCCCACCCATCGACCATGCCACCGGCAAGGAACGCCTTGCCGCCCTTCTCCGCGCCCATCAGGTTGCGCGGCGAGTGGCACGCCGCGCAGTGCCCCAGGCCATTGACCAGGTAATTGCCGCGATTCCATTGCTCACCGCGCTCCGGCTGCACGGTGATTTCGCCGCGCCTTAAATTCAACGCGTTCCACCCTGCCATCAACGGCCGGATATTGAACGGGAAGCGCATGGCATTCGGCGTCGGCGCCTGGCTCACCGGTGCCTGGCTCATGAGGTAGGCATACAGCGCCTGCATGTCGGCATCGTTGATGTTGCGAAACGCCGTGTAGGGAAACGCCGGGTACAGGTTGCGCCCATCGCGGCCAATGCCGTCACGCATGGCCCGCTCGAAGGCCGGGTACGACCAGGCACCAATACCGGTTTTTACGTCCGGGGTGATATTGCTGCTGTATAGCGTGCCAAACGGCGTTTCCATCGCCAGCCCACCCGCATTGGTCGCACCACCCGGCGCCGTGTGGCACACCGCACAATCGCCAACGGCGGCGAGCAAGCGGCCGCGCTCCAGGGTGGCCTTGGACCAGGTGCCGGCAGCGGGCGGGGCAATCGGCGCGATCTCACTGTGAAAGGGCCAGGCCGTGGCCGCCAAGGCGCCCAAGGTGGCGAACAGCGCCCCAAACCACCACTTCTTGCGTTTCTCCGGCGACTTGGCCGGTTCGCCCAACGTGCCGGCATTCAGCGCCGCCAATACCCGTTCCGGGGTGATCGGCAACTCACGAAAACGAATGCCGGTGGCGTCATAGATCGCATTGGCAATCGCCGCCGCACTGGGCACCGACGCCGATTCGCCCGCGCCCATGGGCGGCTGGTCCTGGCGCGGCATCATCAGCACGTCGATCTTCGGCACTTCCGGAAAGGTCAGGATCGGGTAACCGCCCCACTCCTTGCTCGCCACCGTCGACTCTTCAAAGGTCACCCGTTCCTTCAGCACGCGGCTGGTGGACTGGATCACATTGCCGTGGATCTGATGCTGCACCCCGGCCGGGTTGATCATCATCCCCGAGTCATGCCCGATCACCACCCGTGTCACCGACACGTCGCCGGTGTGCTTGTCGATGGCCACGTCCGCCACCCAGGCCGCCCACGCCGCGCCAAACCCTGGGAACTTGCTGTGGATGTAGCGCGCATAGGCAAAGCCGCGACCGCGCAGCAGGTGGTCCTCGTTGGCGGTTTGCATCGGCGCGGTGCGCGGCGACCAGTTCGCACGCTCGGCGGTGGATTTCACCAGGTCGATGGCGCGCTCGTCCTTCAGATAGCGCAGGCGGTACTCCACCGGGTCGACGCCGGCGGCAAAGGCCAGTTCGTCGATATAGGATTCATGGGCAAAGGTATTGGGCAATGCCGACACCCCGCGCATCCACGACGCGCGCACGATGGGCGCCATGTCGTTGATGGTCACGCGCATGTTGTCGATGTCGTAGGGCGGGATCGAGGTGCGGTCGCCCATCTCGAACATCGCGGCCACGGGTTCGACGCGACCCGTGAGCAGCAACGCCAGGGTCGGCGCGCCATTGGAGGGGTAGCTGGTTTCGAAGTCGTAGGCGGCGATGCTGCCGTCAGCATTCAGCCCGCCGTCCACCTCCATCAATTGCGCCGTGCCCTTGGGCTCCCACAGGTGTTCCTGTTCGCGGGTCAGTTGCACGCGCACCGGTTTGCCGACGGCACGGGACAACAACAAGGCATCGGCGCACACATCATCGGCGCAGTTGCGCCCATAGCAGCCGGCCGCTTCCATGCGGATCACGTCGATCAGCCCTTCCTCGCACTCCAGCAACCACGCCAGGTCGGCGCGCAACAGGTGCGGGTTCTGACTGCCCGACCATACCCGACTGCCCGCCGGCGAATAGTCCGCCACGCCGCAAGAGGGCCCGATCGAGCCGTGCATCTGATAGGGCCACAGGTAACTGCGCGGCATGCGCTGGCTGGCGCCGGCCAGTGCCTCGTCGACATTGCCCTGATCGAGCACCGTGCGGCGGACCCGTGGGTTGTCGCGGATGGCCTGCTCCACGTCGCTCAAGTCCGGCAAGGCGTGGTTCCAGGGTTTCCAGTGCACCTGCAGCTCATGGGCCGCCTTGATCGCCTGCTCTTCACGCAAGGCCACCACCCCGACAAAGTCGCGGATCACCACCACGGCGACGATACCCGGAATATGCGCGATGGAGGCCTCGTCCACGCTCAGCAGGCTATTGCCGACAAACGCCCCGCAATCAATCCCCGCATACGGCGGGCGCACCACGCGGCCGTGAAGCATGCCGGGCACGCGCATGTCGTGCACATAGGTCAGCTCGCCGGTGGCCTTGCCGGGGATGTCCACTCGCGCAGCGCCCTTGCCGACCAAGCGGTAATCCTCGATGGCCTTGAGTGGCGCATCACCGCTGATACGCAGTTGATCGTGCTGGCCGCCAACCAACTCGCCATAGGTGGTGGTGCGTCCGTCTGCGGCGTGGATCACACCGGCTTCAACCTTGAGGCTGCCCGTGCTCACGCCCCAGCGCCCTGCCGCCCGTGCCAACAGAAAACGTCGTGCTTCGGCTGCGGCGTTGCGCAACGGGATGGCGGAAATCTGCAAGGTCGCACTGGCAATAGTTGCCCCCTGGTTGGGCACGCGCTCAGTGTCGCCGAGCACCATCTTCACCTGCTCCAGCGCCAGGTCGAGTTCTTCGGCAACGATTTGCGCCAGCGACGTACGAATACCGGTGCCCAGGTCCACATGACCGTTGAAGGCATAGACCAGGCCGTCATCGTTCACGGCGATAAACAGCCCCAGTTCCTTGGGCTTCACCGTCGGCGTGCCGCCCTTGGCCACCGGCCCCGACGGCGGCAACACGTCATCGACGATCAACAACACACCGGCCTTGGCCAGCCACTGGTCACGGGAAAGGGTCGTATCGGTCATGCTCATCAATCCACCGTCATGAGGCGAGCGGCACGCAGCACCGCACGCAGGATTTCGATATGGGTGCCGCAGCGGCAGAGGTTGCCCGAGAGCTCATTGCGCACCTCGGCCTCGCTGGGGTTGGGGTTGCGGTCGAGCAAGGCCTTGGCGGTCATGATCATGCCGTTGAGGCAGTAGCCGCATTGCGCGGCCTGCTCGTCGATAAAGGCCTGCTGCACCGGGTGCGGCGCGTGGCGTGTGCCCAAGCCTTCCAGGGTGACGATCCGGCGGCCCACCGCGCCCGACAACGGGAATACGCAAGCCCGTGCGGCCACGCCGTCGATGATCACGGTGCAGGCACCGCACTCGCCCAGGCCGCAGCCGTACTTGGGGCCGTTGAGTTCCAGGTCATTGCGCAGCACCAGTAACAGCGGGGTATCCGCCATGGCGCTGACTTCGCTTGTTTGGCCGTTGACCTCAAGCGCTACCGTGATGTGCTGGCTGATCATTCGCTTCGCCTGTGCCAATTGGTGAAGTGGTCACTACACGAAACAGCCAAAAAAAAGCGTCGCGGACCTGGGGCCTCGCGACACACTTGGCTGGTGAAGTGGCTACTACATCAACTCAGAGCAAAAACGGTGCCAGTACCGGCTTATTCCTGTGGGTCGTCGATCATTTTGCGCAGCAGGAACAGCATCGCCACGCGTTCGGCGGGGTTGAGGTTACTCAGGGTCAGTTCGCTGATCTGCGCGGCACGCGGCGCGGTCTGGCCCACCAGTTCGGCGCCGGACGCCGACAAGTCCACCACCACCTTGCGCTTGTCCTGGGGGTCAGGCTCCAGGGTAATCAGCTCCTTGGCCTTGAGCCGCTCGACGATGCCGCGAATGGTCGCCTGGTCGACGGCAGTGGCCTTGACCAGCTCGGTCAGCGAACTTGCACCGTGATCGCGCAGGGCACACAGGGTGACGAACTGCACGGCGGTGAGCTGGGAGTCACCGACATTCTGCTGGAAAATCGCGAGGTGGCGCTGGTAGGCCTTGCGCAGCAGGTGGCCAACTTGCTCGGAAAAGATGTAGGAATCAGGCACGGCGGGCTCGGGAGGTAGCGGGCGATGGGGAGGCATATTACCTCATACACCTGCCAGAACGCTTTTACTGTGGCGAGGGAGCTTGCTCCCGCTGGGCTGCGCAGCGGCTCCATCTTTTAGGGCCGCTTCACGCCCCAGCGGGAGCAAGCTCCCTCGCCACAGAAGCAGGGGGATGTTTAGCGAGCCAGGGAGGCTGCGGGGGCAACGACGTCACCGGCGATTACCACAGCCTCGTCGTCCAGGTACACATCGCAGTGACGCAGCGGAATGTCCATATGGCACGGCGTCTTGCGTGTGCCGCCGACTTCAGTGTTCGGCCCGGTGGAGAACAGGAAGTTGCCATAGAACGCCCGCGCGTCCATGCACATGCCGTCGTTCTTGTCGTGCAGGCCCATGGCCGTCCACTGCGCCCGTGGCTGCAGGCCCCAGCCAATATGGGAGATGCCGTACACCTCGGGGTCGTTGAAGTACTTCATGTAGTCGCGCAGGTACTCGGCCTCGAAGCCGCCGTGGATCCTGGTGATAAAGCCCTTCTCGATCTCCAGGGTGATCTTCTCGCGGGTGTAGGTCTTGAACGGCAGCAGGATGTCGCCGATATCCAGCACCAGCACGCCCTCGGCGGTTTCCTCGTTGGGCCACGAGAACAGGAAGCCGCTGGGCCAGTGGTCCCAGCGCCCCGGCTCATCGGCAAAGCCGTACTCAGTCACCGACGGGTATTGCCCCAGGGCGGCGCGGAAATCACTGCCGGCGCGGGATTTGACGTGGATCGAGCGGGCCTTTTTCAGCAACTGCTCCGCCGCCAGAACGCGCACCTTGTCTTCCTCGGTGGGCAGCATGCGCGCCAGCACTTCCGGAGGCTCCACGGCCAGCAGGATGCGGGTGCCGGTCTTGAGGATCTGCTCCTGCTCCGGCGAGTGCAGCAACATCATGGTGTCGACGATCAGATCCGCCGCCTCCAGAGCACGCTGGGCGGCGAGGTTGCCGGTGAGCGCGGTGTCGCCGCAGTAGGCGGTCATGTCATTGCCCATCGCCTTGGGATGATTGAACGACGGCAGCTCCACCGCATACACCTTGGCCCCCAGCCGCTGGGCGGCGTCCATGGCGGCACGCACGGTGCGCGGGTCGGAGTAATGGCTCTTGAGCACGGCGACGCTCTGGGTCGGGTCGACCTTCGACAGCTTCAACACATGCTCGAACATCTGGGTCAGTTCGCAATCGCTTACCGGCATTTTCCTGTCTCCTGTGAGGCTGCACCAAGTTCAAGCACCGCGCTTCACTCTAGTGCACTTTTATAGCGTATACGCCAATTACTGACGATAAGACCTGAATTGCAGGCTGACTGCAAGCGCCGCGCCAAAACGTTACCAATCCACACAAACCCACTATTTAATGGCTACAACCCGTTACACAGGATAAATATGGCCAAAAAATAAATTTTCAGACGCGGGCTTCCCATTTCAAAAAATGAGCGTATACACTTTAAAAACCTTGCGGACAGACGCCGCCAAAAATCAAAAAGAGAGAGGATCACGCCCCATGGGAAGCACACAGAAAATCGCCATCGTCGGCGCCGGCCTTGGCGGTGCCGCAGCCGCCACCCTGTTGCAGCAAGCTGGCTTCGATGTGGACATCTACGAGCAAGCGCCAGAATTCTCCCGGCTGGGTGCGGGGATCCACATGGGTCCCAACATCATGAAAATCTTCCGCCGCATGGGCATCGAAAAGCAGCTGGACCTGATGGGCTCGCACCCCGAGCACTGGTTCAGCCGTTGCGGCGAAAGCGGTGATTACCTGTCACGCATCCCCCTCACCGGCTACGGCGCGTCCTACATCACCGTGCACCGCGGTGACCTGCATGCCCTGCAGATGTCCACCCTCAAGCCGGGCACCCTGCACTTCAACAAGCGCCTGGAAACCCTCGAAGAAACCGACACCCAGGTGCGCCTGACCTTCGCCGATGGCGAGGTGACCTACGCCGACATCGTGATCGGCGCCGACGGCATCAACTCCAAGATCCGCGAAGAACTGCTGGGCGTGGAAAAACCGCTGTACAGCGGCTGGGTCGCGCACCGGGCGCTGATCCGTGGCGACCAGTTGGCCAAGTACGACCTCAAGTTCGAAGACTGCATCAAGTGGTGGACCGAAGACCGCCACATGATGGTCTACTACAGCACCGGCAAGCGCGACGAGTACTACTACGTGACCGGCGTGCCCCACGCCGAATGGGACTTCCA
>Ga0157375_10002699_pt1 | contig 15369 bp, 13 predicted proteins | sample M35metaG_FD_115311 | JGI IMG/M metagenome (GOLD analysis project Ga0157375, IMG submission 115311) | Miscanthus rhizosphere microbial communities from Kellogg Biological Station, Michigan, USA - M3-5 metaG | ecosystem: Host-associated > Plants > Roots > Rhizosphere > Soil | place: USA: Michigan...
CAGCTCTCCGGCGGCCAGCAGCAGCGCGTCGCGCTCGCGCGCGCGATCGTTCGCCAGCCGCGCCTCTTCCTGCTCGACGAGCCGCTCTCCAACCTCGACGCCAAGCTGCGCCTCGAGACCCGCCTCGAGCTGAGGAAGCTCCAACGATCGCTCGGCGTCACCACCGTCTACGTCACCCACGACCAGGAAGAGGCGATGACGCTCGCCGACCGAATCGCCGTCTTCATGGATGGGCGCATCGTCCAGGTCGGCTCGCCGCGCGAGATCTTCGCGAGGCCGATGTCGGTCGACGTCGCCGGCTTCATCGGCACGCCGCCGATGAACCTGCTCGCCGGCGAGTGGGAAGGCCACGCCGTCAGCGTCGCCGGCTCGACGCTGCCGGTCGCGTTCGACTCGCCGAAGCCGCGCAACGTCGTCATCGGCATCCGTCCCGGCGACCTGCGCTTAGCCGACGGCGGCCTCGCGGTTCGCGTCGAGCGGGTCGAGGACCTCGGCGACAGCGCCATCGTCAACCTCAGGGTCGGCGCGCAGCCGCTCAAGCTCAAGACCGATCGCGTCCCGAACCTGCGGGAAGGCGACGACGCCTTCGTCGACTTCGCGCCCGACCGCGCCCATCTCTTCGACGCCGCCGGCGGCGCTCGCCTCGCCTGATCCTGCCCCTCGACCCGCGAACGACCATGAACGCCAAGACCCGACCGAACGTCGTCCTCATCCTCAACGACGACATGGGCTACTCCGACCTCGGCTGCTACGGCGGCGAGGTGCTGACGCCGAACCTCGACCGCCTCGCCGCCAACGGCCTGCGCTTCAGCTCGTTCTACAACACGGCGCGCTGCAGCCCGAGCCGCGCCTCGCTGATGACGGGCCTGCACCCGCACCAGACGGGGATCGGCATCCTCACCTACGACTCGGGCCCCGAGGGCTACGCCGGCAACCTCAACCATCGCTGCGTGACGATCCCGCAGGTGCTGAAGGCCGCGGGCTACCGCACCTACATGAGCGGCAAGTGGCACGTCGCCTCGAGCCTGACGAAGCCGACCGACGCCTGGCCGATGCAACGCGGCTTCGACGCCTTCTACGGCACGATCATCGGCGCCGGCAGCTTCTACGACCCGAACACGCTGACGCGCGGCAACGAGAACATCGAGCACGAGGCACGCGCCCCCGGCTTCTTCTACACCGACGCGATCAGCGACAACGCCTGCGCCTTCGTCGAGCAGCACTGCACCGGCGAGCATGCCGGGAAGCCGTTCTTCGAATACGTCGCCTACACCGCGCCGCACTGGCCGCTGCACGCGCACGACGACGACATCGCCAGGTACCGTGGCCGCTTCGACGCCGGTTGGGACACGCTGCGCCAGGAGCGTCTCGACAAGCTGGTCGCGAGCGGCATCCTTCAGCCGCACTGGAATCTCACCGATCGCGACCCGACGCAGCCGCCCTGGACCGAGGCGGAGAAGGACGAGCAGTTCCGCGCCTGGACGCTGCGCTGCATGGAGGTCTACGCGGCGCAGATCGATCGCATGGACCAGGGCATCGGGCGCCTGCTCGCGAACCTGGAGAAGCACGGCAAGCTCGACGACACGCTGGTGATCTTCCTCGCCGACAACGGCGCCTGCGCGGAAGACATTCCGCAGGACGTGACCGTCGACGAGCTGGTCGACAAGCTCATGATCGCGCGCCGGACGACGCGGAGCGGCGAGCAGGTGCACTTCGGCAACGACGTCGAGCGCATGCCGGGGCCGGAGAACACCTACCAGAGCTACGGGACGGCGTGGGCCAACCTCTCGAACAGCCCGTTTCGCCTCTACAAGCACTGGATCCACGAGGGCGGCATCGCGACGCCGCTGATCGCTCACTGGCCGAAGGGCATTGCGAGCACGGAGAACGGCTCGGTGCGCCATGCGCCCGGCTACCTGCCCGACATGATGGCGACGATCGTCGACGTGACCGGCGCGGAGTATCCGGCGAGCTTCGAAGGCCACGCCGTCGAGCCGCTCGAAGGCCAGTCGCTGCTTCCGGTGTTCGACAAGGACACGACCGGTGACGACCGCAAGCCCATGTTCTGGGAGCACGAGGGCAACGCCGCGGTGCGCATCGGCAGATGGAAGCTGGTCAAGCGCTATCCGCGCGCCTGGGAGCTCTACGACCTGGACTCCGACCGCACCGAGCTGCACGATCTCGCGCCGCGCGAGCCGCGGCGGGTGAGCGAGATGGCCGCGCAATACGACGCGTGGGCGAAGCGCTGCGGCGTGCTCGACCGCGACAAGGTCGTCGCGCTGATGAAGAGCCAGGGGGTGACGCGCGCGTTCTGGGAGAAGGACGAGGCGTGAATCGTCAAGGGACGTTCGCACGCGGCCGATCGCGACGGGGTGACAGTCGCCTCTTCGATGTCGCGACCTAGAATGCCCGACCCGCGCATCCCGGCGTCGGTTATTCAACTCTTGGAATCCACCATGCCGAGCCGCCGATCTCTTCTCGCCGCCCTGTGCCTCGTTCCGACGATCGCCTGTGCCCAGATGGCCGCGGCGCCGTTCGAGGGTCGCCTCAAGCAGATCTACGACACGAAGACGATCTCGGTCGCCTACCGCACCGACGCCCTGCCGTTTTCCTTCGAGGACGCCGACAAGAAGCCGGCCGGCTACACCGTCGATCTGTGCCGCGGCGTCATCGCCGTGATCGAGCGGCAAATCGGCGTCGCGCCGCTCCAGGTCAAGTGGGTCCCCGTGACGACGCAGACGCGATTCAGCGCGATCGCCGGTGGCCAGGCCGACATGGAGTGCGGCGCGAGCACGGTGACGCTCGGGCGGATGAAGGAGGTCGCGTTCTCGTCGCTGACGTTCCTGGACGGCACCGGCCTCCTGCTCCGCGCTTCGACGGCCGGCAACACCCTGGCGGACCTGTCGGGCAAGAAGATCGGCGTGATCGCCGGCACGAGCAACGAGCGCGCGCTGAACGAGGCGTTGAAGAGCAACGTCGTGTCGGCCACGGTCGTCAAGGTGACATCACGTGAGCAAGGCTTCGAGCAGCTCGAAGCCGGCACCATCGACGCCTTCGCCAGCGACCGCGTCCTTCTCCTCGGCCTGGTCGCGAAAGCGAAGGACCCGAAGGCGCTGGCCCTGCTCGGCGACGCCTTGTCGTTCGAGCCCTACGCGATCGCGTTGCCGCGCGGCGACTGGGCGATGAAGCAGGCCGTCGACGCGGCGCTCGGGCAGATCTATCGGAGCAACGCGCTGCCCGAGATCTACAACCGCTGGTTCGGTGTCCTGGGCGCGCCCGGGCCGATCCTGCAAACCATGTACGGGCTCGGCCGTCTGCCTGAGTAAGCCGGCCTAAGGGTTCGCCGAAGAGGGTTGTCCTTCGTCGGCGTCGATCACGTCGCTGCGATGCAGCGCCGCGACGCCGACGCCGGATGCGGCGCCGACACCACCGCCCAGCCCGGCACCGCCACGTCCGCCGCCGCCCGCACGCTCGGCGCCACCGCCCCGTCCGCCGCCGGCCCGGCCGCCCCCGCCCCAGCCACCGGCGCGCAGCGGGCCCTGGCGCGGAATCGTCACCTCGGGCGGGATGGCGTCGAGGTCGAGGACCTCGCGGATGAACATGCGCAGCGAGACGACGAGCTCGGCGATCTCGACGCTTCGGCCGGCCGCCATCTCGTTTGCCGCGTGCGCCGCCAGGCGGACCTGCTCTTCGGTGCCGAGCAGGATCACGTCGGAGAGCGCCGCCTCGACGGCATCGCGCACGCGGCGTCGGCGCTCGGCGCCCGGGGCGTCGGCGGGCGATTCCGCTTCGGCCGGCGCCGCCGCCGAGGCGCCTTCGGCCAGCGCATCGGCCACGGCATCGGCCGCGGCATGAGTCCGCGGCGCCCCGCGCGGGCGCAGCTCGCGCAGGTGCCGCGGGTCGACCGCGAGATCGCCGGTGAACGAGCCGCCGAGTGTCTTGTAGGCCGCGATCAGCGTCTTCAACCGCTCGTTGATCTGCCGGTTCTGCCGCGCGTGCCGCTGTTGCACGCCGTTCATGACCGCGAGGCGAATGCCGACGGCGACGAGCGACACCACGATGATGCCGAGCAACGTCGAGACGATCGCTTGCCAGGAGCTGAAGTCGAGGACGCGCACGGCAGAAGGGACGCCTCACCGGGGCGGACGGCAGTCCGCGGCCGCTGGCGACGAGCCCACTCGCCGCGCCAGCATCTCAAGCTTCGCCTTGAACTCCATGAGCTCGCGCTTGCCGACCGCCGCGCCGCGACGCGGCACGGCGATGTCGAATTCGGACCACAACAGATGGTCGATCGCCGCGGCCCAGCCGGCGAAGCTGCCGCCCGAGGCGCAGTCGGGTTGCGGTGTGTCGGTCGTGAACAGCTCGCCGACGGCGACGACACGCAGGCCGCGAAAGACGACGATGCTGTCGGCGCCGGTCCGGCCGCTTCCCACGTGCTCAACTTCGACATCGACGTCATCGAGCCGGAGCTGGTAGTCGGTGTCGTAAGAGATGAACGACCGGGAGGAGGCGGCGCCGGTCGTCGTCCCGTCGCGGACGAGCTGGGCGAGCGCCCGCCGCTGGACGACGACGGGAACGCCGGCAGCGATGAACGCGCCAACGGTGGCCGCCGGATCCCGCTCGGCCGCCGTCAGGACGAGGGCGCGCACCGAAGGATCGGGAGTCTTCGCGACGCGCTCGATCTCGGCCATCAAGGCCCGGTACGTTCCCGACCCGGTCGGATCGACAACGACCACTCCTTTCGCACCCACGCGCACGAGGGCCTGACCCGCGGCGCCGCCGATGCGGTAGAGGCCCGGCTTCACGAGCTCGACGTTCATTCGCGCCGGGTCGGCGCTCACGGCAGGTGTCGACGTCGGCGCGCTCGCGGCCGGAGGCGACGCGTCCGCCGCGGCGGCGGCGAGCACCGACGCGAGCAGCGTCGCCGCGAGCCAGCGGGGATGAAGGTCGGTGCGAAAGCGCCCTGAAGCTCGCCTCATGCTGAAATATAGAAGACCCCGGGCCGCTTCCGCGGCGAGTCACCCTCGTGCATCGCATGCCGCACTCGACCGACACCTCCAATCTTGCGCTCGCGCATCGCTACGACGAGATCGCCTACGACGCGCTGCCGCATCGCGCGACGCATCCCGGCCGGTTGGCGACGGTCGCGGCGATCGTCGGGCATGCCGCGCCCTCGGTCGAGCGCTGCCGGGTGCTCGAGGTCGGCTGCAACAACGGCGCGAACCTGGTCTCGATGGCGGTCTCGCTGCCGCAAGCGCGTTTCGTCGGCTGCGACCTCTCGTCGGCGGCGATCGAACAAGGACGGCGCACGATCAGCTCGCTCGGCCTCGACCACGTCACGCTTGTCGAAGAGGACCTGGCGGCGCTCGCGCCGGAGCACGGAGAGTTCGACTTCATCATCGCGCATGGCGTGTATTCGTGGGTGCCGCCGCCCGCGCGTGACGCGCTGTTCGCCCTCGCTGCCGAGCGCCTCGCGCCCGACGGCATCTTCTACGTCAGCTTCAACGTGCTGCCCGGCTGCCGGTTGCGCCAGGCCGCGTGGGACGTGCTGCATCACCACGTCGATCACATCGACGACGCCCGCGCCCGACTCGACGCCGCGCGACAGCTCGCCCGTCTCGTCGCCGACGGCGGAACGGCGACGCTTGAATCCGATCAGGCCGTTCGCGCCGAATTCCGGTCGATCGCGCAGCGCACCGACAGCGAGCTCTGCCACGACGATCTCGCCGTGCCGAACGAGCCGGTCCTCTTCGATGCGTTCGCAAGTCATGCCGAACGCCACGGCTTGCGCTACCTCGCGGAAGCCGAGTACGCGACGATGGGAGTCACCGGAATTTCCAGCGATGCGCAGCAGTATCTGGCGACGCTCGATCCGGTCGCGCGCGAGCAGTATCTCGACTTCATCCGGCTGCGCCGATTTCGCCAATCGCTGCTGGTTCGCGGCGACGCGCCGAGCGATCCCAGGACGAGCGCCGAGCGAGTGCGCGCGATGCACGTGTCGGCCACCTGGGAGCTGGCGAACGTGGCGGCGAACGGCGGCGTCCACAAATCGGCACGCAGCCTCGATCCTGCGTCGGGCGGCGGCGGGCCGGTGCGAAAGCTGCTGGACGAGCTCGTCGCCAAGCAGCCCGCGACGCTCCCGGTTGCGTCGCTCGACGGTCGGTTCGACCTCCGGTCGTTGTCGCGGCCACTCGAGACCGTCCTTCTGCAGGCCTACGAGGCCGGCCTTGTCGATCTGCATCTTCAGCCGCCCCCGCTCGCGATCCTGCCGCCCGAGCGGCCCGTCGCCAGCCCGCTGGCGCGACTGCAGGCGCTCTCGCGCGACAAGGTGAGCACTCTTTTGCACACGACCGTCGGCATTGCCGATACGAACGCGCTCAAGCTGCTGCCGCTTGTCGACGGGACGCGGGACCGTGCCGCGCTCGCCGCCGCCCTCAGATCCGCCGGAATTCCGATCGAACCGTCGCGCGCCACCGACTTCGTCGAGTACGCGCTGCAGAAGTTTGCCCGGCTGGGCCTCCTGATGGCGGCAATGCCCGCCGCGTGAGTTCGCTCACCCCTCCGCGGCCGCGATCAGACGGCGTGGAGAGGGGGAGACGAGTTCGGTCAGGCGGCCTTGTTCAAGACCCGGCCGACGCGCTTCTTCATCGCGGCGAGCGGGCCGAAGCCGGCCAGGAGCAGGAGCCAGGGTGCCGGCAGGGGCACGGCGCTCGTGACGGTCGCCAGGCCGAAGGCGGAACCGTTGCCGGTGCCTTGCTGCGGGAACCCGGCGCTGGCCTCGCTCGTCAGCGTGAGATCCAGCTGGCCCGAGATCGGGCCCAGGAAGCGGCTGAACTTGCCGGTGACGAAGTCGGAGAACAACGTCGTCGCGCCGCTCGTCAGCGTGATGAAGAGCGATGTCGTCCCCAGCCCCGAGCCGCTGGCAAAATTGAGCGGCGAGAAGTCGATGACGAGCCACGGTTCCGCGCCAGTCAAGAGAAACGAGCTTGCGAAGTGAGCGGTGGCGACAGCGCTGCTGGTTGCGCCGCCGCCGCCCGACACGTCGGCCGACGTGTTGAGCAAGCCGACCCCCGCGATGGCGCCCGCGGTGGAAACATCGACCGCTCCCACCGAAGCGGCCGAAGCCGACACCGGCGCCGCCGACGGCGGGCTCGACTGGGAGTCGAGCCCGGCCGCCCCGTCCGGCGTGAGCGCGATCGCCGTGACGTCGAGCTGGACGTTCGAGAAGGTGATCGCGATGGCGTTCGATGAAAACGCCAGGGCGGCCAGACATGCCAGTAACACTCGCTTGGACACTTTGATCTCCATCGTCATAAAGGGTTGAGGGGCGCTCGGGACTTGCGCCGGGAGCTTGACACCCGCATGGTATTACTTCACGACCCGCACGTTCGCCGTCGATCGCAGTTGCTTCTGCACGCCGGCGTTCATGAAGTTGGCGGTCAGGACGAGGGGGACGGCGTCGCCCGCGGGCATGTTGTTGTCGATGAGCGCCTTGTCGAACGTGGCGATCAGCGTTCCTCCGTCACCCGTCACGCTGGCGGTGACGGCCGGGAACAGCGCGGTCGAGAGCGGCGTCTTGAGCTGGACGTTGCCGTCCAGGGTGTAGCCCGCCGGAACCTTGAGCATGACCGTGACCAGCCCCTGCACGCTGGTGAACACGCCGTTGGCCGGCCGCATGTTGAGCACGTTGGGCACGAACTGCAGTCCCGCCACGTCCTGCGGCACGGCGACGACGGTCACCTTGCCGGTCGGGCGCGGGTCGGTGCAGTCGTTGTAGAAGTACTCGCCCTCTCTCGTGAACGTGTACTGGAACGACTGACCCGGGTTCAGCTTCGGATTGAACAGCCCCTCGAAGAACTGGGTCGCGCAATGCACCTTCGTGTTCGGGGCCGTGGCGAACGTCTCGGTGCCGGGGTTCAGGAACGTCACCGTCGTGCCGACCGGAACGGTCAGGTTCGACGGAACCATGGCGCCGGTCCCGGTGGCGTCGGCAGTGCTGGTCGCCGTGCCGTTCGAACGTGCCAGCAGGATCGTGTTCGCCGGAACGAGCGTGCTCGCCGCCGTGCCACCGACCGGACGCCGGAAGGCGAGCGGCGCCGGAGTCGGCTTTTCGCTGCTGCCCGAGGCTGACTTGTAGGCACCGCCGAGCTTGAAGGCCCAGAGGAAGTCGCCTTCGGTGATCGAGTTTCCGTACGGGATTCCGGTCCCGGCCGAGAGGACCGCGACGTATTGCTCGCTGCCGATCGTGTACGTCACCGCACCGGAGCTGATCGACGCGCCGGTCTGGAAGCGCCAGAGCTCCTTGCCGTCCACCGCGTCGAGGACCGCCAGGAGACCGTCGGGCCGGCCGACGAAAAGCAGGTCGCTGGCGGTGATGAGCGGATGCTGGCCGTGCGCCACGTCGAGGCCGAAGTGGTTGCGCCAGACGACCTGGTTGGTCGACGCGTTGATCGCGACGACGCCGCCGGTCTGGTACTGCCCGATCGGGCGCAGGCCGTTGCCGCCTTCGGTGCGGTCGTGGGCGACGTTGTTGACGCCGTACGGGATGTAGTACAGGTTCGTCCGCGGGCTGAAGCCGTGGTTGGACCAGTCCGGGCCGCCGTTCTGGCTCGTCGTCGAGAGCACCGGCAGATCCCAATGGTCGTCGTACATGCAGCCGAGGCGATGCGTCGCGCGCACGCCCGTGGCCGGATCGTTGAGGTAGTCGGCCGGATAGGTCACGAAGGGCTTGTCGACGTCGAGGTAGTTGGGCTCGGTGTAGACGAGCTGGCCTGCCGCGTTGGGCTGGTAGCCGTCGTAGTTCGGCACCCCGCGCCACGGGCTGCCGGGGATGTTGCTCGTTCCGAGAGGCTCCCAGATCACGCACTCGGGGAACCACATCCCCTGTGCCGGGAAGCGCTGCGTCGGCGAGCTTTGCTGGCGCGAATCGACCGGGCGGCCTTTCTCGACGACGCCGAGCAGCGACTTGCCGTTGGTCCGGTCGAGCACGAACGTCATCGCCGACTTGCTGCCGTAGTAGAGCGCCTTCTTCGTCTGCCCGCCGATGGTCACGTCGGCGAGGACGGGCGGGTGGACGTTGTCCATGTCGAAGTGATCGTGGTGGATCGCCTGGAAATGCCACTTGTAGGCGCCGGTCTTGAGGTCGAAAGCGACCACCGAGTTGCCGAACAGGTTGTCGCCGGGGCGCGTCGAGCCGTCCTGCGACGAGCCGCAACTGCGCACGTTGCCGAACGTGTAATAGACCATGCCGAGCGCGGGGTCGACCGACGGATGGATCCACGGCGACACGCCCGCGGTGAGCGCGCAGCTCTGGCCGTTCGCCTGCAGCGGCCCCCAGGTGGCGCCGGCATCGGTCGTCACGCCGTTGACGTCGGTGACGACCACGCCGGGAGCGGCACCGCCGTAGAAAGACCACACGAGGGCGCCGGTGTTGGCATCGACGGCGAACGCGGCGTTGCGGTTGCCGTCATTGCCGCCGAGATAGATCATCCCGTCGTAGTAGACGGTCGCGACCTTGGCGATGTTGCCGAGGCTCGCGCCGCCCGGGCCGGTGGGCAGCGATACCCAGACCTGCGCGCCGGTGTCCTTGTCGAGCGCGACGACGCGCTGGCCGGCCGCGAGCGTGTAGACCTTGCCGCCGCCGACCGACACGCCGCGGCGCGTCCCGGTGGGCGCGAAGCCGGAGTTCGCGGTCGTCGGCGTCCACTTCCACTTCGTCGCGCCGGTCGCGCCGTCGACCGCGATCACCGAGCCGTTCGGCGTGTCGACGTAGATCACCCCGTCGACGACGACCGGCGTGGTCTGCTGGCCGGTATCGGTGGTGCCGGGACCAGCGCTCGGCGTCGTCGCCGGCGCCGCTGACACGCTCGTCACCCAGGCCGCGCCGAGGTTGTTGAGGTTCGCCTTGTTGATCTGGTTCAGCGACGAATAGCTCTGGTTGCCGAGATTGCCGCCGACCTTGGGCTGGTCCTTGTCGGCGGGCGTGCAGCAGTCCGTCAGATCGGCGGCGGCACCGAACATCATGGTCGGCGTCGTCACTGCGGCGAGAGCGATCACTGCCGAGGCGATGGGATTGAATTTCATTGAGTTTCCTTGACCGGTACAGGGGTTAACGTGCGTTCTGTTCAGTAGAACACAGTTTCAGAAAATGGAAAATGGATTGAATGCTGGCTGTCCGTCTTTGTGAGTAGGCATAAACCCGAGGCGCTGAAAAGCATGCGCGCAGGCGCACGGATTGCCTCACTCATCAGCGCAAGAACGGTCGCTTTCGCGGCAGCGAATCGCGGCGCGTCAACGAGAATCGGCGCGCCCATGGATTGCTGCCCTTCTGCCCACCTCCGCGACAAGGCCGCGGCGTTCGGCGCCGACAACCCTTCGTCGTCGCGGGCCATGCCGGCCGGCCCGGGCCCCACGTGGCGCGACATTCCGGCAGGGACGTTCAGGATGGGCAACGACGGCTCCGATGCCAACGCCGGCGACGACGAAGGCCCCGTGCGCGACGTTTCGCTGCCGGCCTTTCGCATCGCTGCCGCCACGGTCACCAATGCCGAGTTCGCCGCCTTCGTCCGCGCCACCGGCCACGTCACCGACGCCGAGCGCGCCGGCGATTCGTTCGTCTTCTATCTGCAGCTGGCGCCGGCGCAGCGGGTGTCAGCAGTGGCGCGCGCGGTGGCGGGCTTGCCATGGTGGGTGCGGGTCGCCGATGCGTCGTGGCAGCGTCCGGAGGGGCCCGGCTCGCACGTCCTCGACCGGCCCGGCCATCCTGTCGTTCACGTGTCGTGGCGCGATGCGACCTCGTATTGCGCCTGGTCGGCGACACGCCTGCCGAGCGAGGCCGAGTGGGAGCGCGCCGCGCGCGGCGGGCTCGAAGGAAAGCGCTTCGCCTGGGGCGACGAATTGAACGACGCTGCCGGCGTGCCGCGCTGCAACGTCTTTCGCGGCGAATTTCCCGGCGCGCCGACATCGGGATGGATGCCGGCCGCGATCGACGCGAGCGCCGGCGCCGCCAACGGCTTCGGCCTCTTCAACGTCTGCGGCAACGTCTGGGAATGGTGCGACGACCGCTGGCCCGACGATCGGCGCGCGCTGCGCGGCGGCTCGTTTCTCTGCCACGACTCGTACTGCAACCGATACCGCGTCGCGGCGCGCCATGCCGACACGGCCGACACGTCGACGAGCCACATCGGCTTTCGTGTCGCGCGGTCGGCCTAGCGCGACCGGCGCGGGCGTCGAAAGTCGATGAATTGCCGGGCGCGGCAGGCGCGGGCGCCGATCGCCGACGAATTCATCGGCGCGCCCCGGCCGCGACCCTAGTGCTGAATTCCCTGTTCGCGTCGGGCAGCGACGCGAACTAAAGTGCGCTGCCACTCCAGGAGAAATGCATGCGGTACTCGCTCTTGCCCTCGTTCCTCGTCTGCGCCGCCGCGCTGGTCGGCGTGGCCGTCCACGCTCAGACGCCCGCGGCAACGCCGCCGGCACCGCCTGCGGCCGGCGGCACCGCCGACGGCACCGCGTTCGATGTTCCCTACGGCACCCCGGTCGGTGCCGAGATGGCGAAGAAGATGATCGCCGCCGTCGAGGCCGAGGCGGTCAAGCATCGCTGGAAGCTGAACATCGCCGTCGTCGACACCCACGGCGATCTCGTCGCCTTCTCGCGCATGGACGGCGCGCAGCTCGCCTCGATCACCATCTCGCAAGGCAAGGCGCGCACGGCGGCGCGCTTCCGGCGCGAGTCGCGCCTGTTCTACAACGCCTATGAAACCGGTCATCCCTACGTGTCGACTCTCGACCCGACGCTGGTGGCTTCGCCCGGCGGCTGGCCGCTGATCGAGGGCGGCAAGCTGATCGGCGCGATCGGCTGCAGCGGCGGCACCGGCGACCAGGACGCGGCCGCGTGCAAGGCCGGCGCGGACCTCGTCAAGTGACCGATCCCGGCCCCGATCGCGAGAACGACTCGGCTCCCCCGGTCGTTCCGTCTGCTGCGTCCGCTGCCGCTGTCTCTCCTGCGTCCGTGCACGCGACCGCGGGTGCGGATGCGAGTGCGAGTGCGAGTGCGAGTGCGAGCCCGACCGCGTCGGCGCCGCCGCTGCCCGACCGGCTGTCGATCGATCCGCGCAGCCCGCACCACGTCGTCGCGGTCTTCGAGCATGGCGTCGGCATCCGTCTCAACGGCAAGGAACGCTTCGACGTCGAGGAGTACTGCATCAGCGAAGGCTGGATCAAGGTGCCGGCCGGCAAGACGCTCGATCGCACGGGCCGCCCGCTGCTGATCAAGCTGAAGGGGCGGGTCGAGGCGTTCTACCGCTGACGCGACGCGCCCACCGGCGTCGCTCGGCGAATTCGGCGCCGGGGCGACGGATTTCGCGCACCGCCGCGTTCAAGCAGGGCGGGCCCGACGAAGGCCGGCCGGCCGATCCCGGAGACCTTCGCGAATGCCGTGTTGACCATTGAACGACGATGACCCCGACGCAGAGCTGCTGGTGCGCGTCGGCCGGGGCGAGCCCCGTGCCGTGCGCGAGATGGTCGAGCGCAAGCTCGGTCGCCTGCTTTCGCTCGCCGAGCGGATGCTCGGCCGGCGCGTCGAGGCCGAGGAAGTCGCGCAGGAGGTCTTCGTCCGCGTGTGGAAGCAGGCGCCGCACTGGCAGCCCGGGCGCGCGCGCTTCGACACCTGGCTGCACCGGGTCGCTCTCAACCTCTGCTACGACCGGCTGCGCCGGCGCCGCGAGGAAGCACCCGACGACGATGCCGACGACCCGGCCGCCGATCTCGCCGAAGCGCCCGACGCGCTGCTCGAGGCCAAGCAACGCGACCGCCGCGTCGCCCGCGCGCTGGCCGAATTGCCGCAGCGCCAGCGCGAGGCGCTCGTCCTGCAGTACTACCAGGAACTGTCCAACGGCGAGGCGGCCGAGCTGATGGGAATCGGCATCGAAGCCCTCGAAAGCCTGCTCGTGCGCGCGCGCCGCAGCCTGCGCGCCCGGCTCGCCGGCGAGCCAAGGAGAAACGATGACGCCTGAACGATTCCACGCGTTGCTCGACGCCTGCGGCGCCGACCTGCGGCGCTGGCCCGAGGCCGAGCGCGAGGCCGCACGCGAGCTGCTCGCGAACGGCCCGCCCGCGCTGCGCGCGGCCTGCGCCGAAGCGACGCTGCTCGATCGCGACCTCGACGCCTACCAGGTCGCCGCAGCCGATGCGGCGCTCATCGAGCGGATCGCCGGCGCCGCGCCGTCGGTCGTGCCGGAGGCGGCGTACATCGCGCCGATCGCCGCCGCCGCGTCGGCGGCCGCGTCCGATTCGGCCCGTGTCGAGACGACCGCCAGCGTTGCGCCGTCGGCTGCGGCTGCGTCTTCGTCTGCGGGTGGGCCGCGAGCGAGGCCGTGGTGGCGCGGTGCCGGCTTCTTCTGGCCGCGTGCCGGCTGGGCGCTCACCGGCGTGGCGGGCGCGGTCGCCGGCGCGCTGGTCGTCTCGGTCGTCCTCGGCGACGCCGGCCCGGCGGCGGCGACCGACTGGCAGAAGCGCGCTACCGCCTTCATCGATCGTGGCACCGACTGGAGCGAGGAATGAACGGCACGCCTCTCAGACGCTGGCTCGTCGCCTCGCTCGTCCTCAACGTCTTCGTCGTCGGCGCCGTCGCCGGCGGCGCGGCGCGCTGGTGGTGGGCCGAGCGCAGCGTCGGCGCGGCCGAGCCGGCGCGCAGCAGCCTGCGCCACGCCGCCGACGACCTCGCCGCCGAGCAGCGGCGCAGCTTCCTGCTCGGATTGCGCAACGCCCGCCGCGCCGTCGCCGAGCCGCTGCAGGCCGCGCGCGAGGGCAGGCGCGAAGTGCTGCGCCTGCTGCGCGAGCCGCGCTTCGAGGCCGATGCGATGGCGCAGACGCTGGCGCAAACCCGCGCCGCCGACATGGTGGCGCGCGAGCGCTTCGAGGCGGCGGTGGTCGATTTCGCGAGCACGTTGTCGCCGGCCGATCGCCAGAAGCTCGCCGACGGGCTGGCCCGGCGCAACGCCCAGACTTCGACCGCGGCGTCGTCGGGGCGCCCCTGACGACGGATTTGGCCCGGAGCCGCGTTCAAGGCAAAGTGCCCTCGCGACCGCCACGCCGTCGCACCGTTCGCACCCTTCGCAGGAGAGGCGATGACTCATCCCGATCCCACCACCGCCGCCGCCGTCGCAGTCAACCGCTTCGGGCTCGGCGTTCGCGCCGACGAAGCGCTGCCGGGCAACGCGCGCGGCTGGCTGCTCGCCCAGTTCGACAGCTACGTCGCGCAGCCGCCGGCGTGGGCGGAGCAGCCATCGAGCGCGGCGCTCCTCGTCGCCTACGGCGACCTCGTTCGCGCCCAGCGCCAGGCCGACGCGACGAGCGAGGTCGCGGCGCGCCAGAAGCTCGCCGCCGAGGTGCGCGACCGCTACCGCGCTGCGGTCGGCGCGCGCATCGCGACCGCGCTCGTCACGCCGGCGCCGTTCGCCGAGCGGCTGGTCCACTTCTGGGCCAATCACTTCGCGGTCTCGATCGAGAAGCCGTCGATCGGCTCGATCGCCGGCGCCTTCGAGGCCGAGGCGATCCGACCGAACGTGTTCGGCTCGTTCGAGACGCTGCTGCTCGCGGTCGAGCGCCATCCGGCGATGCTGATCTACCTCGACCAGGTCCGCTCGATCGGCCCGGCAAGCGTCGCCGCGCAGCGCGCCGCTGCGGCCGACCCCGAGCGCCGGCGCGGCCTCAACGAGAACCTCGCGCGCGAGATCCTCGAGCTGCACACGACCGGCGTTCGCAGCGGCTACAGCCAGGACGACGTCACCGAGCTCGCGCGCGCGCTCACCGGCTGGAGCGTCGGCGCGACGGCGGTTCCCTACGGCGTCCGTTCGACCAGCGAGCCGGGCCGATTCGTTTTCGTCTCGGCGCTGCACGAGCCGGGCGTTCGCAGCGTCCTCGGCGAGCGCTACGAGCCGTCGGGAGAAGGGCAGGCGCTCGCGATCCTGCGCCGGCTCGCGGTCGCGCCGGCGACGGCGCGCCACATCGCGACCAAGCTGGCGCGCCACTTCGCCGGCGACGCGCCGGCGCCGGCGCTCGTCGATCGGCTCGCGAGCGCATTCCTGCGCAGCGGCGGCGACCTGCCGACGGTCTATCGCGCCCTGATCGATTCGCCCGAGGCGTGGCAGGCCGACGCGGCGAAGTTCAAGACACCGTGGGAATGGACGCTGTCGGCGTTGCGCGGCCTCGGCTGGCGCGACCTGCGCGGCCAGGAGCTCGCGCCCGCGATCGCGCAGCTCGGCCAGCCGACGTGGCGGCCGGGATCGCCGGCCGGCTTCGACGACAGCGCGGCGAGCTGGGCCGCTCCCGACGCGCTGATGCGCCGCGTCGAGCTGGCGCAGCGTTTCG
>Ga0157375_10002700_pt1 | contig 15351 bp, 10 predicted proteins | sample M35metaG_FD_115311 | JGI IMG/M metagenome (GOLD analysis project Ga0157375, IMG submission 115311) | Miscanthus rhizosphere microbial communities from Kellogg Biological Station, Michigan, USA - M3-5 metaG | ecosystem: Host-associated > Plants > Roots > Rhizosphere > Soil | place: USA: Michigan...
CCGCCGGTCGCCTCGGCGTAGATGCCGAACGACTCGATCCGTGCAGGTCGCTGCTCGGGACCGAGGTGGATCCAGACGCTGTCGACCTCGATGCGGCCGCCACGGTCGCCCTCGAGCGACCAGCGGCGGCCCGCGGCGATCGCCGCGAGCCCGCTGCACCACGTGAGCAAGCCGGCCTCTCGATCCTCGACGAACGGCGCGCGCACCTCGATCCGGATCCGGCGCACGAACCAGAGATGCTCGGGCAGGCCCCACCCTGTCTCCTGGACGTCGTCGATCGCGACGTCCTGCAGGAACCGCGCGACGGCGTCGAGCCGCAGCCGGCCGGTCTCGTCCATGTCCGCGAGCCGTACGCGGCGTCGCGCAGCGAAGGTCCGCCCGACCGGCGGTACGGGCAGGGAGGGATCGAGCATCAGCGCACCAGCCGCTCGAACAGCTCGTCGAGGTACGCTGCCGGGTCCTCGCACAGGCCGGTATGCACCTCCGACGGCTGGACGATCGTGCTCGACGGGGCGACGAGCCAGTGAAAGCGCGCCGTCGTGTCGAGAGCGGCGATCGGGCCTGCGGCGGGATCGCCCGCGGCGACGCACTCGATCGCGGCGAGGTGCCGGCGCGCGGCTTCGAGGTCCAGCTCTGCTCCGAGCGCCCGCGCCCGCTCCTCGTCGAGCCATGTCCGCGCGCCCACGAAGTCGAGCGGCCGGCAGAAGACGACGACCCCGACGTTGAGCCGCTCGCCGCGCTCGATGTCGGGCACGAGACGCAGGATCGCGTACGAGAACGGCTCAGCCACGGGCGGACTCTGCCTCCTCCACGAATCCGCGCGGCGTCTCGAGGCGCTGCGACAGGTAGTCGACGTACACGTCTCCCCCACCCGCGCCGAGCCACTCGGCCGGAACCTCCGCGACGATCCGCTCGACGGCGTGGCGCTCGACGCGCCCGACGAGCCGCTCGTCCGCATCCGCGATCGAGGACGCGTACGGCAACAGGACATGGTCGCGCACGGCCTCGAAACGTCCGCGCGCGTGCTCCGCCGAGACGTCCTCGGCGTGATGGAAGTAGAGCGCCGCGCCGTGGTCGATCAGCCAGAGCCGGTCGTGCCACCAGAGCAGGTTCGGGTTCTGCGCCGTCCGGTCGACGTTCGTCGCGAGGGCGTCGAGCCAGACGATGTCCGCGGCGAGCTCCGGGGACGGCGGCGGCCCAGCGGCGGGGCTGAACGGCAGCGCGCCCGGCAGGAAGTCGACACCGAGGTTGAGGCCACCGCTTGCGAGCAGCAGGTCCTGGATCTCGGGATCGGGCTCGGCGCGACCGATCGCGGGATCGAGCTCGATCAGGACGAGCTCGGGCACGGGAAACCCGAGCGCGCGGGCGATCTCTCCGACGATCACCTCAGCGACGAGCGCCTTCGGCCCCTGCCCCGCGCCGCTGAACTTGAGGACATAGAGCCCGTCGTCGTCCGCCTCGACGAGCGCGGGCAGCGAGCCACCCTCCCGCAGGGGCGTCACGTAGCGCGTCGCCGCGACCCTGCGCACGTGCGCGAGCGTATCGCGACGCGTTACGGCTGCCCCGGACATCCGTGCCGGTAGAGCCCGTGGTCTACCTAGACCGAAGAGGGGTACGAAACCCCTCGTTCTAGGGGCAGCGCTCCCCCGGAATGGTCATACCGTGAGACGTGTAGAGAGTGCCAAACGAGTGTCGTCCCGCCTGCCGGGGCGAGTAGAGGGGGAAGAGCAATGCATCGCTGCGGAAATGGGCGTCTGCGACGCCTGGGAGTCTTTGCGGGCCTGACGGTGGTCGCGGCGCTCGCCGTCGTGAGCGCCACGTCCGCGAGCGTCGACGTCGGCAACTCGGGCTCGTCCGTGGTTGTCCGTGCGAGCGGCGACGGGAAGGTCTTCGTCTGCAAGTACGTCGGCAAGCCTGGTGTCGACGAGCGCCTGCAGACCGGCAACAACCCGATCAGCGTCAGCGTCAACGCGATCAAGGTCGATCCGGTAGTCGTCGGCGCGTACTTCGCGGACGCGCAGGGACGATCGTTCGTGCTGGCCTACGACGTCGGGCAGCCGGAGCCGAACGTGTCCGCGTGCCCGCAGCCGGACGTGCCCCCGACCGACGTCTGCCCCAACATCGAGGGCAACCAGGGACAGATCCCCGACGGGATGATCAAGGACCAGCAGGGGAACTGTGTTCTCTCTCCTCCCGTTGACGTGTGCCCGAACCTGAACGGACCGCAGCCGACCGTGCCCGAGGGCTACACGCTCGTGGACGGACAGTGCGTCGTGATCCCGCCGCCGGTGGACAAGTGCCTGAACATCGCGGGGAACCAGGCGACGGTGCCCGAAGGCTACTTCGCGATCGGGAAGCTCTGCTTCCCCGTCCCACCGCCCCCGCCGACCTACACGGTCTGTTACAAGGGCGAGACGCTGACCGGCCTCAACCTGGTTCAGAAGATCTACTACCTCCTGCACGGGGCGAAGTTGGGCGAATGCCCGCCGCCACCACCGGTGGACGTGTGCCCGAACATCGAGGGCAACCAGTCCGAGGTTCCGGACGGGATGGTGAAGGACGAGCAGGGCAACTGCGTCACGCCCGCGCCGCCCCCGACCGACGCCTGCCCCAACATCGAGGGCAACCAGGCGTCCGTGCCGGGTGGTCTCGTGAAGGACGAGCACGGCAACTGCGTAACTCCGACGTCTCCGCCGCCTCCGACGGTGAAGTCGGACGAGTTCATGGACGTGCGGGTCATCAAGGAGGCGACGCCGCAGGTCGGGCTCGTCAACGGCCAGGCCGAGATCACCTACACCGTGCTCGTGCGGAACGACGGCCCGAACCAGGCCCACAACGTCGTCGTCACGGACGCCGCGCCGGGCGGGGTCACGTTCCTCACCGTCACGCAGCCCGTGAACGGCTCCTGCACCGTCACGCCTGCCCTGCTGAGCTGCACGCTCGGCACGCTCGGCCCGGGCGTCGAGCGGTCGATCGTGCTGACCGCCCGCGTCACTCAGGCCGGGACCTACGTCAACTCGGCGACCGGAGCCGGTGACGGCAAGGACACGAACGGCGCGAACAACACGGACGACGCGTCGACACTCGTCACGGCTCCGGCAACGCCGCCGACCGCGGCTCCGACGCCGAAGCCGAAGCCGGTGGCGAAGCCCAAGCCCAAGCCCGCAGCGCACGCCCCCATGTGCCGTGTCCTCAAGGTCACGCCGGGGATGGTGAAGGCGAACGGCAACCGCCAGCTCGTGATCGCCAAGGTGACGCAGTCGCGGAACCCGGTCAAGGGTGTCGCCGTCCGCTTCACGGGCAAGGGCCTGAGCAAGGTCGTGAAGACGAACGCCCAGGGCGTCGCCCGCTTCTCGATCGCGCCGCGCAAGGCGGGGATCATGCTCGTGAAGATCACGAGCGCGAAGGCGTGCAACAGCGCCCGGATCGGCGTGATCGGCGCGTTCGAGCCGCCGGTCACCGGCTGACAGAATCCCGGGCCGGCACTCGGTCGGTGTCCCGTGCTGCGGCGCGGGGCACCGACCGGCCCGGGTGGCGCCGCTACATCCCGTATGCCTCGAGCAGCCGGAGCCAGAGCTCCGAGCGGGTCGGGAACGATGGCACCGCGTGCCAGAGATCCTCGAGCGGCACCTTCCCGATGACGGCGATCGTTGCCGCGTGCAGCGCCTCGGAGACCTCCGAGCCGGTGATCGTCGCGCCGATGACGACCCCGCGCTGCTCGTCCACGACGAGGCGCGCGGTGCCGGGCGCCCCGCGCCCGACGAACGAGCCCCCCGCGTTGCCGCTCGTCTCGACGTCGACCGCGCGCACGGTGAGGCCCGCCTCCTCGGCGGCGGCGAGCGTGAGCCCGACCGCGCCGACCTGCGGGTCGGTGAAGATCACCCGCGGCGAGGCGCCGCCATCCGAGCGGAGCTGCACCTCCTTGCCGAGAATCGCGTCGGCGGCGAGTCGCGCCTGGTACTTCCCCATGTGCGTCAGGAGGGCACGGCCGTTGACGTCGCCGACCGCGTAGAGCCACGCCTCGTGGCCCGGCACGCGGAGCGACTCGTCGACCGAGACGTGGTTCCCCGGCTCGAGGCCGACCGTATCGAGCCCGATGTCTGCGCTTCGTGGTGTGCGCCCGATCGAGACGAGGATCTCGTCGGCGTCGACCGACCGACCGTCGTCGAGCTCGACGCGGACGACGCCGTTCCGCGAAACACGGCTCACCTCGATCTCGAGGCGGATGTCGACCCCGGCTTCGCGGAGGGCTGTCTCCACCTGCTCGCTCGCGAACGGCTCCTCGCGCTCGATCAACCGGCCTGTCCGATGGACGAGCGTCACCCGTGAGCCGAGCGACGACCAGGCCTGCGCCATCTCGACCCCGACCACCCCGCCTCCCAGGACGAAGAGCCGGCCCGGGACCTGCTTGGCCGTCGTCGCCTCGATATTCGTCCAGGGACGGGCCTCGGCGAGACCCGGCACCGGCGGGATCGTCGCGGAGCTCCCGGTCGCGACCACGACGGCCTTTCGAGCGACGAGAGCCTCGTCGCCGACGCGCACCCGCCGCTCCCCGTCGAGCCGTCCGTGGCCGCGGACGAGCGTCACCCCCCGCTCGTCGAGCCACGGCAGCTGGGACGAGTCGTCGAGGTCGTGGACGACCTCGTCGCGCCTCGTGAGCACTGCCTCCACGTCGAGCCGGCCGGTCGCCACGCCCGGCACGCGGCCCGCCTCCGCCGCGAGCTCACCGGGCCGCAGCAGGGCCTTCGAGGGCATGCAGGCGTAGAACGAGCACTCCCCTCCGACGAGCCGCTCCTCGACGATTGCCACCTCGAGCCCGGCCTCGCCGAGCCGTCCAGCGATCACCTCACCCGGGGCACCCGCACCGATCACGACCACGTCGAACGCGCGCTCAACCATCTCCGACCTCCCGGTGTCCGACTTCAGTCGGACACCTTAGGCGGCCGTCAGCTCGCGGCGGCGACGATCGAGTCGGCCTCGGCGAGGAGCGCGGTCGCACCGACCTTCCGGTAGAACGCGCGCGCGAGCTCGAGCTGCACGTCGGCCTCGCCCAACCTGCCCGCCGCCGCCAGCGCCCGTGCCGCCCGGAGGCGAAGCTCGGCCGCGAGCCGCTCCGTACCCATCGACGCGAGCGTGTCTGCCGCCCGCGCATCGTCGCCGTCGATCAGTGCGCGACACGCGTCCCGCCAAGGGCTCTCGGGCATCCGCCCGACGATGCTCTCGGCCGCCTGCGCGCGACCGGCCTCCAGCAACTCGACGACGAGCTCGACATGGAACTCCTGGATGTCGCCGACGGACTCTGCCGCGTCGAACGCGGTGACGACCTCGTCGAGGGCGGCCGATGCGTCGTCGCTCCGGCCGCGGCGACGGAGGAACCCTTCAAGCCCGACCAACGCCGGCAGCACAGCCGCCGCCTCGGCGGATTCTCGCGCGGACTCGAGGGCGAGCTCGAAGTCGACTTCCGCAGCGGCCAGGTCGCCGCGCGACTCGAGGATGGTCGCGCGAACGAAGAGCGCCAGGTACTCCTGGCGGTTGAAAGCTGCCGTCCCGATCATCGAGTTCGCCTCCTGGAGCGCTTCCTCCCAGTCGCCAGCGTCGAAGCGAAGGCCGAGGACGTTGCCCCGGAGGAACGCCGCGCCCTGAAGGTCACCGTCCTGCGCCGCGCGCGCCGCGCCCTCGATCGACACGTCGATCGCCCGCCCCAGGTCGCCGAGGGCAGCCCAGGCGACGCCGAGGTTCGTGTACGCGCGTGCCGCGACACGGCCGTGACCGACGAGCTCGAGCGCCCGATCGAACAGCTCGATGGCGCTGCTGTCGCCGTCCTTCGCCATGCACGCAGCCTTGGTCACGATCGCGTCCGCCTCGAGCTCGACGTCGCCGATCGCCCGTGCGTGGTCGATCGCTCGTTCCGCCTCGCGGCGTCCGGAGTCGAACTGGAAGTTCATCATGAGCATCCGCGCGTGCTCCGCAAGGACGAGCGCCGTCGCGCGGGACGGCGGCCGTCCGTCGAGGATGGCCGTCGCACGGTCGAGCAGTCCGCGTGCGTCGGCCGGGCGCGTGTGCCACGCGTGCCAGCTCGCGGCGACGGCCGCCTCTGCCGCCCGCTCCGGGTCGCCCGCGCGCTCGAACGCGTCGACCGCCCGCTCGAGGTGGTCACCCGACCGACCCGCGTAGGCAAGCGCCCTTCCCGCATGGAACAGAAGCTCGGCAGACGGCTCGGCGTCGTCGGCGAGCAGCTCCAGCGCATTCTCGAGGAAGGACGTGGCTGCGTCGTAGGCGCCGAGCGAGAGCGCCCGCTCGCCCGCGTCCTGCAACGCCGGCACGGCGCGTGCCCCCAGAGCCGCGACATCCTCGCCGGCCGCCCGTCGCAGCTCGATCGCGGTTAGGTAGTGGTGCGCGAGCGTCTCGGCCCGGTCCTCGGCGCGGTCCTCCGGAAGCGACTCGATCCACTCGGCCGCCGCGAGGTGACGCTCCGCTCGTGCCGCGCGAGGAAGCTGGTTGTACGCCGCGTCGCGCACGAGCGCGTGGACGAAGGCGTGCTGTGATGCGCCGGCGACGGCCGAGCGGTGCTCGCGGCGCACGAACTCCTTCCGCTCGAGCGAGTGAAGGAGCTCGGTGAGCCGCCACGACTCGATGCCGGCGGCAGAGGCGAGCGCATCCGACCAGAAGACCTTCCCGTGCACGGCGGCCGTTTGCAGCAGATCCTTCTCCGTTGCGGGAAGAAGGTCGATGCGCGCCGCGATGATCCCCTGCACCGACGCGGGAAGCCGCTCGTCGACACTGGCGCCCGCCTGCAGCATCCGCACGAACTCCTCCGCGTAGAGCGGGTTGCCGGCCGCCCGCTCGACGAGCGCCTGCTGGGTCTCTGCGTCCAGCACCGGCCGCTCGAGCAGCGCCAGGACGAGACGTGCGGTGGCCTCGTCGTCGAGCGCGGCGAGCGAGACGGTCGTCGCGTTTCGCTTGCCGCCACCCCAGCCGGGACGGCGTTCCAGCAACTCGGGCCTGGCGGTGCAAACGACGAGGAGCGGCACCCCGTCGACCCAGTCGACGAGCACGTCGACGAAGTCGAGCAGGCCGTCGTCGGCCCAGTGGAGGTCCTCGAAGACGAGCACCATCGGGCCCCTCTCGGCCACCGTTTCGAGGAAGCGCCGCCAGGCGGCGAACGCCTCGCCGCGCTCGTCGCCGCGCGCGTCCGCGCGTCCGAGACCGACCAGTGGGCGGAGATGGCGGTCGACCCACGCCCGCTCGCCCTCGTCCGCGATCGCCTCGAGGACGCTGCCGAGCTTCGACTCGGTCTCGTCGGCGGGATCCGACTCGAGGATCCCCGCGTGCGCCTTCACGATCTCCCCCAGCGCCCAGTACGAGACGCCGTCGCCGTAGGGCAGGCACCGGCCCTGACGCCAGGTGATCAGCTCCTCGTCCTCGTCCACCACCCGGCCGAGCTCGGACACAAGCCGGCTCTTGCCGATCCCCGGCACGCCGACGAGCGTGACGAGCTGCGTCGAGCGGTCGCGCCGCGAGCGGCGATGTGCGTCGACGAGCAGGTCGAGCTCGTCGTCCCGGCCGACTAGAGCCGCCCCGGCCGTGCCACCCAGATCGACTCCGAGCCGCGCGCGCGGCTCGAGCGCCTCCCACACGGGCACCGGCTGCGCCTTGCCCTTCGCCTGGACGGGCTCGGCCTCCCGGTAGACGATCTCGCGGTCCGTCGCACGATACGTCTGCTCGCCGACCAGGATCCCGTCGACCGGCGCGGCGGACTGCAGCCGCGCGGCGGTGTTCATCACATCTCCCGCCACCATCCCCTCGCCCTCGCCGGGAGACGCGTCGAGCGAGACGAGCGACTCGCCGGTATTCACTGCGATCCGGACGTGGAGATCGCGCCCCGGCTGTTCCTCGTTCAACCGGCCGACGGCGTCGCGCACGGCGAGCGCCGCACGCACCGCCCGCTCGGGATCATCCTCGTGCGCGACGGGCGCGCCGAAGACCGCGACGACCGCGTCCCCGATGAACTTTTCCACCGTGCCGCCGCGGCGCTCGAGCTCGTCACGCGCGCGGTCGTGGTAGACCCGCAGGAGCGCGCGGACGTCCTCCGGGTCGCTCTCCTCCGCCCGCGCGGTCGACCCGACGAGGTCGGTGAAGACGACGCTGACGACCTTCCGCTCCTCACGCCGCGCAACGGCGGGCGCGCCGGTCAGCGCCGCGCCGCACTCCGAGCAGAACTTCGCGGTCGCCGCGTTCTCCGTGCCGCAGGCCGGACATGCCCCCATGCGCGCGGAGTCTAGGCTCTCCTGGTGCCGAGGCAACAGCTGCGACTGGCCGGTCCGAGGCCAACGGAGATCCAGGCGTCGCTCACCGAGCTCCGGCGCCAGATGAAGATCCCGGTCGGGTACCCGGACGAGGTCCTCGCCGACGCCAAGCGCGCGATCGCGGCGGTCGAGCTACCCGATGCCGACGAGACCGCGATCGAGTTCCTCACCATCGACCCACCGGAGTCGAAGGACCTCGACCAGGCACTCCACATCGAACGCCGTGGCTCCGGATACCGGGTGCGCTACGCCATCGCCGACGTCGCCGCGTTCGTCGCGCCCGGAAGCCCGCTCGACGAGGAGGCGCACCGGCGCGGGGTGACGCTCTACGCCCCCGACGGGAACACACGGCTCTACCCGCCCGAGCTGTCCGAAGGCGCGGCGAGCCTGCTCCCCGGCGAGCTGCGCCCCGCGCTCGTCTGGACGATGGACGTCGACGAGACCGGCGAGGGCACCGATGTCCACGTTCGCAAGGCCCGCGTCCGCAGCCGGAAGAAGCTCGACTACGGCGGTGTCCAGCACGCCCTCGACGACGGGTCGGCCGACGAGGTGCTCCGGCTCCTGCGCGAGGTCGGCATCCTCCGCCAGCAGCGCGAGGCACGCCGCGGCGGCGTGAGCCTGCAGCTGCCCGAGCAGGAGGTCATGACCGCCCCGGACGGGTACGAGCTCTCCTACCGCGCGCCGTTCCCCGTCGAGGGCTGGAACGCGCAGATCTCCCTCATGACCGGGATGGCCGCGGCGGAGCTGATGCTCGAGGGCGAGGTGGGGATCCTCCGCACCGTCCCGGCCGCGGACCCGGCACGGCTCGAGCGCTTCCGGCACACAGCGAAGGCGCTCGGCGTCCTCTGGCCGAAGGACACGCCGTATCCGGCCTTCGTGCGCACGCTCGACGCGAACGTGCCCCGGCAGGCGGCGCTCCTCGCTGCGGCGGCAGGGGTCATGCGTGGCTCCGGCTACACCGCCTTCGACCGGCACGCTCCGAGCCACGCCGAGCATGCCGCCCTCGCATCGACCTACGCACACACGACCGCGCCGCTCCGACGACTTGTCGACCGCTACGTCGGCGAGACATGCATCGCGCTCTCCGAGGGACGGAAGGTGCCCGGCTGGGTCGCGACCGAGCTGCCCGAGCTGCCCGACGTCATGGAGCTGGCCGACCGCAGGGCGAGCCAGTACGAGGCGGGCATCGTGTCTGCGGTCGAGGCGGCGCTCCTCGAGGGAAGCGTCGGAAAGACGTTCGAAGCGGTCGTGATCGAGGTCGACCGCGACGGCGCCGCAGGCTCGGTCGAGCTCCGTGACCCGGCGGTCACCGCCCGGTGCGATGGGCCTGGCCTCCCCCTCGGCGAGACGGTAACGGTGCGATGCACGCTCGCCGACGTGCTGAAGCGCCAGGTGCGGTTCGCGCTCGCGTGACCGTTGTTGAACCCGAGGCCCAGACCTTGTAGCCTCGGCGCGCGGTGGACCTGAACGACTGGATCCTCTCTCTGCACGTGCTGTCGGCCTTCGCGCTGGTGGGCGCGATGGTGATCTTCTGGATCATGATCGTCGCCCTCTGGGGCACGGACAGCACGAGCCGCGTCGCCTCTCTGATGCGCGTCTCGCAGATCGGGACGGTGCTCGTCTCGGTGGGATCGCTCGGCACGATCATCTTCGGCGTCTGGCTCGCGATCTCGCTCGACGCCTACCAGGTCTGGGACGGCTGGGTGATCGCGGCCATCGTGTTGTGGGCCGTCGCGGTCGAGCTCGGCAGGCGGGCAGGGAAGCTCTACGGTGGTGCCGGGATGGAGGCGGAGCGCCTGTCGGCCGCCGGAACGGAGACGAGCCCGGTCGTCGCGGAGACGTTCGGCGCGTCACGCGCCGTCCAGTTCCACGCCGCAAGCAGCCTGCTCGTCCTGCTGATCCTCATCGACATGATCTGGAAGCCCGGCGCATGACCGACCTGCTCGCCTTCAGCAGACCGGAGTTCCCGCTGTTCGTGCATGTCCTCGGCGCGATGGTCCTCGTCGGCGCGGTCACGACCGCCGTCGTCGCCCAACTCGTCCCTGGAATCGGCTCGGTGGACGGCGACCGGATGCGCCGCTTCTCGTTCCGGACGCTGCTTCTCGCCGCGCTGCCGGCGTACATCGTGATGCGGATCGGTGCCGAGTGGATGTACTCGAAGGAGTTCGACTCGAACTCCGACGACCCCACCTGGATCGGTATCGGCTACATCACCGCCGACATCGGCGCCCTTCTCCTCCTGATCGCGCTGATCACGGCCGGAATCGCCTCCTGGAAGTCGAAGAACCGGCTCGGGAAGGCCTCCGGCATCGTCGCGGCGATCGCGCTGGCGGGCTGGATCGTCGCCGTCTGGGCGATGAGCGGCAAGCCCTAGAGAACGCGCTCGGCGACCGCGTACGCCTCGCGCCCGAAGAGGACGAGCCGGGCCTCGGCGACCTCCGTCTCGGCGCCGCGGAGCGCGGTGAGCGCCTGCCGGACCGCGTCGTCGAACGGCCAGCCGTAGGCGCCCGACGAGACGAGCGGAAAGGCGACGGTCTCCGCCCCGATCTCGTCTGCGATCGCAATCGAGCGCGTGTAGCACGAGCGGAGCGTCGCGCTGCGGTCGTCGTGCGCGCTCCAGACCGGCCCGACGGTGTGGATCACCCAGCGGGCGGAGAGCCGGCCCGCGGTCGTAGCCACGGCGTCTCCGGCCGGCAGCCCGTCCGCGTAGCGTGACTCACGAAGCGCGCGGCACGCCGCCAGAATCTCGGGACCGCCCGCCCGGTGGATCGCGCCGTCGACCCCGCCGCCACCGAGGATCGACGAGTTCGCGGCGTTGACGATCGCGTCGACGTCCTGCGCGGTGATGTCGCCCTCGACGAGCTGGACGCGCACCGGGTCAGGCTACGCGCTCGGCCGCGGGCTCCTCCGGGAGCTCCGAGCGCATCCGCTCGAGCTCGTCGTAGACGTCCTGCACCTGCTCGTGGTTCAGCTCGTCGATCTCCGCGCGGGCGACCCGCACGGCGAGCGCTGCGACGGCGTCGCGGTCGACCGTACCGTCGGGGCCGACGATCCCGGCCACGCGGGCGAGGGCGAACACCCGGCGGATCTGCGGCTCGGACGCGGGGCGCGTGTCGCCGCGCGAGCGGGCGCGCATGTAGGCGCGGTCGTCGAGCTCGACGGTCTCCGGGGCGATCCCCTCCTCGAGCAGCAGCCTGAACAGCCCGACCGTCGCGAGGGCGTCGCCGCGGGCATCGTGCGCATCGTGGAGCGAGACGCCGTGGCGCTCGCAGAGCGACTCGAGCCGGTGGCTCTGCTCGCTCGGCTCGAGCAGCCGAAACGCGTCGAGCGTGCACGCGACTCCGGCAGGGAGGTAGCGAACGCCCGCCCGCGCGAACGCGTGCTGCACGAGCGGCAGGTCGAAGTCCGCGTTGTGCGCGACGAAGACGGCTCCGTCGAGGAGCGCGAGAAGCTCGAACGCGAGCTCGGCGAACCTCGGCGCGCCGCGCACCGCCGCGTCGTCGATCCCGTGCACTGCGGTCGCATCGACGGGGATCGGGCCGGCCGGCCGGACGAGGCTCGCGAAGCGGTCGAGCTCGCGCCCGTCGGCGTCGAGGCGCACCACCGCGAGCGAGACGATCTCGTCGGCCTCGATGCTCGTCCCCGTCGTCTCGACGTCGACGACCGCGTAGGCGGCGGGTGCCGCCACTTCGTCGCGCCGGCGGACGCGGCCGGGTAGCCCCGCGAGGCGGGGAACAACGGCGAGGGCTCGCTCCGGTGTGGCCATGGGACGAGCATGTCGTCTGCGTCGGACGGCGAGGGCCGCGGAAATCCTCCACATGCAGGGGAATCACGGTCGGACAGGTTGTTCCTTACGCGCCGGCCAGCTCGACGAACCGGCAGACGGCGCTGACGAGCCGCATCTGCGCGACGGTCGCACAGTCCGCGTCGAGGAGCGCCGGCGCGCAGACGAGCACCGCGCGGCACTGCGCACGCGAGGTTGCGACGTTGAACCGATTCGGGTCGAACGCGAACCCGATCCCGCGTGGCGCCTCGTCGCTCGACGAGCTCGCCATCGACACGAAAACGACGGGCGCCTGCTGGCCCTGGAACTTGTCGACCGTCCCCACCGCGATCTCGTCGCCGAGCCGGAGCCGCAGCTGCCGCACCTGGGCGTTGTAGGGCGCGACGACGAGGACATCCTCCGCCGTCAGCGGCCTCGTCTCGCCGTGCTCGTCGGTGAACGGCGTCCCGAGCAGGTCGGCGACGGCCGCCGCGATCGCCACGGCCTCCTCGGGCGACGACTGGCCGTGCCCCTCGTGCTCGGTCGCGAGCCAGATCGGGCCGTTACCCACCGCGAGCGAGCGGCGCGCTGCGTCGTCGGCGTAGCCGAGGCGCCCGTCGTAGTACGCGTCCGAGGTGAACGCGCAGAGCTCCGGGCGCAGCCGCCACGTCTCCGCGAGGAAGAGCCCACGGTCGGGTGGCACCGTCTCGTGGTCGCCGAGGAGGTGCTCGAGCACCGACCGTCCCGAGCCCTCGGGATGCGAGCCCTGCGAGACCTGCGGAAGCTGGTTCGGGTCGCCGAGCAGGACGAGCGACCGCGCCGCCGTCCCGACCGCGAGCACGTCGGCGAGTGCGAGCTGGCCTGCCTCGTCGACGAAGAGCACGTCGAGCGGCCGCTCCGCCGCGTGGATGTCGACCTTCTCTCGCGAGAACGCCCACGCCGTCCCCGCGACGAGCTGGAACATGGGATCGGCGCAGGCGTCCGTGTCGGTCGAGGTGACGAGACATCGGCTTTCGAAGGCGGTCTCGGTCTCCGGGTCGCCGCGCTTCGCGCCCGAGAACGTGAAGCGCTGCCGGTCGGCCTCGTGCTGCACCGCGCGGAGAAAGTTGTGGATCGCCTTGTGGCTGAGCGCGGTGATGCCGACGCGCTTTCCCTCCCGCATCAGCGCGATCGCCATCCTGGCGCCCTGCCAGGTCTTCCCCGACCCGGGTGGCCCCTGGACGAAGAGGTAGCTCTCCCCGAGAGAGAGCACCGCTCCCACGGGATCGAGGTCGAGTCGCACGTCCGGCACGCGCCGCTCGAGGACGGCGGTGAGCGCGGGATAGTCGTCTCTCGCGTCCGCGTACGCGCGCGCGAACCGCATCACTGCGTCGCGTTTCACGGCATCGCCGAAAGGGCGCCCCGGGGTCAAAGCTGTCGGGATCGGCTCGTCGGCCCTGTTGACGCTGCGGAGGACGGTGACGACGCCGTGGTCGTCGTCGACCCTCGTGCGGAAGCCCTGGCGCGTCAGCGGGTCGAAGCCCTCGCTCGAGATCTTGTGCTCCTGCGGCCGGAACGTCATGCGGTAGGCGTGGCTCTGGCCCTCAACCGTCGGCGGCTGCCCGTCCCACCGAAGCCCCCCGAGCGCGGTGCGGTCTGCGACGAGCTCGTCCTCGTCGAGCTGCGGCCAGCGGAACCACGCCCACCACTGGGGTCGCGCCTCGCGCTGGTGGTACTCCACGAGATGGCCCAGGAGGCGCCGAGCGTCGCCCTCCTCCGTGCCGGCGAGCAGCCGGTCGCGGAGCGCAGCCCGTTCCGCATCCCGCTCGATCGTCTCTTCCTTCGGCGGCCGCTCGTGGGGCGGGGCGCGCCACGGCCGGTCGGGCGGCCGGATCGAGAGCAGCCACTCGTGCAGCTCGTAGGTCGACCGGCAGTCCTCCTCGTTGTAGCGCTCCACCTCTCCGAGGAGCGACTCGTCGCCGGTCTCGAGCCAGGTCTCGAAGGCGACCACGGCGTCGTCGCCGCCCTTCACCTCGGCGGAGCGCTCGAACCCGTAGAGCGCCTCGATCGCCTTGATCGAGTAGCTCGACGTCGACGCGCGGAGCGACTGGCGCACGATCCGGTAGAGATCGACGAGCACCTCCTGACGCAGGAAGTCGTCGATCTCCCGCTCACGTGTGCCGTGCTCGCCCATGAGCCGCGTGAGCGCGGTGCGCTCGTAGGCGGCGTAGTGGTAGACGTGGAGCCTCGGGTGCCGCAGACGACGCTCGACGACCCAGTCGACGAACCGCTCGAACACCGCACGCTCGCCCTCGCGGTCGCGGGCCCAGAGCGCCTCGTAGCGCACCTCGCCTGTCTCGTCGCGGTAGCAGTAGCCGAACAGGAACTCGAGCCCGCGCGCAGTCTCGTAGAACGGATGCCCCTCGAGGTCGAGCCAGACGTCGCCGGCGTCCGGCTCGGGCAGGAGGCGGAAGCCGCGCTCCTCCTCGTCGTGGAGGAGCTCGTAGAGGTGTGTCCCCGCCTCGCGACCGCGGAGCTGGAGCTCGGCCTGGTGCCGGACTTTCTCGAAGCTCTCCGGCCGGAGGCCGTGCGGGGCGCCGTTGCCGGTCCCGCGGAGCGAGCCCAGCTGGGCAAGCGTCTCGACGCCGTCCGCCATCAGCTTCTCCGCCCAGCCGCGGCGCATCCCGGCCACGAGCACGAGATGGTCGTCGGCCTCGAGCTTCGCGCGGCACACGTTCCGGAAGTCGCAGATCCCGCAATGCCCGCAGGGCCACGGGTACGTCTCGTCCTTCCGCTCCAGGGACGACAGGAACCGCTCGCGCACGCGGCGGTGGTAGGCGTGGAGCTCGGCGACGCGGAAGCTCTCCCGCTGGCCGCGGCCGTTCTCGACGTGCACGCGCTCGACCGGCGCGCCCTGCAGCCGCTCGACCACCTCCGCGTAGAAGAGGAGCTGGAGCACGTGCGCGGGCTTGGCCGACCGCGCGAGCTTCGTGTCGACCGGCTCGTAGGTTCCTCCGGGCGTCTTCTCCAAGAAGTCCGCGAAGCCGTGCCAGCGGCCGTCCTCGCTCTCGAGGTACGGCTGGTAGACGACGTCGGCTGCGCGCTCGCGCACGGCCTCCTCCGTGAGCCGCCGCGCCACGTCGGGGTCGAAGTCCTCGTCGTCGTAGGTCGGGATCCGGGCGATCGAGCGGCCCTCGCGCTCGAGCCGCTCGAGGTACTCCGCCTCGTGCTCGCGGCCCTTCCGGAAGATGAGGTCGCGGTGCGTGTCGTCGACCTGCGGCTGCTCGCGCTCCTCGCGGAGAA
>Ga0157375_10002703_pt1 | contig 15341 bp, 12 predicted proteins | sample M35metaG_FD_115311 | JGI IMG/M metagenome (GOLD analysis project Ga0157375, IMG submission 115311) | Miscanthus rhizosphere microbial communities from Kellogg Biological Station, Michigan, USA - M3-5 metaG | ecosystem: Host-associated > Plants > Roots > Rhizosphere > Soil | place: USA: Michigan...
CAACTGGGGCAGGAAATATATTCAGTTTTAGAGATCCTGTTGCGGCTTGCCTGCAGAATGGAGAAGGAAGTATTATTAAGGAATTGGTGATTGTTTTTCATCTCCAGGTAGGTTCTGCCGTTCATTTTCACATTGCTAATCTTCGAAGGATCGTTCATCAACCATATTCCGTCACCCATGCCATCCAGCAGGAGCGCTCCCGTTTCGGCTGCAAAATGAATGAGCTGCTCATCGATACTTTCCTGGTGACTTTCAACCGCAAGTATCACCGGGTTGGTGATCCCGCTGTTCATCATTTCAACGATATATCTGCGTACTGATGGCATCGATCGCGCGTTTGATGACCAAACACAGAAAACAAGGGTGGGATCAATCTTGCCCTCTAACAAGCCGTAGGCGCCCGGCGTATCCGCGTCTACTGAAAGGAAATTAATGCCCTTTGATCGCTCTTTAAATTTTGCGAATTCCGCTTCCTGGAAAAGCGGGTAATATTTTTCCTTGTCGCCTGCCTGCAACCAGGTGTTGAAATTGCAAATCACTTTCAATGTTCCAGGCAATGCAAAATCAAGAATCTTTTTGCCGGTATAAATATAATCCGCCGCCGCGTCGCTGATCGTCCATTTATCAGTGACATCATCATAGCTGTAACCGGCCGCGCGCAAGTCAGCAGGGATAATGGTTTCAGCGCTCATGAAGTCTGCCATCACGATGGGCACATGCTTTTCGCCGATATTTGAAACCGCGTGTGTGTTTCGGCGTTGATATTGAAATGGGTCGTAAGGAACCTGAACAATTTCCCGAATGGGCTGATGGGATTCCTTCCCCTCAAACCTTTTGACGAGGTCTTTACAAACGGGTATTTCAAATTCGGGATCTTCCGTCAGTGAAACGCGGATGGTGTCGCCGATGCCATCTTCCAGCAAGCTGCCGATACCAATCGCTGATTTGATTCTGCCGTCTTCGCCATCGCCGGCTTCGGTTACGCCCAGGTGTAAGGGATAACATGCTTTGAATTCGTCATTCATTTGTTGAACAAGTAGTCGGTAGGCCTGTACCATCACCAACGGATTGCTGGATTTCATGCTCAGCACAATGTTATGATAAGACTCAGCCCTCGCAATTCGCAGGAATTCCATGGCGCTTTCCACCATACCCATCGGTGTATCGCCGTAACGGCTCATAATCCTGTCGCTCAGTGAACCGTGATTGGTTCCAATGCGCATGGCGGTTCCATATTCCTTGCAGATCTTAACCAAAGGTGTAAAACGATCACGAATACGTTCAATTTCTTCCAGGTATTCACCGTCGGTATATTCAATGAATTCAAATTTTTTCTTATCCACGTAGTTGCCTGGATTTACGCGGACTTTTTCAACAATCCTGGCCGCAATTTCCGCGGCATTGGGTGTGAAATGAATGTCGGCAACCAGTGGCGTGTGATATCCTCTTTTCCTCAATTCATCCCTGATTGCCTTAAGGTTTTCGGCTTCGTGTTTGCTTGGCGCCGTAATCCTGATCAACTCCGCACCTGCTTCAATACAGCGGATACTTTGCTCCACCGTGGCGATGGTGTCGAGGGTATCCGTGGTCGTCATTGTTTGAACCCTGATGGGATGAAAATTACCCAGCAACAGGTCACCGACCTTTACTTCCAGAGTCGCTAGTCTCTTATATGCTGTGAGGGATTCGCAGTAAATTTGCATACGCAAATTTAGTTGATTAGTTGACCAGTTTACCGGTTGATCCAGTTAATTAATAGTCTGGTTAACTGATCAACTGGTCAGCGGGTTAACTTAACTCACCAATCCTTATCCGGCTGTCCCGGTGTTGGTACCTTGGTTTCCTGCATCTTTTGTTGCAGATTTCTTTCCTGTTGCTCTAAGGCCTGGAGCAATTGTTGAACCTGTTGTTTGGTCAGCTTGCTTTTTTGAGGCTGGGGCTTTTGTTGCTCTTTATTCTTTTGATTCTTTGGCTGTTCTTGTTGTTGTTTTTTCTGTTCATTCAATGCCCTTTGCAAATTTTCACGCGCCGCGGTATCCGTTGGGTTGACCCGAAGCGCTTCTTTATAGGCGTCGATGCTTTCCTGCAATTTCTTTTCATTGGTGTAGGTGACACCTTTATTATACCAGGAATCGCCACGCACATTCTTGCCTTTGGAGACCTGGATGGAATTGTCAAAGGCTTTTTCAGCTCCGTCCATCTGTTGACTACGATACAGGGCATTGCCCAAATTAAAAGCCGCCGTTGTATTTCCCGGAGATTGCTGAAGGGCTTGTTGGTAATACTTTGCCGCATCACCGTATTGCTTTTGGCGATAGGCCTCATTACCTTTTGCAATGAGTTCATTCTCTTTTTGCGCGCTTGCCGCAAAAAAAGAGAAAAGAAGAATTGATATGGTCAATATTTCTTTCAATCAGGCAACTGTTATTTTTCGGCTTTTTCGATCAGACTGATTTCGCTCTGCAATTAAGATATCTGCCATCAATAAGGCAAGCGCGATCGCCACAAACCACTGAAAATGGCTACGATAATTGGCTGCGTTCTGATCGGTAATACTTTTTTGTTCCATGGCGTCAATCTGCTGCACGATTCTATCTGAGGCTTCATCGGTATCTGTCAGCAATTGATATTGACCCTTTGAAGCCTGCGTGATTTGCGACAACTCGGCCTCATTTAATTTTGAAATGACAGGATTACCCTTGTCATCCCTTTTCATCTCCTTGGTATTGGGGTCGATGATGGTGCTGCCCGTTGGCGTACCAACGCCAACGGTATTGATCAACACGCCGTCATCGGCCAGTTGCTTGCTTAAGTCCGCCGCGCGTGGATCATGATCTTCGCCATCCGAGATCAGGATAACGACCTTGTATTTTTTGTCTTTTTTGGAAAATGCCGAATTGCACATTTCAAGCGCGTCCGCGATCACTGTCCCCTGGGTGGGTACAGCGTCAGGCGAAGCCGAGCTCACATAAATTTTCGCGGCTGCATGATCTGAGGTAAGCGGCATTTGTATGTATGCACGACCTGCAAACAGCACCAGTCCGATTTGATCGTTCTCTAATTTATCAATCAACCGATTTACCAACAACTTCGCCTTTTCAAGGCGGTTCGGCTGGATGTCGGTTGCCATCATGCTTTTGCTCACGTCGAGCGCGATCATCACGTCAAGTCCTTGTCTCCTGATATTTTCGCCGCCACCAGGCGTTTGAAAATTGGCTGCGGCAAATGATGTGAGGGCGAAGGCAATACAAATCACAACGAATTTGATCAGGAAATTCCTCCTCGAATAATTCAGGATAAGTAGTTTGACTAATTTTTCATTTCCAATTTTCTTCAGCGTTGTATTTTTCCATTTGATGACCACCGTGAAAAGAAATATCATCACGGGAATCAAAGCCAGCGGGAGCAGGTATTCGCTATGTTCAAATCGGAAGTTCAATGGAAAGTAAACGATTTTCAGAGACGTTTATGCAAATTCGAAGCCAATATTTTAGATTGTAGATTGTGGATTGTGGATTGTAGATCATCTTTAATTTCGCCTAATTACATTTTTCCTTCAAAGAATCCTAGTTGGCGAAGCGCCTTCTCCAGGATGTCTTTCCGGATGGATGGGATATCTGCCTTGGGATCGGGTGATTCAAGATTCAGGACAAAGAAATAAGGATGATTGTTTTCCTCGATCCATCCAACCACCCAGCCCAGGGAATGACCATCCTCGGTATATCCCCAACCGGTTTTATAGCTGATCTGGTATTGCGTGTTCGCTTCTTGCAACATCATGCTCTTCACAATATCCTGCGTGCGCTTCTGGAATGGCAGCTGATGAAAGAACAGTTTCTTGACCAATCCCAGCTGCTCATCGGATGAAATTTTCAGGCTGTTGTCAAGCCAAAAACTGTCGATGCGCGATCCCATCTTCATATTCCCGTAAGCCAGTGTATCCAGCCAGTGTTTCATGGTGTCTTTGCCGATCCACCGGGCAATTTGTTGAAAGTGGGGAACCGAAGAATACTTAAAGGCCCTGGCAAGGCTCAGGTTTTGATTCCAGTCGGCATAATCTCTCACTACCCCGTCCCATGGAATAACCGTGCTGTCATCCCTCACCCTGCCCGTTTCAATGGCAATCAGTGAATTCACGATCTTAAACGTGGAAGCTGGGAGATAGCGCGTCGTATCGCGCTTCAGATTATAGAGGGTGAACTGGCCACGGCCATTGTCAAAAAGGGCAAAACATCCGTCGACCTGGTGGAAGTCGAAGATCTTTTTCAGACTATCCTCCTTTTTGACATTGTTCAGAGAGCAGCCAGCCATGGTCAAAACGAACATAGCGGCAATGTATACGCGAAGTTTATTCATGGTAATCTCAGAAAGTGGAGTTTTTTTAGGACGAAGCCACCTTTTTCAAAACGTTCATTTCGCTGCCCACTTTAACGAAGGCAGCGATCGCTTTATCCAGGTGCTTTTGATCATGGGCGGCACTCAGTTGCACCCGGATGCGGGCCTGTCCTTTCGGCACCACGGGAAAGAAAAATCCGATCACATAAATTCCTTCATCAAGAAGTCTTGATGCCATTTCCTGTGCCACGACGGCATCATACAACATAATGGGCACAATGGGATGGTCTCCCGCTTTGATATCGAATCCGGCCTCAGTCATTTGTTCCCTGAAATATTTAGTATTTCGTTCCAGCTTATCGCGTAATTCCGTTGTGGAGCTGAGCATGTCGAGCACGGCTATGGATGCGCCCACGATGCTTGGAGCAAGTGTATTTGAAAAGAGATAAGGGCGTGAGCGCTGGCGAAGCATTTCAATCAGTTCCTTTCTGCCGCTGGTGAACCCTCCCGAAGCACCGCCCAGGGCTTTGCCCAGGGTGCCTGTAATGATGTCGATCTTACCCATGACGCCCCGATATTCATGGGTTCCTCTTCCCGTCTTACCCAAAAAACCACTGCTGTGACATTCATCAATCATCACAGCGGCGTCGTACTGATCGGCGAGGGCACAAATCCTGTCTAACTGTGCAATCGTCCCATCCATGCTGAAAGAACCATCAGTAACGATCACCCGACTACGGCAAGAGGCCGCCTCCTGTAATTTCGCCTCCAAATCACCCATATTGTTGTGTTCATACCTGAAGCGTTGGGCCTTGCAAAGCCTTACACCATCGATGATCGAAGCGTGGTTAAGCGCATCGGAAATGATGGCATCGTGTTCGTTGAAAAGGGGTTCAAAAACGCCGCCATTGGCGTCGAAAGCCGCGGCGTACAAAATGGTGTCTTCGGTTCCCAGGAAAGCAGAGATCTTTTGCTCCAGTTCCTTGTGAATATCCTGCGTGCCGCAGATAAAGCGAACACTGCTCATACCATAGCCACGATTTTCAATATATTTTTTGGCAGCTTCCAGCACCTTAGGGTGGGAGGAAAGACCCAGATAATTATTCGCACAAAGGTTAATCACCGTCTTGCCCCCCACAATGATTTCGGCGCCTTGCGGACTTTCAATAATCCGCTCGTTCTTAAAGAGGCCATTTTGCCTGATCTCATCCAGTTCCCGGCCCAGCCGGTTTACCAGCTTTTCGTTCATATGTGCAAGATTTTGAGGCACAAAAATAGAATAAGGCCCCCGATCACGATCAGGCTGCGTCGTATATTCTTAATAATTATTTTAACAAGATTCATAACCTCTGTAACCTTTGGCGACCTAATTTCGTATCATTAATCAGAAGACGAATTTTATGAATCAAAGAATCAACAGGAAGGCAATATTTCTAGGTTTAATACTGGCGATGGGAATCATTTTGACCGGTTTTGGCATCAGGAAGGCAATTTCAAAGGAAACGGAAACCTGCAGCACGCAGGCAGGCGAAAATGAACCCCGCAGCCAGGGTGACTTTCACATTTTGGAGGCCATCTCTCATATGGTTCTGCTGAACCGTTAGAAGGCACCCCTAAACTAATTTAGCCCCGGCACAGTTGTCGGGGTTTTTTTATATCTATATATGTAACATTTGGACCGATCGTCCGTATTACCTGTAATTACGCGATCGGCACTGTAATTTTGAACCGGAATTAACGGAAATCATGACAGAAAGAGAATACAATGACTGTGTAAACCAGTACGCTGATAACGTATTTCGGTTTATCGTAAAAAACCTTCGTAATGAAGAAGATGCGAAGGACGTCGTCCAATCAGCATTTGAAAAACTATGGCGAAACAGGGAGGATGTAGAGACAGCAAGGTGCAAATCCTACCTTTTTACGGTGGCTTATAACCAGATGATAGATCATATCAGGAAGGTCAAAAGAATTAGCCTGAAGGAGGAATTCTCGGAACATGAGAAGGTTAGCAATAAGCCCTACCAGGATTTGAAAAAGGTATTGGAAATGGCGCTGTCGAGATTGAATGAAACCCAACGCTCACTGGTGATGTTGAAGGATTATGAAGGTTATTCTTACGATGAAATCGGAAAAATAACAGGACTAAGTGAGAGCCAGGTAAAGGTTTATCTGCACCGCGCCAGGCTTCAACTGAAAGAATACCTGGTGAGGCTTGAGAATGTGATTTGATTGAGTACCAACAACGCAGTAACATGAACATTAACAGAAATAATTTTGAGGAGTTTTGCCTGCTTTACCTTGATGGTGAGCTCAGCCAGGCAGAACGCCAGGAATTGGAATCCTTTGTGGCCGCCAATCCCGACCTGGCCATGGAGTTGGATCTGTTGCAGCAGTTGAAACTGAAACCTGAAACAGATGCGCCTGTCAGCTTCGACAAGAGTTCTTTGTTCAGGTCTTCAGCCCTGGAAAACGAAGCCATCCATACCGGCAATTTTGAAACTTACTTTCTCTTGTATACGGATGATGAATTAGATGAAGAGGGCCGCAAATCGGTGGAGAAATTTGTGATGAATCATCCGGAATATCAAAAAGAATTTAATCTCTTGCAGGCTTCCAGGTTGGTTGCTGAGCCCATTTCCTTCCCTGACAAATCATTGTTGTACAGGAAGGCCACCCAACCTGCACGCATAACCGTGATGAGGTATTGGCGCGTCGCTGCAGCAGCTGCTGTGATCGTGGGTGGGATCTGGATTGGATTGAATACTCAAAAGAATTCTTCTGGTCAAACACCCGTTGCTGGTTTTCAGGCTGCAAAGGATAATAAGAAAGAATCAGCAAGCGCAAACAGCAAGCCCGAACCCGCAAAGAACGAGACCAACCCTGAGAATTCGAATGCTGCAACTCCGGGAAATGCTGTCATAACTGAATCCGTGAAACAGGAACCGGCAACTGCGCTTGCAACAAATAAAAACCGTGTTCAAAAACAGGATGTGAAGCCTGCTCAAAAAGAAACCAACGAGGTAAAGGTCACCGCAGAAGAACCGCAATTAGCAATAAATGAACCACGAAAATCAAATGATCTGCCAGTTCCCAATGTTAACACCACCACGGAACAGCCTTCGATGAATACTGAAAGCAATAGTAATTCGATCACGAAGGTTAATCCGAATGTGGATGTCGTTGACCGTGCCCTGGGTGGTCCTAATGTTAAGAATGATTTTGCATCTGAGGCGCTCCTCAATGCAAGCGAAACCAATACCAATACCACGAATTATGAACAGGAAGACGATCACAAGAGCCCGCTGAGAGGTGTATTCCGCAAGGCTTCCCGCATGATCAACCGGGTGACCAATCCTGATATTTTTAAGCCATCTTCCAAACAGAACAAATAAAACTCTAAAAAAACAAGATCAAAAAAAACAGGAAAACAGTATGAAGAAAGCGCTGACACTAGTTGGATTAATAGTTAGCATGACAGGCTTTGCACAAACGGATACTACTGGCAAAAAAGGTCCGTTGGAAGAGCAATCCGATACCATTCGAGTGGGTACGATGATCATTATTAAAAAAGGCGGAACCAAGAAAGATTTTGAGGTCGTGGAAGACAACACCGTAAAGACCCGGACGCATTATCATGAAAGGGTACATACGGACTGGATCCTGTTCGATTTCGGCTTCGCCAATTGGGATGACAAGACCGATTACAATTCGCCCGAAACACAGGCATTCCTTCACGATGGTGGCAATATTCCTTTGAGCTCCGGAGACTTCAGCACCTACTCCGGCAAAAACTCAAATATCAACATCTGGCTATTCATGCAGCGGTTGAGTTTGTACAAAGGTGTCGTGAATTTGAAATATGGTTTTGGAATGCAGATGTACAACTACTATTACAAAACGAATATTGTTTACGTGGACGGAGCGAACGTATATGTGAAAAGAGACTCGATAGATTATGGGAAAAACAAACTGGCCACGGACTATTTCACCGTGCCCTTGATGCTGAATTTCAATACCGATCCTTCAAGAGGTAACAGGGCTTTGAATTTCAGCGTGGGCGTGAGTGCGGGATATATGTACAGTTCAAGACAAAAACTCAAAGTGGGTGATAACAAGGACAAGCATAAAAGCAATTTTAACCTCGATCCCTGGAAGGTGGATTATGTGGCAGAAGTTGGGCTGGGAATCGTCCACCTCTTTGGTTCTTACAACATCTCCGCGCTTCATAAAACCGCATTGAAACAATATCCTTATGCCGTGGGCATCAGGCTTGGCGGATGGGATTAAATTTTTTGGTTTACACTTTCTCTTTGTTGTTGATGAAGAGCCTCGCATCCCGGGGCTCTTTTTTTTGGGATACCAGATACCGGATACCGGATACCGGATAGAGTGAGTTTGGGAGCGGGAGTCGGATTTGAAACACACACTCACACCCAAACTATCCGGTATCTGGTATCCGGTATCCGGTATCTGGTATCCATTTCTGGCATAAAAACTGCTGCTATAGGCCGTCCTAAACGGCGGGCGAACAAAAAGTTAAAACTTGTTCACCCGATGTAATTTTTTAAACAAGGCGCACGTTTTCTATTCAAAGCCTGAAAATCACGCTATGAAGCAGCTAGCATCCGGACTGGCATTTTTGGCAATTTCAGCAGTTGGTTTATCTTCTTTTGTTGTACCCTATAAGGCCGATGAGAGAAGTGTAGATTCTTTTGTGTCAAATGCAAGTGACTCTTCGAAACTTCCGGAATCACCTTACAGAGTAGTAATTGATAAATCCGATTACGAATTAAAAGTGTATGACGAAGACGGTTGGGTTGGAACTTACCCTGTTGTTTTCGGCGACCCGTCACTGGCAGACAAGAAAATGGAAGGCGATAAGCTTACGCCGGAAGGCGTGTTTCATATCGTTTCAAAAAAGATTCACAAGAAATGGGGACCCTTTCTCCTGCTGGATTATCCCAACGCAGCAAGCTATGCACATTTTAAAGACCTTAAAGCCCAACGTAAAATTCCATCCAAAGCCTCTATTGGCGGGGGTATCGGCATACACGGCACCAGGCCCAATGAAGAGTATGCTGTAGATAATTTCATCAACTGGACCGATGGCTGTGTTTCGGTGAAGTATAGCGATATTAGAGAATTGTATGATATGCTTCCTGTGGGCACCGAAGTGGTCATACAAAAATAATCTGCCGTTCTGCATAAAATTCTTGTCGTAATCTCAACAAAGACCCTATTTTTGCTTAAAGGCAGATAACCGCTAATTAATCGTTAGTACTTAATGCCTTAACTCATCCAATTATCCTCGTCGGAAAGCCTCTATGGAGGTAGTTAGTAAGTAGAATTTTTCATAGCTAAAAAATTACCATGAAAAGGATTCTACTTACAAAGGTTTTTTTTCTGTCATTTACTGTAGTATTCGCCGCAAACCGTTTTTGGGTCGGCACACCGGGGAATAACATTTGGAGTAATCCTGGCAATTGGGCCACCACAAGTGGGGGTGCCGGAGGCGCGGGGGTACCAACAGGTGCTGACGTTGCAATATTTACAGGCGCAGCGAATAACGATTGTAATATCGATGTTCCCGTTGGCATACTTGGACTTACAGTCCAAAACACGTTCACGGCCAATATTTTCCAGAATGGGAATAATATCGTTGTAGGTACTACCGGCGTGAATATGGCTGCCGGTGTGTACATCGGTACAACCGGAAACTTTACCACATCGAACGTTACGATAAACGGGGCAGCCTTTACGGTTGGATCCGGAAACTTCACCGCTACCGGCAATTTCACCATGACCAACGCCGGGATTTTCACCGCAAGTACAGGCAGGGTCTCAATTGGGGGAACTTATACGCTGACCAATGGAACCTTTACCGCAAGTTCAGACAGTACCTTTTTCGGAGGTAACCTCGTCGTTAACGCCGCAGGTACGGATCCTTCTCCCGCTATCTTCCTGCACAACAATGGAACAGCAGTCTTCAATAGCACGACTAACCGTTCTGCAAACATTAACGGTCCACTAAGCGGTAACCTGGATTTTTTCGACCTGGTATTGGCTATGAGAACTACAGCTCCCAACATTTTGACCATAGCAACAAACGATATCTTCAATGTTTTCCACCATGGCGCCTTGGTGTCGGGGCAGCTAACGGGTCCCAACAGCAATATACAAGTAGTGGACAATGCCGATCTGGATGTTAGCTCAACCTTTGGAGGTTCCAATGTGCCGCTTATATTCATCAATGTAGGTACTGGTTCGAATAATTTCAGGCTGGATGCCCCTTATTCCACACGCCTGGGTGGAAACGTAATTGTGCAAAAGAACCCCGGTGACTCTGTGCATATCCGGAGTCTGACACCTGGTGGTACCATAACGGATGGATTCAATAATACATCTGTATTTGTAAACTTTAGTGGTGTGATCGATTATCCTGACAACAACCGGGTTGTGCTTAATTTCACTCAGACCATTATTCTTCCAGGGGCAACTTTCATTTCCACTTCTGACTCACTTTTCCAAAATGGAGATTATGTGAACTCAACAGGAACATTCCTTCACAACAACGGCACTTATGTTTTTTCAGGTAACCAGAGTCGCGTTTTGCAATTTGATCCGAATACCACCGAAACATTTTTCAATTTCGTACTGAACAAGCCTGCCGTCAACAATAACCTGACGCTTGATCCGGGAGATACCTCGCTTGTGGTAGAAAATAACCTGGTCATCGAAAATGGAGAACTGATCGCCGCAGGAGGACCGAACACTGCCGGTTTCAAGCTCAATGGTAATTTCACGGGCGACGCAGGCATGAGTGCAACAACCGTGCAGCTTCAATTCACAGGAACGGGAGACCAGACGATCACCATGGATCCTGCAGTAACGGGTAACTGGGATGGAAATATCATCATCATTAAACCAGCCGTTTCAAATGTGACCCTGAATACTCCGTTCATTTTGGACGCCGGGCCCAACCAGGTGCTTACGTTTGCACAAGGAATTATTCAATCAACTGCAACCAACCTGCTCACATTAGGTGACAACAATACCGTCACCGGGGCTAACAACAATAGTTATACGACCGGACCCGTACAAAAGATCGGAACCAACTTTTTCGAATTCCCCCTGGGCGCTTCTAATTTCTATGCGCCCATCCGTGTAACAGGTGGTATTAATGGAACAGATGATTTGGGCGGTGCCAGCACCTTCCAGGCAGAATACCTCAAGGTAAATCCGGATGCACTGTTTCCGATCGCAAGCAGGGAAGATCCTCCGTTGACCAATGTCAGCGCTTGTGAATACTGGATTCTCAGCAAGGATGCCATCAGTCCGGGTGCTTTTGTTTGGCTGGGCTACGATAACACCAGAAGCTGCGGTGTAACAGATCCCACGCTCTTACGCGTTGCAAGGTGGGATGGTTCTGTATGGCGTGATGAAGGCAACGGAAACCTGGTGCCCACACCATTGGTTGCAACCGCAAATGCTCAGACCAATTTCGGTTTGCCCTTTACGCTGGCTTCACTTGATGCCACTGCGAACTCACTTCCGGTCACGCTCACAGAATTCAGTGCACAACAAAAGGATGACCTGGTAGAAGTGAAATGGACAACAGAAACCGAGATCAACAACAAGTTTTTTGATATCGAACGCTCTACGGATGGATCACATTTCACTTCCATCGGTAAGGTGGATGGTGCCGGAAATACCACGCTGATTCAGCATTATAGCCTGCTTGATCCAAACCCTGCTAATGGAATTAACTATTACCGCCTGAAGCAGGTTGACTTCGATGGCAAATTCACGTATTCAAAAGTGGTAGCCGTGAACGTAACCCGCATGAATGTAGCGCTGAAGATTTATCCGAATCCAGCCATCAGCAATATCACAGCGGAATACAAAGGATTCATCAACACAAAAGTGAATATTCAGCTGGTTGACAACTACGGAAGAATTGTCATGAGCAGCGTTCAACAACCCGGTGCGAGTGGCAGAATCAATTTGCAACTGAACAACAACGTGAAGACTGCCGGTACTTACTGGTTGAAGATGACGACCGACAAAGAGACCTTGCAGCAGAAAGTAGTGATCGGTCAGCAATAAGCCAATCCTGTTTCACAACCTATATCAAGCTCCGTTGTTTCCAACGGAGCTTTTTTATGCATATCTCTGAATTGCTCATTTGGCAGGTAATTTCTTTAATATTACCTCAGACGTATCCGGATTTGAAATTGGACTATGTTTATAGATTTCTCCTTTCTTATCTAAAACAGTCTTAACTCTTTTGCCGCCTTTATAATAATGACAGCCACTAAATTCTCCTCCTGACCAATTATAAACAAATAACAAATCTTCAGAATGAGAATCCAAGTTGTCGTCCGTGCCCGTCTCTCTGTAATTTTCGTTGATGCTTTCAGATGCTTTATAGAAGTATATATAATAAGATCCATATGAATTCAAGTCATTAATATTTTGCTTGATCGAAGAATGCACAAAAGAATCGACCTTATTTTCCAATTGTTCACTTATTTCTTTGGCGCCTTTAATGAAATAAGTTTTTACGACAAATTCCTTCGACTTGTCTTTTGTGGCTACGTCACCCGCTGAATTAGTGGAATAAGGATGAAGCGGCAATATTTCAAAGTCAGACCTGGTTTGTGTGCATAATATCAAAACTAGAATTAAGAAGCCTTTACTCATATTTTTATACTTCCTCATGTTGGTTTGAACTTTACTGTGTGCTGGAAATGGTCGCGCCCTGGCCAATTCGTTTTTAGTCTCAACTGCTATGTTGTTTGGAAATGTAATCCAGTATCGCTTCCTTAGCTTCCCTTTTTTTGCTATCATTTGGAAAATGGAGGCGTTCAACAAGATTTTTTATGTCCAACCTATGGTTATTTGGAATTGTAAAGCCAATTGGATCAGGTATTTGCATCTTTTTGTCAACTATTAAGTATTTGGCGTTGAGAATGCCATCATTTGTATTTGATATGAGACAATTAAACCATATCAAGTACATGTTATCAATTTTCACATAACAATCAGCACCATTAAGGAAAAGTAATTTGAAGCATTGGTAGTCATCAACGGCTCCTTCAAGTGGCACAAAAGGTGAACCTTTAAGAGAACGAGAATTTACGTCTGCGCCATTTTCAATCAGTATTTTTAAAATGTTGTAAACATTTTCTCTGAGTGAAATGTATTTTGTAGCCTCATGAATCACCTGGCTACCGGAAGAATCTCTAATATTGATGTTTGCGCCAATCTGTAACAGACATTTTGTAGACGCCAATTTTCCGTGATGAACAGAAAGAAATAAGAGTGATTCCCCAAATTTAGGCTCTTGAAAATTCACGTTCATCTTATTATTCAATACTAACTGTCTAATAAGAACAGTATCCTCGTTCTTGACTGCTTTTGCAAGAGGCCATATCGCTGTGTTTTTAAACAGTGACCATCTATATCCAGGGCCAACACCCTGTTCTTCTGAACAACAAAATGATATAATACAAATAACAAAAAAAGAAAACAAGTGAACCATTCGCATCATTACTCTTTTCTTAATAATCAGTTACCACATCAATAGATTTAACTGAGATTTGACGAAATCATAGACTACTGTTACTTTATTTAAGAAACGCCCCCACTTCGTCAGTCCACTTCTGTGGCTCCTTTTTATACAATGATTCGTGCGCCGCGGATTCATAAACGACGAGCTTTTTGGGAGAAGAAAGATTATTGTAAATGCAATCGGTCTCTGATTTGGTTACCCTTGGATCGCGTTCGCCCCATTGCAGCAAAACCGGACAATGAATTTCCTTTGCCGATTCACAGGGCGCATAATTGAATGCCCAAAATCCCTGTTCAACACCACCCCAGAATGTAACCAGCGTCCCGAACGGCTCGCCGGGGAGACCCATGGTCTTGATGCGACCCGTTGCAGCTTCGTGCAAAGTGCCGAAAGGCATTTCCAGGATAACTTTTTCGGGCTTTAACTCATACTTTGGAATAGACGTGCAAACTGTGGAAGCGCCCATCGAGGTTCCCCAAAGAATGAGATCCTTTTCCCCTCTTTGGCGAATATAATTGTAGGCAAGTTTTACTTCTTCCGCTTCCCTGAAGCCGATGGTGGTTGTATTCCCTTCGCTATAACCATGCGCCCGAAAATCGACCAGCATCACACTGTAACCCATCTTGCGCATGACCAATGCTTCAGGCAATACGTCAGAACTGCTGTTGCCATGGCCGTGGAATAGGATGATCGTTCCTTTCGGAGCATTTGTGTAGGCAAGCCATGCGTGGATTCTTAAACCATCGTCGGTTTTTAAAACAACATTGTGAAATATGCTGTCGGCCGAAATCGTATCCCTTGCCTTTGCATAATTGACACCAAAGAAAATCGCGCCCGCCTTGTCCAGGATTCCCAGTTTCTCCGGCCTGCTGGGAGAAGATGCTATGTTGTCATAAAAGTGGGTGAATTTATAGGCATGAAAGGCAATCATGATATTCAATAAAATGAATATCACCAGTGCGGTGTAAAAAATAAATCTGATGAGTTTTTTCATGCAAACAGTAATTACAGTTTTCCCTGTTTTATTTCTTCCACCACCGCCGGATCCAGTAGCGTGGTTGTATCCCCCAGGTTCTGCAATTCTCCCTCTGCAATTTTACGGAGAATCCTGCGCATGATCTTGCCGCTACGGGTCTTGGGGAGACCACTTACAAATTGAATCTTGTCGGGCTTGGCAATGGGGCCGATAATACGGGTAACCGTTGCCGTTATGTCTTTGCGGTTCAGTTCCTTGTCTGGATGTCCCTCAGGATAAATGACAAATGCATAAATACCCTGCCCCTTGATATCGTGCGGATAACCTACTACCGCACTTTCCACTACACCCGCGTGCATATTAATTGCATTTTCCACTTCAGCCGTGCCGATCCTGTGACCACTTACATTCAACACGTCATCCACCCTTCCGGTGATTCGATAAAACCCTTGC
>Ga0157375_10002704_pt1 | contig 15340 bp, 10 predicted proteins | sample M35metaG_FD_115311 | JGI IMG/M metagenome (GOLD analysis project Ga0157375, IMG submission 115311) | Miscanthus rhizosphere microbial communities from Kellogg Biological Station, Michigan, USA - M3-5 metaG | ecosystem: Host-associated > Plants > Roots > Rhizosphere > Soil | place: USA: Michigan...
CGGTAGATCAGACGCGTAACGATGAGGGCGTAACACACGGCCATCGACGCGCTCTCGACCGCGGTGAAGATGCCGGCGCGGATGCCGAAGAAGATCAGTCCGACGAGCAGCAGTCCCGGCAGCGCCGTGACGAATCGGCGGCCGACGACGCGAAATCCGGGGAACGCCTCGACCGCATAGCCGCGCTGCTTCGCGATCAGCCAGCCGACCAGCATCAGCGTGGCCGTCAGCAGGAGCGCCGGCACGATACCGGCAGCAAACAGATCAGCGATAGAAATGCCGCCGCCGGCAGATGCCGAATACAGAATGAGATTGTGCGACGGCGGCACGAGCAACGCGACGAGCGCGGCAGTCATCGTCACGTTGACGGCGAAGTCGCGATCGAAGCCGCGCGCGACCATCTGCGGGATCATCGCGCCGCCGATCGCCGACACGTCCGCGAGCGCCGATCCGGACACGCCGCCGAAAAACAGCGACGACAGCACGCTGACCTGGCCGAGGCCGCCGCGCAGGTGGCCGACCAGCGAGGAAGCGAGGGAAATCAGGCGTTCGGAAATGCCGCCGCGCAGCATGATCTCGCCGGCGAAAATGAAAAGCGGTATCGCGATCAGCGAACTCGCGCCGGCGCCCGATGCGACCTGCTGGACAACCACTATGGGCGGCAGTCCGAGAAAAAGAAACGTCGCGAGCGAGGCGCAGACCAGCGAAAACGCGACCGGCACGCCGACGATCAGCAGGACGGCGAACACTCCGAACAGGATCGCGGTCGCCACCGTCAGACCTCCGCCGCCGTTTCAGGCGCCGGCGCGAACAACCTCTCGAGCGCAAACATGAATATCAGCGCGCCGCCGACGGCCATCGGCAGGAACACGGCACTCTCCGGCAGCAACGTACCGGCGGCCGGAACCGCGATACCGTCGAGCAGCAACTGCGCGCCCCACACGGCGAGGGCAGCGCCGACGGCCGCCACGACGACGCAGGCGAAGGCTTGCAAGACGCGTTGCGTTGCCGGCGGCACGTTGTGCACGAGGATGAAGAAGCCGAAATGCGACCACGAGCGCACGCCGGCCGCGGCGCCCAGGCTCATCGCCGTGTTGAGCAGCAGCAACGCGACCGGCTCGGTCCAGCCCGGCGAGTCGTTGAGCACGTAGCGCGCGAACACCTGCCAGGCCTCGGTGGCGGCCATGCCGAGCAGCGCCGCGCCGGCGACCACGGTGGCGGCACGCGCGAGACGCGCGAGCAGGCTGTTGTCGGCTTGCGTTGCGATCATGCTCTCCTCATGCCGCACATGCGTGGCTGCGAACCTGCATGGGTCAGGCCAGGCTTTGTATACTGATGTACAACGCATCAAGCTGCGGATCGCGACGGTACGCTGCCAGCAGCGGCGCGGCGGCCGCGCGGAACGCGCCGATATCCACTTCGCTTTCGCGCACGCCCTTGCCGAGCACGTACTCGCGCGATGCGGCTTCGGCCGTGTCCCAGAGCGAGCGCATGTACGGCACCGAGCGCTGGGCGATGTCGAGCAGCAGGGCGCGGTCGGTTGCCGACAGCGCGTCGAGCGTGCGCCGCGACATCAGCAGCGCCTCGGGCGAGAACGAATGGCCCGTGCGCGCGATGAACTTCGCTACCTCGAACTGGCGCGTCGTGTGGAACGTCTGCCAGTTGTTCTCGGCGCCGTCGATCAGGTGCGTCTGCAGCGCGGAGAACACTTCACCGTACGGCAACGGCGTCGCATTGGCCTCGAAGCGGCGCAGCAGCTGCATGAAGATGTCCGACGGCGGGACGCGGATTTTCAGGCCGTGCAAATCGCGCGGCGCGGTCACGGCGTGGCGCGTGTTGTACAGGTGGCGCATGCCCGAATCGTAGTAGGCCAGGCAAACCAGGTCGCGGCGTTCGAAGCCGTGGGCGATTTCCTCTCCCGGCGCGCCGTCGAGCGCGCGGCGCATGTGCGCTTCGTCCTTGAAGACGTACGGCAGCGAAAGCATCTGCGTCAGGGGAAACGGATTGTTCAGCACCGCCATGTTGACGCGCGTGATGTCGAGCGCGCCGAACCGCACCATGTTGATCGCGTCGCCTTCGCGACCGAGCTGGCCGGAGTGATAGACGCGCAGACCGACGCGTCCACCGGTTTCCCGCGTGAGCGTCTCGCCGATCCAGCGCAATGCCTGCACCGTCGGATAGTCGCTGACGTGCACGTCGGTTGCGGTCAGCGTGCGCGGACCGGCTTGCGCATGCGCCAACGCACCGACGCACAGCGCGGCGCCGCCGCCGAGAAACGCGCGGCGGGTCAAGCTCATGCAGGCAGGCCGCGCACGCGCAGGAATTCGCGCGCATCGACCGCGCGGCAGCGCAGGCTGCCGTGGGCGCCGAAATCGACGCGTGCGGACTGGCCGGCAACGATGTCGTGGATGCCGGTTACCGCGCCGGTCGTGACCAGATGGCCGGCGCGCAGAGGGCGGCCATTGCGCGCGCAGCGCGACAGCGCGAACGCCAGCGCGACCAAGGGGCCGCCGGCCAGCGTCTCGACCGAACCTGCGCCGACCTTGCGCCCGTCGATGAAACTCACGCAATCGAGCAACGGCGCGCGCGCGGCGCGCCAGTCGGCAATTTTCGGTCCGAGCAGCATGCCGGCATTGTTGCCGAAATCGCTGACGACGACGCGGGGTCCGAGTTCGTTGATCGTGGCGAGCGGACTGCCGGCGGTCTCGATGCCGATGTACAGGTCCGCGACCAGCGCCTCGGCTTCATCGAGTGTCCAGTGAAGCTTGCCGGCAGGGGCGTCGGCGCCGAGGCGGAACACGAGTTCGGCCTCGACCGCGGCAAATCCGCCGGCGAAAACCGGAAAGTCCAGGCTCATTTCGGCTTCGGCAAGCTGCAGCTGGCCGGCGAAGATCGGACCGACCAGGCGCTCGTCGCCCGTGGGCTCGCGCAGTTCGGGAGCGATGTAGCCGACTTTCCAGCCGACGATGCTGTCCGGCCAGCACCGGATCGCCGCGTCCTGGATCCGATAGGCGTCGTCAATCGTCCGCGGGATCGTTCCGGGAAAGTCGCGAAGGGCGCTGCCGTCGCGGCGCGCCTGCACGAACTGCCGCGCAATCGCGTCCGCGCGCTCGGTTTCGCCCATCGGTTCGTCGGGTCCGCCCATGCTTTGATCCTGATGCTTTCCCCAGCCTTCGCCGTACGCCGCCCATTCCAAATTTGCGGTCAATTGCTGTATAAAGGAAACCGGTGTCATTTTCAACTGCAGATGGACGAAATTTTGCCGATCCGGGCCATGAGTATAAATATCCACCGGTTCCGGCGCCGCGTCATTTGCCATAATCCGGCGCAGCATTCGAAGCCACGGTGGGAGGAAACGTCGATGAGAATCTCGGGTTCGCGGGCGCCGCTGCGCCCGGCCTGGCTGGTCACCGGTGCACGGGCTCTCGCAAGTCTCATGCTGGCTTGCGCAGCGGCCCCGGGCGCGCAGGCCGCGCCAGCGCTGGCGTTTCCCGGTGCGCAAGGCTGGGCGGCGCACACGCCCGGGGGGCGCGGCGGCAAGATCATCCGCGTCACGAACCTCAACGCCTCGGGAGCAGGTTCGCTGCGCGAAGCGATCGAAAGCAGCGGTCCGCGCACGGTCGTGTTCGAGGTAGCCGGATCGATCGACCTGGGCCGGGAAGATATCGAGATCAAGGAACCGTTCCTCACGATTGCCGGCCAGACCGCGCCGTCGCCCGGTGTGACGCTGATCCGCGGCGGCGTCGACATCCGCGCTCACGACATCGTGATCCGCCACATCCGCGTGCGTGTCGGCGATGCCGACCAGCCGAAGTTCAGCTGGGAGAGCGATGCGATGAGCACGGTCGGCGCAGCCGCCGACGTGATCGTCGACCATTGCTCGCTCGAGTGGGGCCTCGATGAAAACCTGTCCGCGTCGGGCAAGCGCTTCGTCGGCAACACGCCTGACGAGTGGCGCAGCAACGTCAGCCACCGCATCACCTTCAGCAACAACATCATCGCCGAGGGCCTGGCCAACGCGACGCATCCGAAGGGCGAGCACTCGAAAGGCTCGCTGATCCACGACAATGTCGCGGACATCCTCATCGTCGGCAACCTCTATGCGCACAACTATGAGCGCAGCCCGCTGTTCAAGGGCGGCGTGCGTGGCATGGTCGTCAACAACCTGATCTACGATCCCGGCCAGCGCGCCGTGCACTACAACCTCATCGCCGAGGAGTGGGGCGAGCACGAGCGCCAGACCGGAAGCCTCGCGCTGATCGGCAACGTGCTTCGCGCCGGTCCGTCGACGGTCAAGGACATCGCCCTGTTCGAGATCGGCGGGTCGGGCGACATCGAGTTGTATGCGCAGGACAACATCGCGGTCGACAGGATCGGCAATCCGTTGCCGATGATCGGGCGCTACACGACGGCGCCGGCGAAGGTCATCGAAGCGAAAGCGCCGCCGGCGTTGCCGGTAGGCGTCAAGGTGCTGAGCGCGGCGCAGGTGCAGGATGCGGTGATCGACGACGCCGGCGCGCGGCCGTGGGACCGCGATCATGACGATGCGCGCATCGTCGCCGACACAATCGAGGGCCGCGGCCGCATCATCGACAGCCAGAAGGATGTCAACGGCTATCCGCAGGTAAAGGAGGCGCATCAGCCGTTCGACCCGGCCGATTGGGACCTCGACACGATGACGTCGAAGAAACCGCCGCCGGCGCGCGTGCGTCCGCATTGAGTGTCGTGCGAAACCAGGCGCTTCTTTTTGAGCGCGGATTGGCGCGGATTTTCACGGAATGCCGCGGATAGAGCGAAAAGATCTGCTGCTATTGCCGAGGAGTAGCGCTCTTCGCAAAGACGCTGTTGCTCTCTCCGCGTACATCCGCGCAAATCCGCGGCAATCCGCGTCCAAAAAAATCGCTTCCCCAAGCCTGATTGGCACGGTTCACGGAATGCCGCGGATAGAGCGAAAAGACTTGCTGCTATTGCCGAGGTGCAGCGCTCTTTCCAAAGACGCTGTTGCTCTATCCGCGCACATCCGCGCACATCCGCGGCAATCCGCGTCCAAAATAAGCATTTCCCTGGTTCTCCTAGCGGGCGTGCTAGCTCTTCTCAGCGGCTGCGGAACCCTAACCGCCGATCGACGGCATGGCACGATGGGCGGCAAAGCGGCGACGGATTCGACCGTCGATTTCCGTGTCGACCCGGCTCTGGCGCTGACGCCGGGTGGGCGCGGCGGGCGCATCGTGCGCGTCACGACGCTAGACGCCGACGGCGCGGGGTCGCTCAAGGCGGCGATCGAGTTGCCCGTGCCGCGCACAATCGTGTTCGAGGTCGGTGGCGTGATCGATCTTGCCGGACATGCACTCGACATCCGCAATCCGGACGTCACGATTGCCGGACAGACCGCGCCTCCGCCCGGCATCACGCTGGTCCGCGGCGGCATCGACGTGCGCACGCACGACGTCATCGTCGAGCATTTGCGCGTGCGCACCGGCGAGGCCGGTTTCGCCAAGCAATCCGGCTGGGAGCGCGACGGCCTGTCGACGCTCGACGGCGCCGCCAACGTCGTCGTCGACCACTGTTCGTTCGCCTGGGCGACCGACGAAAACCTGTCGGCGTCCGGCAAGCGCTTCTCCGGCGCCACGCCGGACGAGTGGCGCGCAGCGACATCTCACGACATCACCTACAGCAACAACATCATCGCCGAGGGACTGGCTCATTCCACGCATGGCAAACCGGGCGAGCACTCCAAGGGCACGCTCGTGCACGACAACGTCACCGGCATCCTCATCGTCGGCAATCTGTACGCGCACAACAGCCAGCGCAACGCGTTGTTCAAGGGCGGCGCGCGCGGCGCATTTGTGAACAATTACATTTTCGACCCGGGCCTACGCGCGGTCCACTACAACCTCTGGGCGAGCGAGTGGGGCAGTCATCCGTACCAGACCGGCCGCCTGGCGCTGGTCGGCAACGTGCTGAAGGGCGGCGCGTCGACCGACCGCGCGATTGCATTCTTCATGCTCGGCGGTGAAGGCGACGTCGAGTTGTACCAGGCCGATAACCTTGCGACTGGCCGCGACGGCCGGCCGTTGCCGATGTTCGGCCGTTATCGCGAGGCGACCGGCGCGGTCATCGGGATCGACAAGTCCGCCGCCATGCCCGCGGATATCCAACTGCTCGCTGCATCCGCGGTCACCGAGTCCGTGCTCGCACATGCCGGCGCGCGGCCGTGGGATCGTGACGCGGTCGATCGCCGCCTGGTCGACGAGGCCCGTTCCGGCGCCGGCCGGATCATCGACAGCGAGGCCGACGCCGGCGGTTATCCGCCCGCGGCGCCAGCGACTCGCCGCGCCTTCGTCGAGGCCGAGTGGGATCTGGCCACGTTGCAACCGCGCACGTCGCTGCACTGATGCGCGCGCGCGACGAAACAGCGGACGCGCAGGCTTGCGACGGCGCGAACCGGTGAATACTCGGGCCGATGCACAATCGCCAAGGCCGACCCGGTTCCGCTGGGTCATCGTTGCGCTGTTGTTCGCCGCGATTGTCCTGTCCTACGTCGACCGCCAGACGATCGGCCTGCTGAAAGGGCCGATGAGCGATGAACTGGGCTGGAGCAACAGCGACTTCGCGAACATCCACATCGGGTTCCAGGCTGCGTACGCGCTTTGCTATCTGTTGTGGGGACGCATCGTCGACCGGATCGGCGCGCGCCTCGGCCTCGCATTTGCGTTTCTGCTCTGGTCGCTCGCACAGATCACGATCGGCGCCGCGAGCCGCGTCGGCCAGTTCATGCTCGCGCGCGGCGCGCTCGGCGCCGGCGAAAGCGGCGCATTTCCCGCGGCGGTGAAGGCAGTCGTCGAATGGTTTCCACAGCGCGAGCGCAGTTTCGCGACCGGTCTGTTCAACTCCGGCTCGAACGTCGGGGCGATTCTCACACCGCTGGCGATTCCGGCGATCGCACTGGCCTGGGGCTGGCAGATGGTGTTCGTCGTGACCGGTCTCGCCGGGCTCCTGTGGTTGCCACTGTGGCTCGCTCTCTACCGCACGCCGCGATCGCATCCGCGCGTCAATGTGGCCGAGCTCGCGTGGATCGAAAGCGATCGCGCGAGCGAACCGGGGCCGGGCCTGGTGCAAGCATCGTGGCGCAGCACCATGAAGCGCCGGCAGAGTTGGGCGTATGCCTGCGGCAAGGCGTTCAGCGATCCGGTGTTCGGCATGTACCTGGTATGGCTTCCGGACTTTCTCGCCAAGCGCCACCATCTCGATTTGAAAACGATCGGCTGGCCGCTCGCGGCGATCTACCTGATGTCCGACGCCGGCAGCATTGCCGGTGGATGGTTGTCGTCATATCTGCTCAAGCGTGGCGCGAGCGTCAACGCTGCGCGCAAGAGCGTGCTCGCGCTATGCGCGGCCTGCGCGACGCCGGTCGTATTCGCGGCGAGCGTCGATGCGCTCTGGCTGAGTGTTCTCATCGTCGGCGTCGCGGCGGCGGCTCATCAGGGTTTCTCGGCAACGCTACTCACGCTGCCCGGGGACTTGATGCCGCGGCGGTCGGTCGGTGCAGTCGCGGGACTCGGCGGCCTGTGCGGCGCGGGCGCCGGCATGGCGATGTCGAAGTACACGGGTTTCGTGCTGGACAACAACGCCGGTTATCTGCCGGTGTTTCTCGTCGCCGGATTGGCGTACTGGGTCGCGCTGGGACTGATCCATCTGCTTTCGCCGCGGTTGCAGATGGCTGGGGAGGAAAGCTAGTTCACTCTGCAAGCAACCCTGCCACCTTAAAAACCGTTCGCCCTGAGCGTAGCGCCGCAGGCGCGAAGTCGAAGGGAGTGCTTCGACTTCGCTGCGCTACGCTCAGCACGAACGGTTCTTGCTACCGTCGTTCGCCGTCAGATGCCGCTCCACCCCGCTAGAATGTTTGCCGCTATATATCGCCGAGCCTGTTCGGCGCTGAGCACGCGCCGCACCGCGCTTATGCGCGCGCCGGGTCCGCGGCTGCCGAATTCATACAGGCGCGCCTCCAGTGGGTCATACGGCACACGCGTGCCGTCACGCGACGGATAACGCATTTCGTCCCAGCCGTGCGCGTCGATGTGCTCGTCCATCCAGCAGTCGATGAAGGCGGCCTGGCTCGAGATGTCCGGATCGCCATAGCTGCCGTCGGCGAACTTGCGCGCATGGCGCCACGGCCGGCCGAGAGCGACGCTGCTGGCCGGCACTTGCGGTTCGCGTGTCAGGCGGCAGTCGCGCAGCACGATGCCGAACTCCTCGTTGCGCGAGGTGCTCGGTGCGACGACGTAGCCCTGGCGTTCCTTGCCCGGGCGGAAACGCGAATGTGCCACGCAGCGTTCGATCAGGCATTGACCCGCGCCAAAGATGAAATCGACGCTGCCGCTGATCGTGCAGTCGCTGAAGTGGCTGCGGCCGGCGTCGACGTACAGCGTGTCCTGGTGGCCGCGGATGTCGACGTTGTCGACGCGACTGCGATCGGCGTTGCCGCTGAGCATGAACGCCACGCCTTGCGCGCCGTTGCCGCCGATCGGTGGCAGCGTCGGCGTTGTGCGCGTGATCTCTCCGACGTAGTCGAACGTGTTCTCGATCGTCAGGTTGCTCGCGGCGAAGTCGGGCGCCGTGACGATCAGGCTGGCGCAGCCGGCCGTTCCCCACACTTCGCCGTCGGGCCGCAGATGGCCGGCGGCGGCGTCGAAACTCACGATACTGGATTTGCGGTCATCGCCGATCAAGTGGATGAACGGCTTGTCGATAACGACCTTCTCGTGCCAGCGGCCCGCGGCGATGCGGATGCGCCACGGTCGCGTGCTCGCCTCTGGAGCGGCTGCGAGCGCGGCGCCCAGCGACGCGTATACCGGTACGCCGGCTGTCCGGATATCCGCCGAGTGCGATACGACCGCGTCGAACGATCGAGTCGGCCGGGCCGCCACGCAGCCCGCGACGGCAAGGCAGGTGACATGGAGAAAATTGCGGCGATTGATCGTCATCTATTCAGTGTGATCGTCGGCGGTGGTCTTCGCCAGCGGCTCGCTCGCCTTTCGCGACGAAAAAAAAACGGCGGAGCAATCGACTCCGCCGTGCCGTTGGAGGAACTGGATCAGGATCTCACATCGAATCAGAACTTCACGTGGAAGCCGAGGTAGTACTCGCGCCCGGTCTTGGTGTAGACCACCGAACGATCGCCGACCCCGCCGACATACTGATCGTTGGCTTCGTTGGTCATGTTGACCGCCGAAAACGTGAACGACAGCCACTGGTTGTAGTTCCACGTGACCGACGAGTCGACGTTCGTCGTGCCCTTCGTGCCTTCCACGTCGTTGTTGTTGCGTCCCGGCACCGTGGTCAGGTAACCGTCACGATGCGCCAGCGAGATGCGGGCGGAGAACACTTCGTTGTCGTAATACACCGTGGCGTTGTAGCTGTTCGGAGACAATCCGACCAGCGGCGCCGTGACCAATACCGCGCCCGCCGTGTTCAGGTAGTCGAGGTTGGACTGCACGTGGGTGTAGTTCAGCTGCGTGCCGAAATAGCGCCAGAAGCCCGGCAGGAACGTGAAGCCCTGCTGGTAATTGAGTTCATATCCCTTGAGCTTGCCGGCCGGGGAATTGAGCGGCACGCTGAAGTTGAAATCGTCTTGCGGCGACGCCCCGGTGCCCTCGAGCAGGCTCGGCGGCAGACCGGAATCCTCGAACGCCTGGGTGTATCGCAGCTGCTGCACGTACGATTTGATGTCCTTGTAGAAGACGGCGCCCGACAGCAGCGAACGCTCGCCGAAATACCATTCCAGCGCCATGTCGAGGTTGTCGGCTTTGTACGGATCGAGCAGCGGATTGCCGCTGGTGACCGTGCGGCTCGATCCGGCCACGCTGACCGTCACGCCGGGCGTCAGGTTGCCCAGAGCCGGACGCGACATGACCTTGGCCGCACCGAAGCGCAGGAGCAGGTCGTCCTGGAGCGACAGCACCAGGTTCATCGACGGCAGGTTGTTGCCGTACTCCGGACGGTCGACCGTCGTCGGAATCAGCACGCCGTTGACAGCCGCGAGGCCGAACGAAGTCTGCTTGGTCTTGACATAGCGGTCGCCGACGTTGCCGCGCAGCGGCAGGCCGAAGATCATCGCGTTGAAATCGAGCTGCACGTAAACGCCGGTGTCGCTTTCCTTGACAGAGCGGTTGTTGGCGTTCGCGCTCGGAGACGACGGCGACAGCGCGAATGCACCCGAATCGCTGTAGATGTTGAACAGCTTGTTGAACGCGTCGATGTCCGGCACGACCCAACTCGTCGGCGTGCTGCCGCCTACACCGAGGTTGCTGCCGAAGGTCGCCAGATTGGTCAGGTCCGCCAGCGTCGTTCCGGCTGGAAGATTTGGCACACTGGTTTCCGACGTGCGCCGTTGCTCGGTGGTTTCGAACTTGTAATCCTTGAAGTCGAGTCCGCCGCTGAGCGTGATGTGGTCGCTGAAAACGTAGCTGAGATCGATGCGCTGCGTCGTGAACATGTTCTGGGTCGTGTTCGGGCGCAGGCGAAGCTCCGACAGTCCATTGGCAAACTGCCACTGGGCCGGATCGGTCACGTCGAAGCCGTAGTTGATGATCGGGTTGCGATCGTCGCCGCGGTAGTCGTAGGAATAGTTCTTCGCGTTCGGGTGATCGAGCGTGACGGTCGTCTGGATGGGATTGGCGAAGTCCGATCGCGAATGACCCGCGAACAGTTTCATCTTGAAATTTTCGGTGAACTGATGGTCGAGCTTTGCGCTCAACTGGCTGAACTGCGTTTCGAGTTCGTCGTCGCGCTGTTCCACGCGCATGTCGACGTTGTCGAACTCGCCGTAGAGCAGGTTTCCCGTGGCCGGATCGATATAGCCGGATTTCACGATCGTCTGCGGTTTGCCGGCGCCGGTTCTGCTGAACGAAATCGCCTCGAGGTCCGATTCGGAGCGCGACCCGCTGTAGTCGGCATACAAGCCATCGACCGTGAGCAGGGTGCTGTCGGCGATCTGCCACTGGTACGACCCGGTCATGCCGAGACGGTCTTTCGTGTACGCATACGCCTGGTAGCGCGGAATGCGCGGAATGAACGTGCTCGCGAGGTTCGCGTCGGCGAAAGGCGACGTCTTGTCGAAGGCGCCGCTCGACGGTCCGTTGTCCCAGCGCACCGTCCCGGAGCCCTGCTCGAGGATATTGCGGTGGTTGTAGGCGAACGAGGCCATGATGCCCATGCGCCCTTCGTCGAACACGGTCCCGATCAGATACGACGCCTTGTAGTTGGCCTTGTCAGCGTATTCGTTGTATCCGCCCGTGACATCGGCGGCCGCGACGAAGCGGTTGAAGTCGAATGGACGCGGCGTCGTGAAGTCGACGGTTGCGCCGAGCGAGCCTTCGCCGATGTCGGCCTGGTCGGTCTTGTGCACTTCGATCTTGTTGAACAGTTCGGACGCGAAGACGTTGAAATCGAAACTGCGGCCGCGGTTGTTGCCTCCGGAGTTGTCGTTCGCGCCGGTCGTGGCGAGCGCTTCCATGCCGTCCAGGCGGATGCGCACGAATTCCGGCGACAGGCCGCGCACGGAAATCTGCCGGCCTTCGCCACCCTCGCGCACGATCTCGACGCCGGGAATGCGCTGCAGCGATTCGGCCAGGTTCTGGTCCGGGAACTTGCCGATGTCCTCGGCCATGATCACATCGACCTGGCCGGTTGCGTCGCGTTTGATCTCTATCGCTTTCTCGACGCTCTGGGCGTAGCCCGTAACGGAGATTTCGCCCATGCTTTGGGTTTCTTTCTCGTCAGGCTTGCTGGTCGTGCCGGACGCGGTAGTGGTGCCGGTCGTGGTCTGGTCAGGCGCCGCTCCGTCGGGCGCGGTCTGCGCGCCGGCGAATGGCGACAGGCTGCATAGAGCGACAAGGATGGCACGCGTCAGTTGTTGGCGTCGCGCGACCCGTGTGCGGGTTGGACAAATGTTCACCGAGGTCTCCTCCCGTTTTCTTGTGTCCGGCGCGAAGCACGCCGGTCCCGAAATGACACCGGTAGCATTTTTATCTTTAGAATATTGACACCGGTGACATTAAATAGCCTAGCAAACACCGCAGTGCAACATCAAGCGGTCGAATGCGGTAGGCTGCGCGGGACGTGATGGGCAGCCCGGACAGGCTGCGGCCGCGCTGAAAACGGCGGTGTGATCGGGTTGGCAAACTGAAGAAAAACCGGGCGAGGCTACGATGAGCGCGACACGATTTGTCTGCTTCGGAGAGTTGCTGCTGCGCCTGGCATCCCCTGGGCGGGAACGGCTGCTGCAGTCGCCGCGGCTCGAAGTGCAGGTCGGCGGCGCGGAGGCGAATGTCGCCGTCGCGCTTGCGCAGTTTGGCCATGCGGCGGCACTGGTCAGTACCGTGGCGGACAATGCGCTCGGTGCCGCCGCTGTCGGCGAAGTGCGCCGGCATGGCGTCGACGTGAGCCGCGTCGCCACCGGCGCCGGCCGCATGGGGCTGTACTTTCTGGAAACCGGTGCGGTTCATCGGCCCAGCCAGGTGCTGTACGACCGGGCTGATTCCGCATTTGCGTCGGCGTCGCCGGAAAAATACGACTGGTCGAGCCTGCTCGACGGCGCGAACGCGCTGCACGTGTCGGGGGTGACGCCGGCGGTCGGCGCCAATGCCGCCGCCGCGGCCACGGCCGCCGTGCGCGCGGCGCGCGCGCGTGGCCTGTCCGTGGTGTTCGACGGAAACTACCGCAGCAAGCTGTGGCAGGCATGGAACAACAATCCTGGCCCGATCCTGCGCGACATATTCTCCTGCGCCGACGTCGTGTTTGCCGACCACCGCGACATCGCGATCGTGCTCGGGCGGGAGTTCACGTCGGCTTCGCCCGGGCAGTCATTCGCCGACGCCGCTGCCGCCGCATTCGACGCGTTCGCGCCGCTGCAGCGAATCGTCTCCACTCGCCGCGTCCAGCACAGCGTCGACCATCACGAGTTGTCGGCGGTAATGGCCACGCGCGCGGGGACTGTGACTTCACCGGCGCAGCAGGTTACTTCGATCGTCGATCGCATTGGAGCGGGCGACGCGTTTGCGGCAGGCGTGCTGCACGGACTGTTCACGGGCATGAGCGATCAGGACAGCCTCGACTTCGGTCTCGCCGCAGGCTGCCTGAAGCATTCCGTGCCGGGCGATTTCCTCAGGCATTCAGTCGCCGAGGTGACCGACTTTCTCGGCGAGCGGCGCTTCGACGTGCGGCGTTGACGCCTCGCCAGTATCAATTCGCCGGCGATCCAGATTGTGCGTGGCGGACCGCGGTCCACTCAATGAGGAACACTTTGCTCCGGTTTGCAGTCGGCCGTCATGCGCGCGACCGCGCGGATCGTCAGTCCCTGGACGAGAATGGAAAACACGACGACCGAATAAGTCATCGCCAGCAACAGATTGCGTTCGGGCCCGGCCGGTAGCGCGAGGGCCAGGGCGACTGAAATGCCGCCGCGCAGTCCGCCCCAGGTCAGTACCTGCCACGAGCCCTTCGGCAGGGCGAATGCCTGCTTGAAGGCGATGACGGGACCGCCTGCTGTGAGCAGTCGCGCTGACAGCGTTATCAGGATCGCGCCGGCAGACGCAACCACGACATTGGCTGGGAAAGCCACGACGATCACCTGCATTCCGATCAGCACGAACAGCACCGAATTCAGGATCGCGTCCATCAGCTCCCAGAACATGTCGATGTGCGCGCGCGTCTTGTCGGACATGGCCAGGGCGCGCCCGCGGTGGCCAATAATCAATCCGGCAGTGACCATCGCCAGTGGGCCGGATACGCCGATCCGCGTTGCGAGCATGTAACCGCCCATCACGGCTGCGAGCGTGAGTAGTACTTCTTCCTGGTAGGCGTCGATGCTCTTGAGCAGGCGGTAGGTGACGTAGCCGAGCAGCGCGCCGAATGCGATTCCGCCAATGCCCTCGCGGGCCAGCAGCACGATGGCATCTCCGACGGTCGGCACGCCGCCGGCCGTGAGTATGCCCAGGAGCAGCAGGAACATGACGATGCCGACGCCATCGTTGAACAGCGACTCGCTCGTGATGACGGCCTCGAGGCTCCTCGGCGCGCCGGCGGACTTCAGAATGCCGACCACCGCGATCGGATCGGTCGGCGATATCAATGCGCCGAACATCAGGCAGTACGTCCACGGCAGGCCGAGGCCGAGCAGCGGCAGGAAATACCACAATGCGCAAGCGATAAGCAGCGCCGACACGACCGTGCCGACGAGCGCAAGCACGCCGATCTGCCACCAGTACGCCTTGAGTTCGGCGACATCAGTGTGCAGGGCTCCGGCGAACAGCAACAGAGACAACATGCCCTGCATCAGAACGGTCGAAAAGTCGACCGAGGATATGAGGGTCGTTTCGTAATCACGCAGGTGGCGAATTCCCACCCAGTCCAGCCCGATCAGAGTGAAAGACAACACCAGCGCGATCGCCATCACGCCGATGACTGTGGGCAGACCCACGAAGCGCTTGTTGACGTAGGCCAGAATCGCAGTCACCACAAGGCACGTCACGCCGACTTCGTACACGGATCCCCCTCATCGGTGTTTGAAGCGGATTGAGGCTTGCGGACGAACATGCGGCACAGAATAGCAAGGTGCGCGAGGCACCGTGCTGAACGGCGCGTCCCAGCATTACTTTGCCTCGAGGAACGGCGCAGCGATCGCCAGCGCCATGCGGTACGGCTCCGGATCGTTGCGATTGGTCAGGATGATCACGCTCAGGTGGCGTTGCGGATAGCGCACGATGACGTTGCGGAAGGCGATGCTCTCGCCGGAATGCCAAAGGGTCTCGCCGGTGATGCGCCAGCCGAAGCCGTACTCGACCGAGGCGTCGTCGGTCTTCGTCCACGGCGTGAAGGCGAGTTTGCGCGACTCGTCTTTCAGCAACCGGTTGTCGTACAGCGCTGCGTCCCATTTGGCCAGGTCGTCGATCGACGAATAGATGCCGCCGTCGCCGAGCACGGCGCTCGTGAGACTCTGATCGGTGCGCCGCCACTGGCCGTCGACCGGCGTGTAACCGTAGGCGCGGTACGGCACCGGCGGTCCTTCAACGACGTAGGCCAGCGTGTTGTCCATGTGCAGCGGCTTGAAGATGCGATCGTGCAGGAACGCCTGGAAACTTTGGCCTGAGACACGTTCGACGATCAGCGCGAGCATCGAATAGCCGCCGTTGCTGTAGCGGTAGCTCGTGCCGGCCGCAAAATAGACGCGTTGTTCCTTCTCCAGCAGATGCAGCACGTCGATGTCGCGCAACTGTTTCGAGAAGTCGGTCACCGGATCTTCGTTGCCGGCGTCCGGCATGATGTCCTCGTAGTCGATCAG
>Ga0157375_10002706_pt1 | contig 15333 bp, 15 predicted proteins | sample M35metaG_FD_115311 | JGI IMG/M metagenome (GOLD analysis project Ga0157375, IMG submission 115311) | Miscanthus rhizosphere microbial communities from Kellogg Biological Station, Michigan, USA - M3-5 metaG | ecosystem: Host-associated > Plants > Roots > Rhizosphere > Soil | place: USA: Michigan...
CGAGGCGTACTACCTCGGGCACAAGAACCTCAAGGGGATGTTCGCGGTCGACTACGGCTCGACCCAGGGCATCGGCCAGGTCATGCAGAAGTACGGTCTTGCGAAGAAGGGCGTCAAGGCCGGAGGGTACGACCTCGGGCCTCCGGTCCTGAAGGCGGTCCAGGCAGGGCACCTGGACTTCACGATCGACCAGCAGCCGTACCTCCAGGGCTGGATCCCCCTGCTGCAGTTCTTCTTCTACAAGTACTCGTCGGGGCTCGTCGCTCCGTCGGATACGAACACGGGGATCCTCTTCGTGACGAAGTCCAACGTGAAGCCGTATCTCACGACGAAGACTCGCTACGAGGGCAGCTCCAGCAAGCAGAAGTATCCGGTCACCCAGAAGGGCTAAGTGGCACAGGCGGCCACGAACGCCCAGGCCCCCGTCGAGCAACGCGCCGGCCTCGGCCGGCGCGTTGCTGCTGCGCTCGTCCGCCGGCGAGAGGCGAGCATCCTCGTCGTCCTCATCGGCCTCGTCACGTACTTCTCGATCCGAAGCGAGGCGTTCTTCGGGACGGACAACGCCCAGGTCATCGCCGAGTTCTCCGCGCCGATCGCGATCATCGCCGCAGGCGAGGTGATGCTCCTCATCTGCGGTGAGATCGACCTCTCGGCCGGGATGGTGTTCGCGTTCTCGACGTGGATCTTCTACTTCGCGAACACGGACTGGAGCCTGCCGATCTGGCTCGCGGTGATCGTCGGACTGCTGTCGGGCGCTGCGGTCGGACTGGTCAACGGCCTGATCACCGTCCTTCTCCACGTCCCCTCGTTCATCACCACTCTCGGGATGGCGTACCTCCTGAACGGCCTCACGCTCAACATCTCCGGCGCCTTCCCCGTCGAGACGCCGGGCGGTCACACGTTCTTCCGCATCTTCGGTGCGTCCCCGTACGTCACGGTGTACTGGGCGCTCGGCGTGATCGTCGTGATGACCGTCCTCCTCACCCGCACGCGCTGGGGCCTGCACACGGTTGCGACGGGCGGCAACCTGCTCGGAGCGAGCGAGAGCGGCGTGAACGTCCGCTCAGTCAAGGTCGGAAACTTCGTCATCTGCAGCACCCTCGCGGCGCTCGCAGGCATCCTCGAGTCGGTCCGGATCGACACGATCCAGGCCCTTCAGGGCGGCTTTCCGCTCATGTTCTATGCGGTCGCAGCGGCAGTGATCGGGGGCACGTCGCTCTTCGGCGGGTCCGGCACGATCGTCGGAGCGGCCCTCGGCGTCCTCGTGCTCGCAGTCCTGAATCTCGGCTTCACGATCCAGGGGATCAGCGCCTACTGGTTCGACTTCATCCTCGGCGTCGCGATCATCGTCTCGATGGCACTGAACGTGAGTCTCGAGCGGATCCGGCAGTCGGGGCGCCTCGGAGGCACGACGTGAGCGAGGCGGCGGCGGCCCGTCCGGACGCGCCCGATGCCATCCGCGTCGAGAACGTGAGCAAGAGCTTCGGCGTCGTGCGAGCGCTCGAGGACGTCTCACTCCACGTTCGCCCGGGAGAGGTCCTCGGCCTCATCGGCGACAACGGTGCCGGCAAATCGACGCTGGTGAAGATCCTGACCGGGTTCCACAAGCCGGATTCCGGGAGCATCTTCGTCTTCGGAGACGAGGTGCAGCTGAAGTCGGTCACCCACGCGCGCTCGCTCGGGATCGACACCGTCTTCCAGGATCTCGCGCTCGTTCCCGGGATGAGCGTGTACCACAACATGTTCCTGAACCGCGAGCTCACACGCGGGATCGGGCCGCTCCGCTTCCTCAACAACCGGGAGATGAAGAAGCGCGCGCGCGAGTATCTCGACGACATCGGCGTACGCGTGCCGTCCATCGGCGCAGAGGTCGCCCGCATGTCGGGAGGGCAGCGTCAGGCGATCGCGATCGCCCGCTCGACCCACTCGGATGCGCGGATCATCCTTCTCGACGAACCGCTCGCCGCGATGGGCGCTCGCGAGGGAGCGCTGATCATCGAGCTGATCGCGGAGCTCGGTCGGCGCAGCGACGTGTCGATGATCGTGATCGCCCACAACTACGTGCACGTGCTCGAGATGTGCGATCGAGTCAACCTGCTCCGCAACGGTCGGATCGTGCTCGACAAGCGCACGGACGAGACCTCGGTCGACGAGCTGACGGAGATCGTCGCGCGCGAGTACCGACAAGTGCCGAGGGCCGACGCCTAGTGGAGGCCGCGACCCGCCGTCTCACGTGGCTCGGTCAGGCCGGCTTCCGGATCGAGCTCGACGGCGCGGTGGCCGTCGTCGACCCCTGGCTGAGCTCGCACGAGGACCGGCTCATTCCGATGGCGCCGCTCGAGTTGGCCGCGGACGGTGTCGACGTGTTGCTCATCACGCACGAGCATCTGGACCACCTCGACCTGCCGTTCCTGCCGACCTTCCTCGAACGCGCTCCGGATGCTCCCGTCGTGATGCCGAGAGCGATCGCGCAGCTCGTCGAGGGTGTGGTCCCTGAGTCTCGGCTCGTGCTGGTCGGTCCCGGCGACGCGGTCGAGGTCGCCGGCCTCGAGATCCACGTGGCGGCGGCGACTCACGCGCTCGAGACGACGCACGACTACGGCGACGGAAGCACGAACGGTGGCCTCCCCCGCTTCGTCGGCTATGTGCTCGGTCGGGAACGGCGCATCTACCACGCGGGCGACACGCTGGTCACCGACGAGCTCGTCGACTCGCTCCAGCCGCTCGATGTCGAGGTGGCGCTGCTTCCCATCAACGGTCGGGACGCCGAACGTGAGGCACGCGGGATCGTGGGCAACATGGCTGCGGCCGAGGCGGTCGAGTTCGCGCTCACGATCCGCGCGAGCACCCTCGTCCCGTATCACTGGGACGGCTTCGTCGGCAACACGGTTGCGCCCGAGACGGCGCAGGACGAGGCGCGCGGGCGTCTCGAAGTGCTCATCCCCGAGCACTTTCGGCCCGTCGATCTCGGGGCTGTTGAGTGGGCGACCTAGCCGCTCTTGCGCATGCGTCGGGCGATCCGCTGGATGTCCGCGGTCGTGTCGGCGATGAGAGCCCGCGCGGCGGCCTCCGCCCGGTCTTCGTCGCGCGCCGCCAGTCCTTCGTAGATCCCTCGATGCAACGGAAGGGCTCGCTTTCGCGACGACCGCGGTTTGGTGGTGAGCTCGAACGTGTTCTGGAGCACTGCACGGAGCACGGCCCCGAGGTGCGTGAGGAACTCGTTGTGACAGCCCCCGAGGATCCGGTCGTGGAACTGAAGATCGGCCGCGAGGTAGGCGGCCTGGTTGGTGACGCCCTCCTCCATCGCCAGGTACGCCTCCTCGACGGCCGTGAGCTCGTCGTCGGTCATGCGCGTCGCAGCGAGCCGCGTCGCGATCGGCTCGATCGCCAGGCGCACCTCCGTCATCTCGGCGTACAGCTGGGGGTCGTGGGCGGCGCCGACGACGCGCCAGCTCAGGACGTCCGGGTCGAGGATGTTCCACTCCTCGCGCGGTCTGACGCGTGTTCCCGTCTTGGGCCGCGCTTCCACGAGTCCCTTCGCGGCCAGCACGCGGACCGCTTCGCGCAGCACGGTTCTCGACGCATCGAAGTCCGCCGTCAGCTCCTCCTCGGGAGGCAGCGGGTCGCCCGGCTTCAGCTCGCCGCTGACGATCCGACGTCCGATCGTGTAGACGACCTCGCCGTGCAGGCCTCGTCTCGGGTACGTGAGCGGTGCCTTGGTCGCCACTACGTCGCTCGCCGCAGCATGGGAGGATCGTAGTGACGAGCCAGCTCGGGCGCTGTCGAGTCCATCCGAGAAATCATCATATGATAGGCCTTCTCCGCTTCGCCATTCCGCGGTGTCGAACGTGAGGAACGTGCCCGGCCGGCGCGGCGAGGGACGCCTCCGCAGCGCGGAGTGGTTCGAGCGGCGTGACCTCGATGGATTCCTCCATCGCTCGTGGCTCAAGTCCACGGGCGTGACCGACGACGCGTTCCGCGGCCGGCCGGTCATCGGCATCTGCAACAGCTGGAGCGAGCTCGTCAACTGCAACGTGCACCTGCGCGGACTCGCCGAATCGGTGAAGCGCGGCGTGTTCCAGGCCGGGGGCTTTCCCGTTGAGTTCCCCGTTCTGTCGCTCGGCGAGTCGCTCATGAAGCCCACCACGATGCTCTACCGCAACCTCATGGCGATGGATGTCGAGGAGTCGATCCGGTCGTATCCGCTGGACGGTGTCGTCCTCCTGACGGGCTGCGACAAGACGAACCCGGCGAGCATCATGGGCGCTGCGAGCGCGGACATCCCGGCGATCGTGGTCACCGGCGGGCCGATGCTGAACGGCCGCTGGCGTGGGGTCGAGATCGGCTCGTGCAGCGACTGCTGGCACTACCACGAGGAGCTGCGCGCGGGCCGGATCACCGAGGACGAGTGGGTCGAGATCGAGAACTCGATGTCGCGCTCCAACGGGCACTGCATGACCATGGGTACCGCGTCGACGATGGCCTGTGTCACGGAGGCGCTCGGGCTCACGCTCCCCGGCGGTGCAGCGATCCCCGCCGTCGACTCGAGGCGACGACATCTCGCCGAGGCGGCTGGGAGTCGGATCGTCGAGCTCGTCGAGCGCGACCTGAAGCCGTCGGACATCCTGACGCGGGATGCCTTTGAGAACGCGATCCGCGTTCTGCATGCGATCTCGGGGTCCACGAACGCGATCATCCACCTCATCGCCTACGCCGGGCGCGTCGGCGTCGACCTCCCGCTGCAGCTGTTCGACGAGCTCTGCGCCTCGACGCCTTGGCTCGTCGACCTGAAGCCTGCGGGCCGCTTCCTGATGGAGGACTTCTTCTACGCGGGCGGCGTGCCGGCGGTCATGGCGCAGATCGAGGATCTGCTCCACCTCGATGCCATCACTGTCTCGGGAGCCACGGTGGCGGAGAACATCGCCGGCGCGGAGATCGTCAACCGCGAGGTCATCCGGGCCCGTTCCGAACCGCTCGACGAGGGCGGCGCCCTCGTCGTCCTGCGCGGAAACCTGTGCCCCGACGGCGCCGTGCTGAAGACCAGCGCCGCCGATCCGGCACTGCTCCAGCATGAGGGGCGCGCGATCGTGTTCGAGAACATCCACGATCTCGCCGAGCGGGTCGACGATCCGACGCTCGACTGCGACGCGTCGAGCGTGATGGTGCTTCGCAATGCCGGTCCCGTCGGAGGACCGGGGATGCCGGAGTGGGGCCACCTTCCGATACCTGCGAAGCTCCTGAAACAGGGCGTCACCGATCTCGTGCGCATCTCGGACGCCCGGATGAGTGGTACCTCGTATGGAGCGGTGATCCTCCACATCGCCCCGGAGTCGGCGGTGGGAGGCCCTCTCGCCCTCGTGGAGGACGGGGACCTCATCAGGCTGGACGTGACGGGGCGTCAGCTCGATGTCGTCGTCGACGAGGCGGAGCTCGCGGAGAGGAGAAGTCGATGGACTCCACCCGCGCCCTCCGACGACCGTGGGTACCGGCACCTGCATGTCTCGAGCGTGCTGCAGGCGAACGAGGGCTGCGACCTCGACTTCCTCCGCGGCCGGACGAACGTCGTCGAGGATGCGGTGACGTACCTCTGATGAAGGTTCTCGTCACCGGTGCGCGCGGGAAGGTCGGCCGCGCCTTGTGCCCCCGGCTCGTCGAGGCGGGGTACGACGTCCGCGCGACCGATCTCGCGCTCCCGACGTGGGACCGCGTGGCGCCGGACGAGATCGAGGACTACTGGCAGGTCGACCTGACGGACGCCGGCGCCGCGCACGCCGTCGTCGGCGGCTGCGACGTCGTCGTCCACACGGCGGCGATCCCACAACCGTTCCACAGCGCGCCCCATGTCGTCTTCGGCAACAACCTGCTCAGCACGTTCAACGCCCTCGAGGCCGCGATCGTCGCCGGCGCGAAGCGCTTCGTGAACTTCTCGAGCGAGACCGTGCCCGGGTTCATCTTCGCGTATCGCGGGTTCGAGCCCGAGTACCTGCCCGTCGACGAGGAGCACGTGATCCGGCCACAGGATCCCTACGCGACGGCGAAGTGGTTCGGCGAGCTCCTGTGCGAGAGGGCCGTCGAGCGGGCCGACATCCGCTGCACGTCGATTCGCCCGTGCTGGGTTCAGGACGAGTCGAGCTACGAGCGGAACCTCGGCCCGATCGTGCGCGATTCGTCGATCCGCATCGGGAACTACTGCTCGTACGTCGACGTGTACGACCTCTGCGACGCCGTCGTCCGCGTCATCGAGACGGACCTCCCGGGACACGAGGTCTTCTACATCGCCTCCCCGGACACCATCGGCGGTCACCCGCTCGTCGACACCGTCCGAGAGCATTACGACGGAGCCGGGATCGCGTTTCGCGACCTCGAGCGCGCCGACGCATCCGCGATCTCCAGCGCCAAGGCGCAGCGGCTCCTGGGGTGGACGCCGACGCGATCCTGGCGCGACTACCTCGACGACGACGGACGGTCGCGGAGGTGAGGACACGGCGGCTCGGGACGGATGGGCCCGAGGTGACGACCGTCGGGTTCGGCGCGTGGGCGATCGGCGGGCCGTGGAAGTTCGGCTGGGGCACCGTCGATGACGCCGAGTCGGTCGAGGCGATCCGCCATGCGATCGAGTTGGGTGTGAACTGGGTCGACACGGCAGCCGTGTACGGGCTCGGCCACTCGGAGGAGGTCGTTCGCGAGGCGCTCGAGCCGTATCGGCCGGGGGATGACGTCTTGGTGTTCACGAAGTGCGGGCGCAGGTGGCATGGCCGACCCGACGGCGTGATCGAGAACGATCTCCGGCCCGAGTCGATCCGCGAGGAGTGCGAGGCTAGCCTGCAGCGGCTCGGAATCGAGCGCATCGACCTCTTCCAGGCTCACTGGCCCGACTGGACCACTGGAACGCCGATCGAGGACTCGTGGGGAACCATGGGCGACCTCGTCGACGAGGGGAAGGTGCGCTGGGTCGGCGTCTCGAACTTCGACGAGGAGCTCCTCGATCGGTGCGAGGCCGTCCGTCACGTCGACTCCGTCCAATCTCCGTTGTCGCTCCTCGCGCGCGGAGCCCGGAACACGGTCGTACGGTGGGCGGTCGAGCATGAAGCGGGCGTCATCTGCTACTCGCCCATGGCATCCGGCTTGCTCACGGGCGCGTTCGACCGGGCGCGAATCGCGAACTTGTCGGAGACGGACTGGCGCGCGAACTCCCCGGCGTTCAAGGACCCGCTGCTGTCGCAGACGCTCTCCCTGGTCGAGCGGTTGCGCCCGATCGCCCAGCGGCTCGACGTCCCGCTGCCCGACCTCGTCGTCGCCTGGGTCGTCGCCCAGCCCGGCGTGACGGGCGCGATCGTCGGCGCTCGGACTCCGTGTCACGTGGACGGCTGGGTCGGGGCGGCGGACCTCGAGCTCGACGATGCGCTGCTCGCCGAGATCGACGCGGCCATCGAGGCCACCGGCGCGGGCTCGGACGCGCCGCCCGCGCCGCCACCCCACATTCGCGCAGTGAACGCCTGAGCGCCCTAGGCTCTCGGCCGTGAAGAGCGTCGTCGTCACGGGCGCCTCCTCGGGGATCGGGCTCGCGTCTGCGCTTCGCCTCTCGAACGCCGGGTGGCGTGTCTACGGTGGCGTGCGCACGGACGAGGCCGCCGCTGCGCTTCGCGAGCACGGCATCGAGCCGCTCCTGCTCGACGTCACAGTCCCTGACCAGATCGCCGTCGCAGCCACTGCAGTGGGCTCGGAGCTCCATGGTCTCGTCGACAACGCAGGCATCGCGATCGCCGCGCCGCTCGAGCTGGTTCCCCTCGACGAGCTACGCAGGCAGCTGGAGGTGAACGTCGTCGGGCAGGTCGCCGTCCTCCAGGCGTTCCTGCCGGCGTTGCGAGAAGGGCGCGGTCGCGTCGTCCTCATGGGCTCCGTCGGGGGCCGCAGCGCGCTCCCGTTCCTCGGCCCGTACGCCGCCTCGAAGCACGCGCTCGAGGCGTTCGCCGACGTCCTCCGGATCGAGCTGGCGCCCTGGGGCATGACGGTGTCGATCGTCGAGCCCGCGAGCGTGAAGACGGCGATCTGGACGAAGGGCGCGGACCAGGCCGACGCGATGCGCGACGGGCTCGACGCCGACGCGATGGACCTCTACGCCGAGCGGATCGCCAAGTTCCGTTTGGTCGCCCTGAAGCGCGGCCCCGGCATCGACCCCGACGTCGTCGCGCGCGCGGTGGAGCATGCCCTCATCGCCTCCCGTCCGAGAGCGCGGTACCTGGTGGGACGAGACGCGCACCTGCGCGCGTGGATCGAGCGTCTGCCGACCCGTTTTCGAGACCGCGTCCTGGCGAAGGCACTGACGGAGTAACTGCGACCGGCTGCGAAGCGGCCGGGTTCAGGGAGCTTGGTGCGATCGAAATCCGCGCGTCAGCGGAGCTCGATCTGCGGCTACGTGCCGTGCACCCCGCAGCCGAGCCACTCGTGGCCGAAGCGACGCATCTCGTGCACGACCGGAAGGAGCGCTTTGCCCTTCGCCGTCAGCGCGTACTCGACGCGCGGCGGCGACTCCGGGTAGCTCTGCCGCGCAACGATCTCCTCCGACTCGAGCCAACGCAGGCGCTCGGCCAGCGTGCGCGGGCTGATGCCCTCGCACGATCGCTCGAGCTCGGTGAAGCGACGCGGCCCCTCGGAGAGGTCGTGGACGATGAGGACGGTCCACTTCGAGCCGACGATCTCGGCCGCCCCGGCGACCGAACAGGTCGGTGCCGCATGAACCGGGAGCATCGTGCGAGAGGCCACGAGCAGATTGTACGGACTGACTGTCAGGACGATCTGCGCGCCGTGTAGATCCGCGTGACCAGCGGCCGCGTGACCCTGCCGTGGAATTCCGCGTCCGCGATCGCCGCGATCTCGTCGAGAGCCGACTCCCGCGCCTCGGGCGCGAGCGCGAGGATCGGCGAGAACGTCGCGAACAGATCGCGCGTTCCCTGCGTGTCCCAGGTTCGTTCCCATTCCAGCCGTTGTGCGGTGATGTCCGCGAACCCGGCGCCCTCGAGCGCGGCGATCCGGGCGGGCTCGTTCGCGGCGAACGGCGGTCCATCCTGCTCGGGGCGCGAAGGGCTCAAGGGCGTCGTGCGCAGGATCGCGTCGACTGCGTCGCTGAACGGGTCGTCACGGGCGACGTCACCGAAGAGCGTCCACCACAGCGCAATGCTGCCGCCCGATCGGAGCGCGTCGTGGACGAGCTGGAGACCGATTCGCTCGTCGACCCAGTGGAACGCGGACGCTGCGACGGCGAGATCGAAGTCGTCCTCGAGCTTTGCTGCCTCCAGCGTCGTGGGACGGATCTCGATGCGTCCGGCCAGGCGCTCGTGGAGGAAAGCAGCGAGCGCGGGATCGGGCTCGAGCGCGACGAGCGGTGCCGCGCCGCGCGCGAGGAGCTCTCTCGTCGCCTGGCCCGTGCCGGGGCCGATCTCGAGCACCTTCGCCCCCGGGCGTAGTCCGCACCGTGCGGCCAGGATCTCGTACACCCCCTTCGCGTGCCCCGGCCGCGCGCGGTCGTAGGTCTCGGCTGCAGGCCCGAAGAGGCGTCTGCCGTCGGCCTGCGCGATGCGCTGTCGCATCAGTCCCAGGGTGGCGGGTTGTGAACCCAGCGACCGTCGACCATCGTGGCGACGACCTCGATCGTCTCGAGCTCCTCGCCGGGGCAGTCGAGCGGGTCGCGTGAGAGCACGACGAGGTCAGCGAGCATTCCGGGCACGAGTCGTCCTCGTCTGCGCTCGTCCCGCGAGAGCCATGCAGGGTTCACGATGGTCGCCTTCAGCGTCTGCTCGAGCGTCAGGCACTGGTCGGGCCTCCACGCGGGGCGGTCGTCGATCGTGCGCCGGATGCCCGCGAGGATCCCGGCGAGCGGATCGAGCTCCTCGACCGGTGCATCCGATCCGTTCGCGACGAGGGCGCCGGAGTCCCAAAGGGAGCGGAAGGCGTACGAGCCGTCGACCTGCTGCGGCCAGAAGCGCTCCGCGAGGTCGCGATCGGATGGTGCGTGGCTGAACTGGACCGAGCAGGCGACGCCGAGCGACGCGAAGCGCCCGACGTCCTCCGGCGCGAGGCATTGCGCGTGCTCGATGCGGTGCCGCAGACCGAGCGGCGCCCAGACGTCACGCGTCGTCTCGAACGCATCGAGGGCCTCGCGGTTCGCGCGGTCCCCGATGGCGTGGACGCCGACCGGCCAGCCGAGGCGCGCACCCTCCCGGACGACGTCGGCGAGCTCCGCACCGCTCGTGATCATCACGCCCGAGCCGTCGAGCATCCACGCCGTCTGCGACCCGAGCGTTCCGTCCATGAAGGCTTTCAGGTAGCCGATGCGCAGGTACTCGTCGCCGATGCCCGAGTGGATGCCCAGCGCTTCGAGCTCCCGCAGCCGCTCGTACGGCACCGACTGCCACACCCGAAGCGTGAGCCCGTCGCGCTCCCGAACGCGCTGGAAGATGCCCGGTGCGCCGAGCCAGCCGTCCTTGTCGTGGATCGCGACGATGCCGCGGCTCGCGGCGATTCGCAGGCCCTCGCGTGTCGCAGCGACGAACTCGTCCTCGCTGGGCATCGCGACGCGCGCGCGAAACTGCCAGGCGGACTCCTCGCGCAGGATGCCCGTCGGCTTCCCGTCCTCGCCCCGCTCGACCACGCCGCCCTCGACCTCGAGGTCGCCGTCGGCGCGTGCCAGCGCCGCCGAGTTGAGCCAGGAGGAGTGGTAGTCCTTCGAGAAGAGGAGGGCGGGCACATCTCCGGTGACGGCATCGAGGGCGGCCGCGGTCGGTTGCTCGACCCACTCGGCCGACCTCCAGCCGTAGCCACGGATCCAGCTGCCTTGGCGCGGATGCGAGCGGACCCGCTCCAGGGCGTCCGCGAGGCTGCGCACTCCCTCGAGCTTCACGTCGCGCTGGGACAGCGACCACGTCGGGAAGTGGACGTGGGAGTCGGTGAAACCGGGGAGGACGCAGCGTCCGCCGAGATCGACGATCTCGGGTGTGGGGAGGGAGGTCTCGTGCGTGCCGACCCCGCCGGCCACGCGCGCTCCGGCAACGGCGAGCGCCCTCGCGGTCGGGAGCGACGGGTCCATCGTGCGGACGACGCCGTTCTCGAGGATCATGCTGCCGACTGTAACCACGCGCCAAAGGAGGCACGGTGTTCGACCACGTCGGTCTCAATGTGGCGGACCTCGCCACCAGCAGGCGGTTCTTCGAGCAGGCGCTCGAGCCGCTCGGCTATCGGGTGGTCATGGATTTCTCCGAGTACGGGGCCGTCGGCTTCGGAACCGATGCCCACAAGCCCGAGTTCTGGGTCGGCGCCCGCGACCCGCGAGGCACGGGGACGCATGTCGCCTTCGCTGCCGCAGACCGGGCTACGGTCGACGGCTTTTACTCCGCGGCGCTCGCCGCCGGCGGCACCGACAACGGCCAGCCGGGCATTCGCCACGACTACCACCCCACGTACTACGGGGCGTTCGTCATCGATCCGGACGGGAACAACATCGAAGCCGTCTGCCACGCACCGGAATGACGGTCGCGCACGTCGCAGTCAACGTGACCGACTGGGGACGCGCGAGAGCCTTCTACGAGCCGGTACTGGGTTCGCTCGGCTACCGGGTCGTCTACGAAGAGGCGGGTGCGCTCGCGTACTTCGCGGACGATCGCGGTCTCGACTTCGGGATCGGTCGGCGGGATCCGGTCGGCGGCGCGCACGTCGCGTTCGATTGCGACGACCGCTCCTCCGTCGACGCGTGCCACGCCGCAGCCCTCGAGGCGGGAGGGCGCGACAACGGCCCTCCAGGTCTCCGTCCGCACTACGACGCGAACTACTACGCGGCCTACGTGCTCGATCCCGACGGGAACAACATCGAGGCGGTCTGCCACCACCCCTAGGAAGGTCCTAGACTTCGAACGTGCCCTGGGAGCCGCTGACCGACGAGCAACTCGAAATCCGCGAACTCGTGCGCACACTCGCACGCGAGCGCATCGCACCGCGCGCCGCCGAGATCGACGAGTCCCACGAGTTCCCCTGGGATGTCGTCGAGCTCTTCCGCGAGCACGGCATCTTCGGACTCCTGTTCGACGAGGAGGTCGGCGGCACCGGCACCGGGACGCTGCTCGGGCTCGTGGCGATCGAGGAGGTCTCGAAGGTCTGCGCGACGAGCGGCCTCATCCTCGCCGTGCAGGAGCTCGGCTCGCTCGGCCTGAAGGTCGCCGGCTCCGCCGAGCAGAAGACGCGTTTCCTCCCATCGCTCGCGTCGGGCGCGGTGCTCGCTGCCTATGCGCTCACCGAAGCGGGCTCGGGATCCGACTCCGCCGCAATTCGCACGACCGCACGTCTCGACGGCAATGAGTACGTCCTCGATGGGTCGAAGCGGTTCATCACCAATGCCGCAGTCGCAGGGCTGTACACGGTCTTCGCCAAGACCGACCCCGACGCCGGCCACTCCGGGATCTCCGCCTTCGTCGTCGAATCCACCACGCCGGGATTCGAGGTTGCACGCCTCGAGCCGAAGATGGGCATCGCCGGCTCGACCACGGGTGAGCTGACGTTCGACGCTGCGCGCGTTCCCGCGGCGAACCGGCTCGGCGAGGAAGGGGAGGGCTTCCGGATCGCGATGCGGATCCTCGACCGCTCGCGGCCCGGCGTCGCTGCGCAAGGCCTGGGCATCGCGCAGGGCGCGACCGACTACGCGCTCGAGTACGCACGAACCCGCGAGACCATGGGGAAGCCGATCGCCGAGCATCAGCTCGTCGCGGGCAAGCTGGCCGACATGGAGACGCGCTGCGAGGCGGCGCGCGGACTCTTGTACCGCTTCGGTCGCATGGTCGACGAGGGCGCCGACGAGGCGGAGCTGACGAAGGCGTCGGCGATGGCGAAGCTCTACTGCACCGACACCGCGATGGACGTCACGACGGAGGCGGTGCAGATCCTCGGCGGCTACGGCTACATCCGCGAGTACCCGGTCGAGCGGATGATGCGCGACGCGAAGATCACGCAGATCTACGAGGGCACGAACGAGATCCAGCGGCTCGTGATCGCTCGCGAGATGCTGCGGGAGGCGCGCGCCTTCCTGCTCGCCGGCGTCGCCTGACGCCTACGGTCGGCAGAACCGGTTGCGCGGGGATTTCCCGGTCCAGATGAATCCCTGTGCCGTCGCGTGTGTCACGAACACCGTGTAACAGCCTGCGCCTGTCCGTGCGAGCACGCGGGCCTTGCCTGCCGCGCCCGTGACCACGCGAGTGCGAGTCACGCGTCGGCCGTCGCGCTGAATCACGAGCCGCAGTGTCGCCTGCGAGATCGGCCGGCTCGCTCCGTCGATCGCCTTGACGGTCGCCTCAACGCCGCGCGCGGTCGGGCGGAACGCGATCGAGCCGATGCGGAGCGTTCCGGGCCGGACGACGACCGACGCCGAGCCGGCGACCGTCCCGCCCTTCGCGGTGGCGGTGACGACCGCGTTACCGAGCACGCGTCCCGCCTGGAATACGACGCTGTCCGGCCGTGCGCCCACGAGCTTCCCGGCCGTCGGTGGTGAGACGCTCCACGTCACTGCCGAGGCCGGGTTCCCGAACGTGTCCGTCGCCGCAGCCTTGAAGGTCGCCTCGCCGCGCGCACGGATCTCACGTGTCGCGGGGGTCACACTGACTCGTACCGTCGGGCCTGCCACCACCGTGACGTCCCGGGTGGCCTGCGTCGTGCCGGGCGCCGTGGCCGAGATCGTCGCCCGACCCGCGCGCGTGTCGCGGTAGGCGAAGCTGAGCACCGCGCCGGGCGACGCGGTCAGAGTCAGCGTCGCCGACCAGGGCCCGGTGGTCGCGGTAGAGAATGCCCCGCCGGTCGAGGTCGAGCGGAGCGTGATCGCGACGGGCCGTGCGCCGGCGGCCTGGAGCGACAGCGGGAGGAGCGGCGACGGGACGCCCGCGACGAGCGTCGTCGGCGGAGGGCCGATCGTGATCGTCGACTGTGCCCAGGTTCGAAAGTTCCGCCATGCCTCGTTGTGTCTCGCCTCGGCGAGGTCGAACGCACACAGCGTCTCGCCGGGGCCGCACGCGCCCGTCGCCGACGTCTCCGGGTCGATGCCGCCCGCGGAGTCGCGAACAGCCGCGGCGAGCCGGTCGAGCAACTGCCCGGTCTGTGTGGCGAAGTCGGCGTCCGAGACGCCCGTCGTGTTCCGCGGGGCCCAGGCGAATCCCCAGTGGTCCTGCGTCTGACCGGTCGCGACGCTGAACGACCGCAGCGCGTCGACCTGCGCGGAGATGTAGGCAGCCATCTGGTCGGCGGGAACCATCGTCCAGCCCCAAGCGGTCTCGCGTGGCCAGGCGGCGTTCGCGAGCGGGCTGTACGTCGTCTGCAGGAACGAGCGCGCCGCATCGATGTCCGTCGGGCCGGCTCCGGCGAGCACGAGCGGATGCTGGAGGTAGTCGTTGAGGTATTCACGTCGAATCGACGTCGCCTCGCCGGGAACGGCGTGCGCGCGAATGTCGCCGTAGACCTCCTGCGACCAGTCGCTGACGTAGGTCGCGACGTCGGTCCAGAACTCCGAGTCGGCGAGCCACGACTGCATCGTGCTCTGGTAGGCGGTGAGGTCGCTCGTACGCTGCCCGAAGCCGATGATCAGCGCCGCGCCCTTGGTCGGTCGCGAGCCGTCGCCCTCGTACAGCCCGCGCAGGAACTCGCGGATGTTGGTGCGTGCGTTTCCGTCGCCTCGCCGCACCGCCGTCGTGAGCTCGTTCACCGCCCAGCCGTCGCCACGCGTGACGTCGTAGCCGGCCTCCCCCATCCGCTGGCGTGCAGTGACCCCGGCGGTGAACCACGTGCTGCCCGTGCTCGCGACCCAGCGCGTCCACGTCGCGAAATGCACCTCGGCGAGCGCGTGGAAGTTCGGGCCCAACGCCCGGATCCGTGAGGCCTGGTTGGGCCGGAACTGCGTCTTGTCGGCGACGATCGGCGGGACCGAGATCGAGTAGTCGGCACACGGCGACCCGCTTTCTGCGAGCTTCGTCGCCAGGCGCAACCAGTCCGAGGCGGCGTAGAACACTGCGCGCAGAGGTCGACAGTCGGCTGCCTGCGCCTGCGCGGACTGCGGCTGCGGGCGAGAGGTGAGCGTCTTCCACAGCGCCTCCGTCTTCGCCGGCTCGAGCGAAGGTACCGGAGCCGTGCCCGGCTGCGGAGCACGGCTTCCGCCCGCTGCGGCGGAGGTCGCGAGCGCGAACGTGGCGAGGAGCCCGAGGAGGAGCGCACGCGACACGCGGCGACGGTACCCCGACGTCTGTAATCGTCGGATAAACGTCGACGAACCGGCGCGCTAGCGCGTCTTGACGGTCGTGTAGGTCTTGCGGA
>Ga0157375_10002707_pt1 | contig 15331 bp, 9 predicted proteins | sample M35metaG_FD_115311 | JGI IMG/M metagenome (GOLD analysis project Ga0157375, IMG submission 115311) | Miscanthus rhizosphere microbial communities from Kellogg Biological Station, Michigan, USA - M3-5 metaG | ecosystem: Host-associated > Plants > Roots > Rhizosphere > Soil | place: USA: Michigan...
CCTTTCTCGCGGAAGAAGCGCTTCACGCTCTCCCAGGCGCCGCGCGCCGTGATGCCCATGCCCTTGTGGTCGTAGCCCGCGCTGCCTCCGGAAGCGAAGGCGTCGCCCAGCCAGTGGCCGTACTCCTTGCTTATCGCGTTGGCATAGTCGGAGAAGGTCGCGGTGCCCTTGTCGGCGGCGACCACGAGGTACGGGTCATCGCCGTCGATGCGCACCACCTGCGGCGGCGGCACGACCGCGCTGCCGGCGAGGTTGTCGGTCAGGTCGACCAGGGCGCGCAGGTAGTCCTGGTAGCAGGCGATGCCTTCCTTCATGGTGGCATCGCGCTCGGCAGGCGGCGGCGCCTTCTTCAGCACGAAGCCGCCTTTCGAGCCGACCGGCACGATGACGGTGTTCTTCACCATCTGCGCCTTCACCAGGCCGAGCACCTCGGTGCGAAAGTCTTCCGGCCGGTCAGACCAGCGCAGCCCGCCGCGTGCGACCTTGCCGCCGCGCAGGTGGATGCCCTCGAAGCGCGGCGAGTAGACGAATATCTCGTACAGCGGCTTCGGTTCCGGCAGCCCGGGAACCTGGGCCGAATCGAACTTGAAGCTGAGGAAGCTGCGACGCGGACCGGCCGCGCCCGTGTGGCCGACCCCGGTGCGCCAGAAGTTGGTGCGCAGCGTCGCCTGGATCAGTGCCAGCAGCTGGCGCAGCACGCGGTCTTCGGACAGGTTGGCGACCTTCTCGAGCGCCTGCTCGATCGCGTTGACCTGCGCCGCCGCGCCCTGCTCGTCGCGCCCGGACGGATCGAAACGCAGCTTGAACAGCAATACCAGCATGCGCGCGATGCGTGGGTGCGCGGCCAGCGTCGCCTCGATCGTTGCTTGCGACAGGGCGAAGCCTATCTGCTTGAGGTACTTCGCGTAGGCACGCAGCACCACGATCTCGTCGGCGCTCAGGCCCGCGCGCAGCACAAGCCGGTTGAAGTCGTCGTTCTCGACCTCGCCGCGGAACACGCGCGCGAAAGCGTCCTCGAACAAGGCCCCTATGACTTCCGGCTCGATCTCGCCGGCTCCTTGCACCTGCAGCTCGAAGTCGTGCAACGACACCGAGGCCTCGGCCGTTTCGACGCTGGCATGCTGCTCGCCGAGCACGCGCACGCCCATGTGCTCGAGCATCGGCAGCGAATCGGACAGCACAACCTGAACGCCGAGCCGGTAGAGCTTGAAGCCGAGCGCCTCCGCGGCGGCGCCGAGCGGCCGGTACAGCGCGAGCGCGAGCGGGGCGTCCTTGGACAGCGACTCGATCTTGCGTACGTCGGGCACTGCGCCACGCGCGGCCACGCGCTCGCGGTACTCCGGCGGGAAGGCACCGCCCCAGCGCTTGAACAACTCGATACCCCGAGCCTCGCCTTCGGCGTCGATCAGCGCGTCGCGCAGCTGGTCGGACCAGCGGCGCGCCGCCTCGGCAAGGCGGGCCTCGAGCTCCTTGCGATCGAAAGCGGGCACCTGGCCGGGTGTAGTGCGCACCGTGAAATGGATGCGCGCGAGCACGGTGTCGCCCAGCAGCACGTCGAAGTCGGCGCCGGACCCGGCGAACGTCGCGAGCAGGATGCGTTGCAACCGCATCCGCAGGTCGGTCGAGTAAGCCTCGCGCGGAACGAACACGAGGCACGAGACGAAGCGATCGAACGGGTCGCGGCGGACGAAGAGGCGCAAACGCTGTCGATCGCCCAGCGCCAGGATGCCGAGCGCCGTTTCGTAGAGCTCGTCATCGGAGATCTGGAACAGCACGTCGCGCGGATAGGTCTCGAGGATGTGGTCGAGCGCCTTGGCCAGATGACCGCCGGGGGCCAGGCCGGCCCGCTCGACGATCGCTTCGACCTTGCCGCGCAGCAGTGGCGTCTCGGCCACGCGCGCGCTGTACGCGGCCGAGGTGAGCAGCCCGAGGAAACGGTGCTCGCCGATGACCTCGCCACGCCCGTTGTAGCGCTTGACGCCGATGTAGTCGGTGTAGCCGGGGCGGTGCACGGTCGACCGGGTATTGGCCTTGGTCACGACCAGCACCGGCAAGGCCGCTCGCGCAAGCGCGCGTGCATTCGGCGGCAACGCGGCAAAGCTGGCCGACGACGTCTCGGCGGCGGTCTCCCGCAAGACGCCGAGGCCGCTGCCGGGGACGAGGCGCAGCCGGTCGTCGCCGTTGTCGGTGACCAGGTCGTGCTGCCGATAGCCGAGCAAGGTCAGATGCTCGTCGGCCAGCCATTGCAGGAAGGCGTTGCTTTCGGCCACCTGCGCCGGCGGCAAGGACGCGGGCGCGGCATCGAGCTCGGCGATCGCCTCGCGCAGGCGGGAGACCATCGGCTGCCAGTCTTCGACGGCCGCGCGCACGTCGCCGAGCACCCGCTCGATGCCGGCCACCAAGTCTGTGCGCTGCTGCGCGTCGACCAGTCGATCGACCTCGACGTGCATCCATGATTCGCGCGCGGCATCGGGCGCATCGCGGCGCAGATGGATCGCCGCGAGCCGGCCGCCGGCGTCCCGATCGACTGCGAAGATGGGATGCACGATCAGGTGCAGCGTCAACCCCAGGCGAATGATTTCGGTCGTCGTCGAGTCGACCAGGAACGGCATGTCGTCGTTGACGATCTCGATCACCGAATGCCGCGAAGCCCAGCCGTCCTCGGCCACCGAGGGGCTGAGCACGCGGACTTTCGGCTTGCCCGGCACGCGCACCGAGCCGAACTGCCAGTGCGACAGCAGCGCACCGGACAGGTCCTCCGGCGCACGTGCGGCAAGGTCATCGTCGTCGAGTCGGCGAAAGTACTCACGCGTGAAACGTTCGAACATCGGTCGCCGCTCGGCGGGGACATGGGGCGCGGCGACCGCCAGGACGGTATCGAGCCGTTCGCGACGCAACGCATCGGTCGGGGCGCTCATCGACAGTTCCTCTCGCTTCCGGGGGCCCGAGGAAGTCCGGTCCCTCGCGTGGCCTGTTTTGATCGCGAGCTTACGCCCTGCGAGGACATAGCCTTTGATCGCACCCGTGGACGTTGACGTCGCCGAAAATGGGCATCCACCGCCACCTTGACGCGCTGATCGCCGAGGCGGGACTGCTCCCGCGGAACGTGCGGGTCGAGTTCGACACCGTCAACCCGGACCACTACCGCTTCCTGCTCGGCACGGGATGCTCGTCGTCTGCGGCGGGTGGATGGCGCCGGCGATCCGCCGCTTCGGCCTGGAGATCCTGCCGCCGGCCGACCTGGCGCTCGAACACGAATCGCTTCCATGCGGCGCGCCGGCGGCTATGTGTCGCCGATCTGCGCGCGCGGCTGGAGGAACTGCCGCTCATCAGCACGCGTCGGCACTCCGCAGCAACCTGAAGTGGGGTGCGGTCCTGGGTCTTGGCGTTTGCCCCGGCGGCCGGGTGTATCCGCGGGAGTATTGGCTGGAATTGGGGGAGGTAAGGCGAGGTATGCAGAGGCCTGCAATGCCTGCTTCCGTTGACCCCATCTCCACCAGAACACGGTCTGCAACAGGCCAGAAGAGACTGAAAAGGCCCGCACTTTACGAAGTGGCGGGCCTTTCCTTTGTCTGGGAACGTCTGAGCGGAACTCTGGAAGTTGGCGGTATTTTTTGGTCTGTAGTACAGAAATCTGTATGATTGTTAAATGAAGACGACATTGGACATCGACGACCAGCTGCTTTCCGAAGCCAAGGCCCTGGCTGCGCGTCAGCGTACCAGCCTGACACGGCTGATCGAGGAGGGCCTGCATCTGCGCCTGCGTGCGCGCCCGGGCGCCGGGCGCCATGCCAACGTCGTCCTGCCGGTGCTGAAGGGGCGGGGCGGCTTGGTTGCGGGTCTCGACCCGCTGAGCAACAAGGCCTTGCTGGACGCACTGGGCGATGACGCCTGATGTAAACGTCCTGGTGGCGGCGGCCCGAAGCGATCACCCCCATCACCGGGTCGCTCGCACCTGGCTGGAAAGAACGCTGGCCGAGTCGGGCTCGGGCGTGATCTGCACGCTCATGCCGATGGTGCTGGCCAGCTTTCTTCGCCTGGTGACCAGTCCGAAGATCTTTCAGCGGCCGACGCCGGTCGAGGAGGCGATCGGGTTCATCGATGCGCTCCTGTCGCTTGCCGGTGCGGAGCTCGCGGAGCTTGGCCCGGAGTGGGGCCGATTTCGCCAGCTCTGCCTGGACAAGAAGCTGAGTGGCAAAGATCTTCCTGATGCATGGTTGGCTGCGGCCGTGGCCCAGAGAGGCGAGCACCTGGTCAGTTTTGATCGGGACTTCAGGAAGCTGCTGGGTCGAGCACAGCTCACGCTTCTTGCGACGGAGTCGGCGTAGTTCGACTCTCGGCCTTAGCCGGCGCATACCCTCACGACCGACTTCACCGCTGGTGACAAGTCGCTGCTACGGGCCACTCTGTCGCCGGCGCCCGTCCCCGAACCCGCAACGCTGCTGTTGATGTCGCTCGGGACGGTCGGCCAGCGCCGAAGCACGCGGTGCGCGAAAGTGCCATAGTCGGCCGCTGTTCTTTGGCGGTGACGCAAAGGCGGTGGTGAACGTCAGTCCGCACATTCGATATAGCGGAAGCCGTCGCACGTCGGGTCGCTGCAAATCGCCTTGCTGGAGATGATCGCAGTCTTGCCGACGTCCTTCCTGATCTGAATGTGGTCAGCGCGCGCGTGGCCAAGCATCTGGCAATAGGCGTCGGCGGCCGGTTTGCCGCAAGCACTGCCCCATTCGCGGCACCAGTCGAGCCGGACCATCTCTGAATTCTCGCCGGCGATTTCCGGATCGCGGTAGAGGGTGCCCTTCAATTCCGAAATGGGTGTCCGCGTGTCCGTGCCTGCTGGTCGCGGGACCTGCGGGGACATCGGCGACGACGCAGACGCGGACAGAACCGGTGGCGCGCGTGTGGACAGGGTCGTTCCAACATTGGACGCGGCGCCGCACTCGATGCTGGCGAATCCGCCGCAACTCGAATCGCTGCAGATGCGTCCGCTGGATATCACGGCCGTCAGGCCCACCCTGGGGGCCGGCTCGAACGCCACGGCCGTGGCGTATCTTTGAGATCGGCAAAAGGCCGCGGCAGCGGGCGCGCCGCAATTCGTTGCCCATTCCCGACAGATGTCGAGGCTGACATCGTCTCCGCTCGCCGTCCTGATCGTCGGGCTGGTGTATAGGCGGGTGCCATGTCCAGTGTCACGGCTCGCCATGGGTGGCGAGGCATTCGGGACAGCGCGGCACTTCAGGTCCACATCGCTGACGTAGTTCTCGCCCACCGCGACCGAAACGCCGATCGCCAATTCGCGATTGCCGCAAGCGTGGAACGTCGGCCCCGAACTCGGCATCGGCGGGTTGCCTCGCCCGAACTGGAGGCGACCGATCTCGACGATCTCGCGAGGGGGCAGGATGGTGCGGCATTGCGGTGCAACGTACTGCAGAAAGACGCTGTCGCCGCGTGTCACGTGGCGGATTTCCCAACCACTGACCGCCGAACCACGGGGGCAGATCGCGACGCCCTCGCCGCCGCCGCGACCGCCCTGACTCGGGCCATTGCGCGGCACGCCGGCCGTCCTGGTCACAGGGTTCCAACTGGCACAGACCGGGCGGATGGCGTCGATCCAGTCGCCGCTGCGTCCACTCACGCCAACCAGATATTCATCCGCAGCGCACATTTCCAGCGTCATGCCGGTCTGCGAAGCGATCGCCGGCGTTGCCAAGAGTGCAAACAACAGCGCAGCGACCTTGATCATGACCGCTCTCGCTACCGCACTACTGTCGCGGCCTGCGTGGCCGTCGGCCGCGCCGACGTGCTCTTCGTTTCGAGCCGCGCCTCGCCGGCCCTGCATTGCGCCTCCAGGTTCGGCGCAGCAGGTGAATTTCGCGCTCGCGCCTCGCGTGCGGCTTCGCAGATCGAGCGCTGCGGGCCGGGCGTAGCGGACGACGACGAAGGCACTCTGCCGAGGGTTTTCGCATGGCCTTGAGCGGCTTCAGCCTCTCGTCTCCGGCGCTCTTCTTCGTTCCGCTTCTCCGCTTCCTTCCTCTTCCTCTCCGCCGCTCTCTCCGCTCTGTCTGCTGCCGCTTCGCCCGCAGCATCGCCGCCCCGAGGCATCTTTGAAGGATCGAGGATCGGATCACCAGGGCCCCCTCCACCGTCGCTTCCCGAACAGAGATCGCTGCTGCCGCCGCCGCCGGTGCATCCGCCCGGATCGGACTTCTCCAACGCCGCGACATGCATGGACATGGCCAATGTCAGCGCGAGCGCGGTCAGCGTGGTGATGTGACTAGGAGGTCTCATGCTTGCGCTCCAGGGTGATCGGACCCGGTGGGATCCGGTTTCTCATTGCTTCTCATGTCCGTTTACGTGAGCGGGATCCGCAAGCGGACATCGACGCGGCGAATTGATGCAGACTCACACCGTTCTCGTCTCCGACTGCACCGTCATGGGCGACATCACGCAACCGAGCGGGCGCGCGCGCGGCCATGCCCCAGGCGTGCCACGGCGTCCGCTGCGCCGCCGTGTCCGCTCGCGGTGCCCGATTCCGTGAAGAGAAGGCACCCTCTTCGCACATCGGACAAGCATCGCGTGGTCGATCTTCAGCAATTCGCCGCCGACTGGCCGGCGATCAGTCGCCGTCTCGACGAAGCCCTCGCGCTCGCTCCCGCCGAGCGCGACGCCTGGCTCGAGACGCTGCGCGAGGCCGATTCGATCAAGGCCAAGCTGCGCCAGCTCCTCAGCGATGCCACCGCTGTCGAGACCGACGACTTCCTCGGGGCGCTGCCGAAGCTCACGCTCGGCCCGGCAGCGGCAGGCGAGGGCGCAGCGGCGGGCGCGACGGTCGGCCCCTACCGCCTGCTCGCCGAGCTCGGCCAGGGCGGGATGGGCGCGGTCTGGCTCGCCGAGCGGATCGACGGCCAGCCGCGTCGCAGGATCGCCCTGAAGCTGCCGCACGTCGGCTGGGCGCCCGGCCTGGCGGCGCGCTTGGCGCGCGAACGCGACATCCTCGCTTCCCTCGAGCACCCGAACATCGCCCGCCTGTACGACGCCGGGGTGGACCCGCTCGGCCGCCCCTATCTGGCGCTCGAGTACGTCGACGGCGCGCCGATCGACCGCCACTGCGCGGCGCATTCGCTGTCGCTGCGCGAACGTCTCGCGCTGCTGCTGCAGGTCGCGGCCGCGGTGGCGCACGCGCACACGCGCCTGGTCGTGCACCGCGATCTGAAGCCCTCGAACATCCTCGTCACCGAAGGCGGAGGTGTCCGGCTGCTCGACTTTGGCATCGCCAAGATGCTTGAGGCAGAAGGCGCTGGTGCAACCGATCTCACCGCCGCCACCGGCCGCGTGCTCACCCCCGACTACGCCAGCCCGGAACAGATCCGCAACGAGACGATAGGCACCGCGAGCGATGTCTACAGCCTCGGGGTCGTCGCCTACGAGGTGCTGGCGCAGGTGCGCCCGTACCATCTGGCGCGCGCAGGTGCACCGAGCCTGATCGAGGCAATCGCCGAGGCCGAGCCGCTGCTGGCCAGCCGCGCCTCGCCGGACACGGCAGCCAAGCGCCAGCTCAAGGGCGATCTCGATGCCATTCTCAACAAGGTGCTCAAGAAAAGCACCGCCGAGCGCTATCCGACGATCGAGGCCTTCGCGGCCGACATCGAGCGCCATCTTCGCGGCGAGCCGGTGCATGCGCGTCCCAACGCCCCCTGGTACCACGCCGAGCGCTGGGTGCGTCGCCACAAGCTCGAGACCGCGGTCGCCGTGGCGATCCTCGTCGCGGTCCCGGCCGGCGCCGCCGCGCAGGCGGCCGTGCTCGCCGCCCTCGCCGCAGGCGCGGGAGTGGCCCTGTGGCAGGCCCGCGTCGCCCGCCGCCAGGCCGAACGGGCCCGCGCCGAGGCGGTTCGCGCCGAGCAGGTGAAGGACTTCGCCCTCTCGATCTTCGAGGGAGCGAACACCGATTCAGGTGCCGGCGCGGCGACCAGCGCCGCCGACATGCTGACCGCTGCGCAGGCGCGCATCGAGAGCGAGCTCGCCGGCCACCCGGAGACGGCGGTCGAGCTGATGACGTCCATCGGCGACGGCTTGATGGGCCTGGGCCGTCTCGACGACGCCGACCGCGTGCTCGCCCGGGCGGTCACGCTCGCCGGTCGCGAGCTCGGCGCCGACCATCCACGCACGCTCGGCGCGACGGTCGTCCGCGGGTCGGTGCTGGTGCTGCTCGATCGGCCGGACGAGGCGAAGGCCTTGCTGGCACCCGCCGTCGCCGAAGCACGCCGGCAAAACGACACCCACTTCCTGGTCGACGCCTTGCGCTGGCTGAGCACGGCCCAGATGCACGTCGGCGAGCTCGATGCCGGCCTCCTGTCGGCGCGGGCCGCAGTCGATGCGCTGTCGGCGCCGAACGGCCGATTGAGGAAGGCCGACGCGGCGAATGCATGGGCGGGTCTCGCATCCGCGCTCAACGCCACCGATCGCGAGGGCCTGGCGGAGGCGGCAAGACGCGCGCTGTCTCTGGCACGGGAAATTCACGGCGATCGCCTCAGCGAGAGGATGCTGGGGGCTCGGCTGATGCTCGGCAAGGGCCTGGCGGCCGAAGGCCGCGTTGCCGAGGCGCTCGACGAGCTGTCCGCCGTCCTCGCCGACTCGATCCGGTTCTTCGGTGCGGATCACTGGCATCTCCAGTTTGCGGCGAATTTTCTCGGCCACGTGCGACTCGACTCGGGTGATGTCCAGGGTGCCATCGACGCGTTCCGCACGCAGCTGGCCGCGAGCGGCTCGCGCAGCGAAACGGGCTCGGACATGGGCATGGGGCACTTTGCCTTGGCGCGGGCACTGCTGGCAGCGGGCCGGAACGACGAGGCGCTCGAGCACTTCGAGGCCGGCGCACGACTGCACGCCGAGGCCGGCGGTCCGGAATCGACCTACGCGCTGCGCTCGCATTCCGGCCGGGCACTCGCCCTGACGCGGCTGGGGCGGCTGCAAGAGGCGGAAGCGGCGTTCGAGAGCCTTGCCCAGGCGCCGTGGACCGGCACGGACCAGGCGGCGCATGCGAGCCGCCTCGCCGAGCTTCGCAGCCAGCAGGGCAGGCACGCCGAGGCGACAGCGCTCGCCCGGACCTCGTGCGCCGCTCTGCAATCGCACACGTCGAAGACCGTCCAAGCGCGCGCCAGCCAGACGCTCGGCGCCGTGCTGCTCGCGGCCGGTCACTCCGGCGAGGCGATTGCACCGCTTGAAACCAGCGTCCGCCTCTACGCGAAGCATCACCTCGGCGTCTCGGCCGATCATGCCGAGGCCGTCGTCGCGCTCGCGCGCGCCAGAGCCTTCGCCGGGAGTGCTGCCGACTCGTCCTAGCGCAAAGCCTCGGCGAGCAGCAAGCGGGCCTTCTGCCAGTCGCGGCGCACGGTACGGTCCGTGACGTCGAGCGCGGCGGCGATCTCGGGGTCGCTCATGCCGGCGAAGTAGCGCATCTCCACCAGGCGCACCAGGCGGGGGTCGAGCTGCGCCATCTGTTCGAGCGCCTGGTGCACGTTCAGGATCTCGGTCTCCGCCGCCGCGTCGCCGCCCAGGTCGTCGTCGAGGGTGACGTGGACCGCGCCGCCGCCGCGGCGCTCGCTGGCGCGTGCGCGGGCGATGTCGACGACGATCGAGCGCATCGCCGAGGCGGTGTAGGAGAAGAAGTGGGCGCGGTCGCTCGCCTCCAGTCGGCTCGCGTCGCGCAGCTTCAGGTAGCACTCGTTGACGAGCGCCGTCGTGCCGAGGTCGGGGTCGGGGAAGCCGCGCCGCAGGCGCACGTGGGCGATGCGCCGCAGGTCGGGATAGACCGCGGCGAAGAGGTCGTCGAGCGCAACGCGGTCGCCTTCGCGCGCGCGCGCGATCAGTTGCGTGATGTCGCCCATGGCCTGTCGGCGTCGCTCCTTTCCTGTCGATCCTACCTCCGTGCTCCCGAGACCGGCGCGGCCGCCATCGCACGTCCTTTCGGGTGCTCATGTCCGCGCCGGAGGCCTTCGCTCGTAACAGTGAGCAGGAAGCGCTGGATGGGCCTCGCTTCAGGAAGGAACCGAAACATGAACACGACCTTGCGAACGACGCTTCTGACCGTTGCCCTCTCGGCGCTGCTCGCGGGGTGCGCCGCCACGCCTGCCGCCGAGCCTCCACGGGTCGACAGCGCGGCGAGCACCCAAAAGCTGCAGCAGCTGCCGCGCAAGACCGGCGAGCGCGTCGCGGTCTCGATCTACGAGTTCCGCTCGACGGTCGGCGACATCCCGGCGCGCGGCGGCACCGACATGTTCAAGACCGCACTGGTCGAGAGCGGGCAGTTCCGCGTCGTCGAACGGGCCCGGCTGAACGAGGGCGTGGTGCGCGAGAAGCAGCTCAACGCCTCGGGATTGACCACGGGCAGCAGCGCCGCCCAACCGCTGCTCGATGCCAAGTACATCTTCGAGGGCGCGATTACCGAGGCCAACGCCGGCCAGACGCAGCGCTCGGCGGCGTTCAACATCGGCGGCGCCGAGCTGGGGGCGAGCAAGGGAACCGACGTGCTCGCCATCGACGTCCGCGTGGTCGAGGTCGCCACCGGCGAGCTGGTCAACGTGGTCACGGTGCGCAAGACGATCGTGAGCGATTCGACCAGCTTCTCCGGCATCGGCAGCCTGATCGGCACGGTGCTGGCCGGCAAGGGCCGCAACGCCGCCTACGTGCCCGACCTGAGGCTGCAGCAGCAACGCAAGGAGAGCATCGATCTTGCGCTGCGTGCCGTCATCGACGAGGCCGTGATCCAGCTCGCGAGCCGGCTGCCGTGAGGCGGGTTTCGCCGTCTCGCCTTCACACAGGAGAAGACACATGAAGACGCATCGCTTGCCGCCGCTGATCGCGCTCTTGCCGGTCTGCCTCAGCCTGTCGCTCGGCACGGTGGTCGCACCGGCGCACGCCGCCGACGCTGCCGCCAGGACGCTCGACTGGGGCCAGGCTGGGCGTACCGGCGTCGCCTCGCCGCCATCGCTCCCTGCATTCAGCACCACGACGCCCGAGCACGCCGTCGGCAAGAAGGTCGCTTTCCCCGCCGCCCCGAAGGTGGCGGCCAAGGGCCTGTTCGCGCTCGAGGACCGGGCGATCATCATCGTCGGCGGAAAGACGACGACGGCGGGCACGCTCAAGCAGGCGCTCCAGGCCGAGCTCGCGGCCAAGGCGGGCCCGCCGAAGATCGTCAACGGCGGCGCGCGCAAGCTCGATCTGGCGGCGCTCGTGAGCCCGGGCGGCAGCGGTGGCCCCAAGCCCTTCCCGAGCGGGGGCATCGGGCCTCTCCTGCCGAAGAGCGGAGCGAAGACGGCGCAGACATCCGGCGTCTTGCAGGGTGCGCAGATAATCCATGCCGGCGCGACCCCGGTGATCACCGGCAGCAAGGTGGCGGTCGGTCTCGGATCGCTGCGCTGCGCCGACAAGGGCTTGCCGAAGATCTCGGAGTCACCCGGAAAGCTGAAGGCCGGCGGCAGTGCGACGCTGTGGGGTCAATGTTTCGGCGACCGGCCCGGCCGGGTCGAAGTGATCGGCCAGTTTCCGGGCGGCAAGCTCAACCTCGCGTTCACGGCGTGGGACGACAACGCGATCGAGCTCGCCGTCCCCGCGACCGTCCGGGGTGCCGCCGACCACGTGGTCTCGGTCACGGTCGTCGCTGCCGACGGTCGATCGAGCCCGGCCATGCAGGCGCAGTTCGTCGCCCAGCGCGAGCGGGTCGAGGTTCCCGCACGTCTGTGGTCCCCGGACGCGGCCTTCGAGCTGTCGGCCACTGCCGAGACGTCGCATCTCGTCGATCCGGACGACGCGAACGAAGCGCATGCCGGGCATACGACGCGGACCCTGCGCGTCCAGCCGCAGTGCTCGCTCGACACGATGGACGCGATCGTCCACGCCGGCGCCGTGACCGGGATCCACGGCTGGGAGCAGGGCCCCGCGAACGAGGCGTCGGTGTCGATCGATTGGGTCGGCGTCTGCACGAACGCGCGAGCCACGACCGACTACAACTACCTCATCGTCGAGGGCACTCGCGAGATCACGATCAAGAGTGCCTGCCGCGTCGCCTTCGAGACGCGCGCCTGGGCTTATTGCCCCGCGGGGATCGCGCCGTAGCGCCCCGCTGGACTGGAGCAAGACGGCGCCGAGCGCCTTCAGCCCACAGGCGCTGCGTCTACAGCCGTGACCTTCCATCGACGATCCACAGGAGCCACCATGAACACCCCAGCGAATTCCAAGTCTCGCTCTGCCGCGGTCAAGCGCTCGATGCTCTGCCTTCTCATGGGGATCGGGCTCGCCGCTCTCGCCCCGGCAGCCGATGCCGCGCCCGAGAATCCGCAAAAGACGCAGCAGCCCCTGGGCATCGACAAGCGGGTGACGCTGTGGACCTCCATGGGCAACCGGATTCCGGTCTGCTGGATCACCCCCGGATTCGAACGCGAAAAGCGCATCGTCCGCCAGGCGGTCCTCGATACCTGGGAGTACTACGCCAACCTCAGCTTCACCGGCTGGGGCGACTGTCCCGCGCAGGGCGACGCGCAGCTGGTGCGGGTTCGGATCAACGAGCACGACGCCTCCGACGCCGGTGCCGGCGGCAGCGCCGCATTGGGGACGAACGCGCTCTCGAAGGCGGGTACCGCGGCCAACGTCAACCTGGGCTTCAATCCGGACGGCAGCGCCGACAAGCAGCGGGTCGAGTACATCGGCGTGCACGAGTTCGGCCACGTGCTCGGTTTCGAGCACGAGCAGGACCTACCGGGCAACGTCGAAGGACCGGCCCACTGCGACCAAACCGCTGGAGTCGATCCGAACGGCGTACCCGTCACCGCCTTCGACCGCAACTCGGTGATGAACTACTGCAATGCCGACGGCAACGGCCAGGGTCGCCTGACCGACATCGACATCCTGGGCGTGCGCGCGATCTACGGCACCCGGACGCACTTCGCCTCGTCGGCAGTGATCCTGCTCGGCAACGGACAGATCTGGCGCTCCACCGGGCGGGGCTGCACCGACGAAGCCTGCCCAGGCTGGGAGCTGATCGACAACGACGGCCGCATCAAGGCCATCGCCGCGAGCGAGTCGAGACTGTTCGGGCGCGAGCGCACCGGACAGATCTGGGTCTGGGACGGGCACACGGCGTGCACCGACAAGGCGTGCTCCGGCTGGACACTCATCGACTCGAACACCCGCTCGAGCCAGATCGTCGCCTCCGCAAACACGCTGTTCCAGCTTCAGGTCGACGGCAAGATCTGGCGCTGGGACGGCAGGACGGCATGCTCGGCGACCGCCTGCCCCGGCTGGACACTGATCGACAACGACCCGCGCATCACCGGCATCGCCGCGAGCGAGAGCAGGTTGTTCGCCCGCCAGGCCAGCGGCCAACTCTGGGCCTGGGACGGGCGCACGCCGTGCAACGGCGCCGCCTGCCCGGGCTGGTCACTCATCGACAGCAGCACGCGCTCGAGCCAGATGGCGGCGGCGGGCAACCGGCTGTTCCAGCTTCAGGTCGACGGCAAGGTCTGGCAGTGGGATGGCCGAACCGTCTGCAGCGCCACCGCCTGCCCGGGGTGGACGCTGGTCGATAACGACCCGCGCATCAAGACGATCGCCGCCAGCGGCACCCGTCTCTTCGCACGCCAGGGGACCGGCGAGCTGTGGGTGTGGGACGGAAACACCCCATGCACCGCCAGCGCCTGCCCGGGCTGGACGCTGATCGACGCCAACAAGCGCTCGCGCCAGATCGCGGCCGGCGGCGACACCCTGTTCCAGTTGCACGTCGACGGCAACCTCTGGCGCTGGGACGGCAGAACGGCCTGCACTGCCCAGGGCTGCCCGGGCTGGTCGTTGATCGATCGGGAAGCCCGAACCGTCGACATGCAGGCCTTCGTGCCGGTGTCCGCGCCGAGTCGTCTGTCGTCGGGTTCCTTGTTCTGAGCGCGAGCTCCGGAGTACCGCCATGAATGTCATTCGCCATCCCAACAGTCGCGCACGAAGGGCTCGCCCGCTCGTGCGAGCCCTGTCCCTCGCCACGCTCGCCACAGTTGCGATGTCGGCCGGCGCCGCGCAAGTCGAGACGCTCGTCGTCGATGTCGCCGCGCAGTCGGGCTATCCGACCTACCGAGCCCCGCCGCTGATCGTCGATTTCTTCAACGGCACGGGCGTCGGCCTGCCGTTCAACGGCCTTCCGGTCGGTGGCTTGCCGGGCGTCGAGCGGTCGAAGACAGCGCCCTCCGGCCCGTTGCTCGACGCGGCGACAGCGAGCGGCGTCGGCAACAGCATCTTCGGCAACTGGTCGGCGTCCGGATCGTCGAGCGCCAACGCCGCTTTCGGCAAGGTCGGCGCCGCGGGCTCGGGCAGCATGACGGCCTCGGGCGATGCGAACAGCGTCGCCGGCTTCGAGGCGGCGGCCCTGTTCGCGGACTCGATGACGGTGCCCGATGCGGTCCGCAACGGCCAGGCCGGATCGGCCGTCCTCCACTTCAGCGTCGACGGATCGCTCGGGGTGAGCGGCGGTTCGGCCGCCTTCTTCGCGAACTATCAGAAGGACGGCGGGCCGATCTTCACCCTCATGACGGCGTCGATCCAGGCGGGTACGCCCAGCTTCTTCGGCTCGGGCGGCGGCGGGGCCGGCTACGTCATCACGCCGACCTCGATCAGCGGCGGTGGCGTCTTCGACACCGTGCCGCTCGACGTGGTGTTCGGCACGCCATTCGACCTGACCTTCGGCGTGTTCGCCTATGCCCTGCCGCGCACAGGCTCGGCCAGTAGCAGCTTCGCCTCGACGGCGCTGCTGACCGGAATCGACATCTTCGATGCCGCCGGCCGACGCATCGACGACTTCGCCATCGTCTCCGGCTCGGGCACGCTCTACGGTCCTCACGGCCTCCAGGTCGCCGCGGTCCCGGAGCCGACGACGACGGCGTTGCTTGCGGCCGGGCTCGCGGGCATGTTCAGTGCCTGGCGTCGGCGCCGAGCCATAGGCTAGCAGCCGGCTCGTGTAGGGCGCTTCGCGAAAGTCCCCGGGGGCGGGAAGGGGCCCGCGCCTGAAGCTGCGTGCCGGGTGTGCGCATAGCAACGACGTCGTTCACCGCGGTCCGGCCACGTTCCGGCTTCTCGGCGCCTCTCTTTACCCCTGCCGGACCGCCGATCGGCCGCCGGCGCTAAGGGAGTGGAACACCCGCGCGCTCCGCCAGACGCACCAGGTCGGGAAGCGTTCGCGCCCCCATCTTCACCATGAGCCGCGCTCGATGTATCTTGATGGTCTTCTCGGACGTACCCAATTCGGCCGCGGCCTGCTTGTTCATCCTGCCGGCCACGATCAACGGCAGCACTTCGC
>Ga0157375_10002710_pt1 | contig 15319 bp, 10 predicted proteins | sample M35metaG_FD_115311 | JGI IMG/M metagenome (GOLD analysis project Ga0157375, IMG submission 115311) | Miscanthus rhizosphere microbial communities from Kellogg Biological Station, Michigan, USA - M3-5 metaG | ecosystem: Host-associated > Plants > Roots > Rhizosphere > Soil | place: USA: Michigan...
AAAAATTCAAGCAGAAATCTAGAAGTGTTTCGGCTACGCGTAGGCGCAGCCCGTTCACTGTTAAAAACTTAGTGTTATGGCAAGTATAAATCTTATCGAATCGTTCCAGGAGTTTAAGGACGCTGAAAATATTGACCGTCCAACATTGATGAAAGTGCTAGAAGACGTCTTTAAAACGCTTTTGCGCAAGAAGTACGGTTCTGATGACAATTTTGACGTCATTGTAAACACGGAAAAGGGAGACCTTGAAATCATCCGCCGGCGTATGATTGTTGCCGATGGAGAAGTGAATGACCCCCTGGCAGAAATTGCTTACAGTGATGCGATCAAACTTGAACCCGACTTTGAAGTGGGGGAGGAATTATACGAGGAGGTTGATATCTATGATTTCGGCCGCCGCGCCATCCTTGCTGCCAAGCAAACCCTGGCCAGCCGTATCAGCGATCTGAAGAAAAATGTGCTGGTGAAGAAATACGCTGATCGCGTAGGCGAGATCGTGAGTGGTGAGGTTTACCAGGTTTGGAAGAAAGAAGTATTGCTCCTTGATGAAGATGGCAACGAGCTGATCCTGCCCAAGAGCGAACAAATTCCTTCCGACTATTTCAAGAAAGGTGAGCAAATCCGTGCCGTGGTGAAGAAGGTGGAATTGAAAAATAACACACCGGTAATCATTCTTTCCCGTACGCATCCTTCCTTCCTGGCTAAATTGCTGGAAATTGAGGTGCCCGAAGTATTTGACGGACTGATTGTGATCAAAAAGATCGTGCGCGATCCGGGAGAAAGAGCGAAAGTTGCAGTAGAATCCTATGACGATCGTATCGATCCGGTAGGTGCCTGCGTGGGTATGAAGGGAAGCCGCATTCACGGGATCGTGAGGGAATTGAAAAATGAAAATATTGACGTGATCAACTGGACAAACAACACGCAGTTGTTGATCCAACGTTCGCTCACGCCCGCGAAAATAACCAGCATGGAGCTGGACAGCGAAAACAAGCACGCCAATGTCTATCTAAAGCCCGACCAGGTTTCCCTGGCCATTGGCCGCAGGGGCGTAAACATCAAATTGGCCTGTGAATTGACGGGTTATGAAATTGATGTATATCGGGATAACGAAGGCGAAGTTGAAGAGTTCGATATTGACCTGGATGAATTTAGCGATGAGATCGAAGGCTGGGTGCTGGACGAGCTCAAGCGTATCGGTTGCGATACGGCCAGAAGCGTACTCGATCTTACCGATGAAGAACTCGAAAGAAGAACAGATCTTGAAAAAGAAACCATACTCGAACTGAAGAGAATCTTGCAGGAAGAGTTTAAGAAGGAATAAATCTAGATTGTGGATTGTGGATTGTGGATTGTAGAAGAAAGAATGAGATTCAACATCTACAATCCACAATCAAAAATCCACAATCCAATCAGAATCTCGCCGGTAAAAAATTCATTCCGGCAATAGCAAAATATGGCTGAATTAAAACTACCGAGGCTCCTGGGAGCTGCAAAAGAGTTTAACATTGGACAGGACACGTTGATCGAGTTCCTGGCGGGGAAGGGTTTTGGCAAAGATGACCTGAAACCGACGTCCAAGCTGACGGAAGACATGTATCGTGCCCTCCAGATGGAATTCCAGGGCGACAAAGTGGCCAAGGGAAAGGCAGACCAGATCGAAATTCCGAAAGGCGCTCAAATGGAGCCCAAGAAGAAGAGAGACGAGGAGGAAATCACATTCAAGAAAGACACTAAGAAGAAAGTCGAAGCACCAGCACCCGTAGCAGCACCTGAGGTGAAACAGCCTGAAGAAGAAGTGAAGAAGGAAGTTCCGCTGCCGGAAGTGACAAAGATCGAAGCGCCTGAGATTGAGATGCCGAGAGTGTTGGATAAGATCAATCTTGAAGAAATAGATTCGAGCACCCGCCCGAAGAAAGTGATCAAGAAGAAATCAGAAGAAGAGGCGGCGCCCGTTGCAAAAGAAAATGGTAAACCGGTTGAAGAAGAAGAGAAACCCATCATTGCCGAAGAACCCGGAGCAACAGAAGAAGTGCAGGTAGAAGAAGAAACCACAGATGCTCCTCCGGTCATCGAAAACATCAAGGCTGAAAAACTTGAAGGTCCAAAGATTCTTGGCAAGATTGAATTGCCGGCTCATGCTGAGCCCAAGCCCAAGTCCAATGATGAAAAGCGCAAACGCAAGCGTATTCCCATCGAGAAGAAAGAACACATCCGCAAAGAAGATTTTCACAGGCAGAATCCACAACGTCCAACCGTTGGTCAGCCTCAGCAAAGAGGTCCAGGTGGCGGTCCGGGAAGACCAGGAGGACACGGCGGACCTCCAAGACCCGGCGGCGGTGGCCAGGGAAGGCCCGGCGGACCGAGGTTTGAGCCCCGCAAGCGGCACGAAGACAAAGAAATTGACCAAAAAGAAATACAGGAAAAAATCAGGGAAACCCAGGCAAAACTGGCTGGTGCCGGTGGACGTGGTAAGAGCCTGAAAGCAAAATATCGTCGTGCAAAACGCGAAGAAGCAGCCGAACAGATGGGTGCAGAAGGCGAAGCAGACAATAAACTGCAGGTCACTGAATTCATTTCCGTGAGCGAGCTCGCCAACCTGATGGACGTGAGCTTTGCCGAAGTGATCAGCAAGTGTATGAGCCTCGGCATCATGGTATCCATCAACCAGCGACTGGAAGCCGACGTGATTGAACTCGTAGTCAGTGAGTTTGGTTACGACGTTGAATTCATCGGTGTGGAAGAACAGGATGAAGAAATTATCATCGAAGCCGATGATGATCCTGATGATAAACAACCACGCGCGCCCATCGTTACCATCATGGGTCACGTTGACCATGGTAAGACCTCTCTGCTCGATTATATCCGTAAAGCAAATGTGGTAGCCGGTGAAGCCGGTGGTATCACCCAGCACATCGGTGCGTACGAGGTAACAACGGCCAGCGGCAAAAGTATCACCTTCCTGGATACACCCGGTCACGAAGCGTTTACGGCTATGCGTGCACGTGGTGCGAAGGTGACGGATATCGCGGTGATTGTGATTGCGGCAGACGATGCAGTGATGCCACAAACGCGGGAAGCCATTTCTCACGCGCAGGCGGCGAACGTGCCGATGATCTTTGCGATCAACAAGATCGACAAGGATGGCGCAAATCCTGAAAAAATTAAAGAACAACTGGCGTCTATGAACCTCCTGGTGGAAGACTGGGGCGGCAAATACCAGAGCCAGGAAATTGCAGCCAAGAAGGGAACCAATGTTGACCTTCTGCTGGAAAAAATATTGCTCGAAGCGGAATTGCTTGAATTAAAAGCGAATCCCGACCGTGAGTCGGTTGGTACCATCATTGAAGCGTCGCTCGATAAGGGCCGTGGATATGTGGCCACCATGCTGGTTCAGAATGGTACGCTCAACATCGGAGATATCATCGTGAGCGGTCAGCATTTTGGACGCGTGAAAGCCATGTTCAATGAACGCAATTTGAAAATGGACAAGGCGGGTCCCTCTACCCCGGTGGTGATCCTGGGCCTGAACGGTGCGCCGCAGGCTGGTGAAAAATTCAAGGAATACGAAGACGAGAGCGAAGCAAAAGAAGTAGCCAACAGAAGGGCACAAATCCTGCGCGAGCAGGGTATGCGCGCCAAGAAGCACATCACGCTGGACGAAATCGGACGCAGGCTGGCACTCGGCAACTTCAAGGAATTGAACATGATCATCAAGGGTGACGTGGATGGTTCAGTAGAAGCGTTGAGTGACTCACTCCAGAAATTGTCGACAGAAGAAATCGTGGTTAGGGTGGTACACAAAGGCGTTGGTGCGATCACCGAAAGTGATGTGCTGCTCGCCACCGCATCAGACGCGATCGTGGTTGGATTTAACGTTCGTCCTTCACTGCAGGCTGCAAAGCTTGCCGAAAACGAAGGCGTGGAAATTAAGACCTACTCAATTATCTATAATGTGATCGACGAAGTGAAGAGCGCCATGGAAGGTATGCTTGAACCCAAGATCACAGAAAAAGTAGTGGCCAACGTGGAAGTGCGCGAAGTGTACAAGTTCGACAAAGCCACTGTTGCAGGTTGTCATGTCATGGAAGGAAAGATATTCCGCAATGCCAAGATCAGGTTGATCCGCGATGGCATCGTGATCTATCCCACCGGTGAAGGACAAACCGCTGAACTGGGTTCTCTGAAGCGTTTTAAAGACGACGCCAAAGAAGTGTCCTCAGGTATGGAATGCGGCTTGACCATTAAAAATTACAATGACATCAAAGTGGGCGACGTAGTTGAAGCCTACGAGGAAGAGGAAGTTAAACGCACCCTCTAAACCGCGCAAAACTTTTGTTAATTCCAAGCCAGATTCATAAGGTTCGAAAGAATCACTTCTAATTTTGAAGCAAGACTGTCATTCGATGAAAATCTTACTTAGCCTTTTTAGTGTCCTGGTGCTTTCTGTTGCCGGCTTTGCCCAGCCCCAGCGGGTTTTGGCCGACAAGATTATCGGTATCGTAGGCGATAAGGTGATCCTGAAAAGTGATATTGACAACGTGATCGCCGACAAGATCAGGCAGGGTCAGCCCGTCATGGACAACGAACGTTGTTTGCAGATGGAACAGAATATGGCTGTTAAGGCGATGGTGTTACAGGCCGAGAAGGATTCATTGCCCGTAACAGACGAAGAAGTGGAAGCTGAAATTGATCAGCGTATTCGCTACTTCATCGGTTACTATGGCGGGAAAGATGCGTTTGAACAAATTGCGGGCAGAACCGTGTACCAGGTTAAGGAAGATTTCCGAGTACCGGTAAGGGAGCAGAAGCTGGCCCAGGCCATGCGCAACAAGATCGTCGACAATATCAAGATCACGCCCAACGAGGTAACATTCTACTACAACAAAATACCCAAGGACAGTTTGTTTTTTTACGAATCAGAACTTGAAGTAAGACAGATTGTGATTTACCCGAAGGCCTCTCGCGAATTGGAAAAATTCGCACAGGATGAACTGCTTGAATACAAACGCCAGGTGGACGCTGGCGAGAAGACTTTTGAAACCCTTGCCAGGCTTCACACTGACGATCCCGGCAGCAAGCAGACCGGAGGCAGGTATGAAGTGAACAAGAACGAGAAGAACTGGGATCCAACTTTTCTTAATACCGCCTTTACATTAAAAGAAGGACAGGTTTCACGCGTGATCAAATCTAAATTCGGCTATCACATTCTCCAGGTGGTGAGCCGCAATGGTGATGACGCAGTGGTTCGCCATATTCTGAAAATTCCCATCATCACTGAAACAGAAATTGCAGAGGCTAAGACGAAGCTTGACAGCGTGCGGGCGAAAATCCTCTCCGGAAGTCTCAACTTCGGACAGGCCGTTGAAAAATACAGCGACGATGATGCGAGCAAGTTTACCGCGGGCGCCATCACAGGAAAAGGAGGCAACACCTCCATGACGATCCAGGAATTGGACAAGAATATTGTATCGAGACTGGAAAACCTCAAAGTAGGTGAGATCACAGAGCCTGAGGAATTCACCGACGAGCGCGGCAAGAAAGGCGTAAGAATTCTTTACCTGCAAAGTCGTACAGAACCTCACAGGGAAAATCTGAAAGACGATTATAAAGCCGTTTCTGATCGTGCGCTCGAAGAAAAGAAGAACGATGCGATGGAAAAATGGTTCGTTACCAAGATCCCCACTTATTATATCATGATCGATAATGAATTCGATGTTTGTCCTGAGATGCAGAAGTGGAAAACACCCAGGGCATCTGCAGCAGCACTCGAGAATTCAGCCCCAAAACATTAAGGCATAACCTTAACAGGTTGACTGCTTGCATTATCATCTTTTATCGTAACTTTGCGGCTTCCTTTTATCCCCTTTCATGAGTGACGAGATAAAACACGAATGCGGGCTAGCCTTCATTCGTTTACGGAAACCTTTCTCTTACTACCTTCAAAAGTATGGTACGGTGATGTACGGTCTGAACAAACTGTACCTCCTCATGGAAAAGCAGCACAACCGCGGACAGGATGGTGCAGGCATCGCCACGGTTAAATTGAATACAGAACCCGGTTATCCCTTTTTACATCGACTTAGAAGCAATGCCACCCAGGCCATCGCAGATATATTTCGCCAGGTTTCGGAAGAGATCCTGGAGTTACAGAAATATCAACCCGATATCCGCAAGCACCCCGGCCTTATGAAGGGCCATATTAAGTTTATGGGGGAGGTATTGTTGGGTCACCTGCGCTATGGAACGCAGGGAAAGAACAATGTTGAGTTTTGTCATCCTTTTGTAAAGCGTCATACAATACCCGCACGCAATCTCGCGCTCGCAGGGAATTTCAATCTTGTCAATACCGAAGAATTATTTGCACTGGTGAATATTGATCCGGGAGATTTTCAACGTCAGAGTGATCTCGCCGCGATGATGGAAGTGATGCATCACTTCCTGGTGCAGGAAGACGAGCAGAATCCCGGAAACCTTGATCTGCCCTGTGTTTTAAAGAAGGCTTCGAAATTATTTGATGGAGGATATCATGTTGGAGGTCTCATTGGTAACGGAGACGGCTTTGTGATGCGCGATGCGCATGGCATCAGGCCTTCCTATTACTATGTGAGCGACGATGTGATTGTTGCAGCTTCTGAAAGAGCAGCCATCCGCACTGCCTTTAATGTGGGTGAGAATGAAGTGAAAGAGTTGATGCCCGGGCAGGCGCTGATTGTAAGAGCCGATGGACAGTGGAGTGTTGAGCAGATCCTGCCGCCCTTGGAAAGAAGGGCATGCAGTTTTGAGAGAATTTATTTCTCGAGGGGTAGTGATGAAAAGATCTACCGGGAAAGAATTGCACTTGGAAATAATCTTAGTGAGCCTGTTTTAAAGGCCATCAACCATGACCTGAAGAATACCATCTTTTCTTTCATTCCGAATACCGCGGAAGTTGCGTTTTACGGGTTATTGAAGGGGATGGAGTCCTACCTCAATAAGATTAAAATACAACGCATACAGGCCTGGGATAAAGACTTTGATGAAGAGAAGCTCGCCGAGATGATCAATCGTAAGATCCGGGTTGAAAAGGTTGCGATCAAGGATGTGAAGATGCGCACCTTTATCACAGAAGACTCGAATCGTAATGAGATGGTGCAGCACGTGTATGACATCACGTATGGAACCGTGAGGAAGGGAGAAGACACATTGGTGGTGATCGACGACTCAATCGTTCGGGGCACTACCCTCAGGGAAAGTATCGTTACCATGCTCGCCCGATTGGAGCCGAAGCGCATTATTATACTTTCTTCAGCACCGCAAATCAGGTATCCCGATTGCTATGGCATTGATATGAGTAAATTGGGTGATTTCATCGCCTTCCGGGCAGCTATTGCATTGTTAAAGGATCACGGAAAAGAAGAACTGCTACAGGATATTTACAACCAGTGCAAGGAATTGACAAGAAACAATCAGTTGCACGCTGAGAACCTCGTGAGAAAGGTTTACCAACCCTTTACGGCTGAACAGATTTCCGCAAAAATTGCAGAGCTCATTACGCCCCCTGATGTGAAGGTCCCTGTTGACGTAATCTTCCAGAAGATCGAAGATTTGCACAGCGCCTGTCCTACCAATTTAGGCGACTGGTATTTTACAGGCAATTATCCTACGCCTGGTGGCAACAGAGTGGTTAACAAAGCCTTCATTAATTACATGGAAGGCAAGAATGTAAGAGGCTATTAAAAATATTTTTAAATTCCTGCGTTGCAACATCAATTTGGCAACATTATTGATGCAAAATGGGCGTATATCCCGTTTTTAAATCCTCGCTTCCTATGCCCACACTCACACATTTCAAGCCGTTGATTCGGTTACCCTTTTTAAACACCCTCTGTGAATTTCCCCATTTCTTTTCGTAAAAATCCTGTCCCCGAGATTTATTTTTATCTCTATCTTTCAGCCGTTTACATATAAATTATGAAAACGGTTTTACTTGTTCGACATGCTAAGAGTAGTTGGGATACAGGCGCACTTAGTGATTTCGAACGTCCACTCAATGATAGGGGTAAAAAAGATGCTCCCGATATGGCCCAGCGACTGGTAGCCAAGAAAATTCCTATCGATACATTCATCGCTAGTCCGGCGAAGCGCGCCAAGCGCACAGCACAGCTTTTTGTTAAAGAATTTAACGTTTCTGAAGAAGACATCATCTACAAATCAGAACTGTATCACGCACCTCCGGAAGCTTTTTATGAGCTGATCGATAAACTGGAGGAAAGCCAGGCACATATCGCCATTTTTTCTCATAACCCTGGGATTACCGCATTTGCAAACACGCTTACTGATGACGTTGAATTGGATAATATTCCAACCTGCGGTGTTTTTGCGATAAAGGTTGAGGTTGAAAAATGGAAGGATTTCAAGAGCGCCAAAAAAGTGTTCTGGTTTTTCGATTTCCCAAAGCACAAGACTGAATAAAAAATAAAGAGGCCCCCGCCTGGCGGGGGCCTCTTACTTGGGAGGTTGTGTTCATCTATTTATTGCTTTGGCGCAAAATGTAATATCTGATGTGCGCCAACGCCAACATCGTCGTTTTGGAGTTGAATAAGACTAACGGAATAATCCGTGACCAGCCAATTGCGTTGAAGCTTCAGCAATACGTCTTCTACGCCTGTGCCGGCAAACTGGATGTTGAGCCTTGTGTCTGAGGTTGTCGTAAGGGTCCAGTTACCATTAAATGTTAATGCACCCCTGGTCACAACCAGCGTTCCGTTTGTATTAAACGTAAACAAGTAACCGGTGTAGTCGGACGTCATATCCGTAGTCCCCTCTTCGTAAAAGTGAACCTGTTGACTGCTGTCGGTTAGCACATTGTAAAGGGTAACCTTTACTGTATCCCCTTTCTTGCTGCAAGCCGGTAGAATTTGCGCCGCAACAATCAGAAAGAGTACTCCGAGTTTTAATACTGTCTTCATATTTCAATTTTCGTTTCTGCCAACTCCAGGTGAACTGGCTTATTTAATACCGTATTTGTATTTATACCTTTCGAAGAGCTCTTTGTGTTTGTCGGTGAGGTCCACCTGCCTTCCCTGGACAAACGCATTAACGACCACGCTGCTTTTCATATCCAATATATCACCTTCGCTCACCACAATATTCGCGTCTTTTCCTTTTTCAAGCGAACCGGCGCGGTCACTAACACCCAAAATTTTTGCAGCATTTAGTGTGATGGCGCTGAGTGCCTCTTCTTTGGTTAGACCGTAGGCCGCAGCAGTTCCGGCATTAAAGGGAAGATTTCTTCCCCTGGTTTGACCATCATCGTCATTGATCGCAAAGAGCACGCCCGCTTTTTGCAGAGCGGCGGCCGACTTGTAAGGTTGATCCACATCATCATCGGCCATGGTAGGCAAATTATGCATTTGGCTCAAGATTACGGCGATATTGTTGTCTTTTAACAGTCCTGCAATTTGCCAACTGTCGGAGCCGCCAACAATAACCACGTTGAAACCGAACTCCTTTGCAAAGTCAACCGCAATCAACATTTCTTTTACCAGGTCGCAGTGTACATAGAATTTTTGCGACTTGTCGAATAGACCTTTCACGGCTTCAAATTTCAGGTTGACGGGCTTGTGAACCGACTCCTGCAGGTAAGCCTTTGCTTCCCTGAAGAATGCTTTTACATTTTCGATTTGTTCCAGTCCGCGCTTCACCGGATCAATGGTGGGCGGAGTTTGTGTGTCGGCAAATGGATTGGGAATATTGATCAGGTTGGGCATGATGAAATGAATGCCACCATCCAATTTCACCGCTGCGTCTTCCCAGTTCCAGGCATCCAGCTGCACAACGGAAGACGAGCCTGTCACCAGCGTACCATTGGGAACGATATTTGCCATCAGCACACCATTCGACTTCAACGTGTTGATCACTTTGGAGTCGGTATTGTAAGCAACGATGGACCTGATATTGGGATTCATTTCTCCCAGTTCGGTGGCATCAACGGTTGAGCGAACGCTGGGTACTTCAACCAGGCCAAGATTTGAAATGGAAAGGATTAAACCCGGATACACCTGTTTGCCTTTTGCATCGATCACTTTTACATCATCGGCGGGGATTGCGATATTCGTTCCAACTTCTTCGATCTTTCCATTGTTCACTTTGATGGTGCCATTCTCAATCACCTGTCCGTTGCCCACGTGGATGTTTCCATTTTTTATGAACAGCAATCCCTTGTATTCTTTTGCCGGATAAACATTTTCCTGTGCGAAGGCACCGAAGCCGCCCAGCAGTAGAATCAAAAATCCAATATTTTTAATCATGATTTTCATTTTAAAAATTAAAACCTTAACCTAGTACTTAGTACCTAGTACTTAGTACTAAGTTATTCTTGCGTGTCAATGACTAAGATTCCATGCTTATGCTCATGTTCAGAACAGGTATGCATGATTTCCATGGTAGGTTGCGCCGGAACCGTGGGCATTCCTGCTTTTTTCTCTCCTAACATCTTCTGCGAAATCCGTCCTTTTTCTTCAGCTATCCTGATGCGCATAGCAGCATCCTTTTCGCGGTCGAAATAGATGATACCATCCACAATTGTCTTTTCTGATTTTGCGTAAATGCTCAGCGGGTTATCGCTCCAGATGACCAGGTCGGCGTCTTTTCCAACCTTGATGCTGCCCACGCGATCTGCAACGTGCAGCATGGTAGCCGGATTGAGCGTTACCATTTTCAGGGCGTCTTCTTCACTCATGCCACCATATTTCACGCTCTTGGCGGCTTCCTGGTTGAGCCGGCGTGCCATCTCAGCATCGTCTGAATTGATGGCTACATTCAACCCCATTTTGTACATGATATAAGGATTGTAGGGAATGGCATCCACCACTTCCATCTTATACTGCCACCAATCGGAGAACGTGGAGGCGTTCGCGCCATGGGCCTTCATCTTGTCGGCCACTTTATAACCCTCAAGGATATGCGTAAACGTGTTGAAATGGAAGCCGTATTTATCAGCCACGCGCATGGCTGCGGTGATCTCGCTCTGTACGTAAGAGTGGCAGGTGATGAATCGCTTGTTGTTCAGAATTTCCACCAGCGCATCCAATTCCAGGTCTCTTCTTACATGCACGACCACATCGGGAGCGCCGCCTTTTTGTTTTTTGTCAGATGATTCTGTGCCTGCTGTTTTCAATGCTGCTTCATAATCTTTAGCGCGCTGAAATGCATCTGCCAAAACTTCTTCAACGCCCATACGGGTATCGGGGAAGCGGGTGTTTTGCTGTGCAGGCGAACGCTTCACATTTTCGCCGAGTGCGAATTTGATGAAGGGGTCTGCACCGGCGAACTTGAGGCCGTTGTCATCAGCGCCCCAGCGCAATTTGATGAGCTGTGTTTGTCCGCCAATGGTATTTGCAGAACCGTGCAGAATATGCGAAGTGGTGACGCCTCCGCTCAACTGGCGATAGATATTGATATCATCGGGGAAGAGGTTGTCGCCGATTCTCACCTCGGAGGTAACAGACTGCGCACCTTCATTAATGGAAGCCGCGGCGATATGCGAGTGTTCATCAATAATGCCGGGGGTGAGGTGCTTGCCGGTAGCATCAATCACACGTGCAGAAGCGTCGGAAAGATTTTTCCCGATCTGCGCGATCTTGCCGTTCTTAACCAGCACATCTGTATTTTCCAGTCGACCATCTTTTTCATTGGTCCAAACCGTTGCATTTTTGATCAACAGGTTTTCAGCCTTGGGTAATTCTTCCCAGCCGTAGCCACTGAAAGGATAGGTAACCTTTCCCAAAACCAGGGGTTCTTTCTTCTTCACACTATCTGCCTTTGGCGTTGCTTTTTTGGAGAGTGTGGCCGTCCACAGGAATTTACGTCCTGTAGAATCTTCGCCGGTTCCCTGCCAAACGCCTTCGTTGTTCACGCCGCTGAAGCGAAGTGTATTTTTCGATTTTTTGTTTTCGGGGAAACTGAATTTGACCAGTTTTCCATCGTAACTCAGTTTACCACTTACGGTATCCTTACCCGTTATGCTGATGTTGTTTCCTTCTTTCACCTCCATAGCGAAGGTTTGGTTTCCTGAAGGCAATTGGGTGGTCAGGGCATAAGTGCCTTTCACATCATTCCATGCGGCTTCGTTAATCACGTATTTTTCACCCTGAACCCAGTTTTGGTAGATTACTGTTTTCTCTTTGAGCGGAGAACCCGAGCTGATGATGAAGTTTGCGAGTTTGCCCGCGTCGATGCTGCCTACTTTGTCATAAACACCCAGGAGTGTTGCTGGCGTTTTCGTCAGCGCTTCATAAGCCTTGTTCTCACTAAGTCCGTATTCGATGGCCTTGCGCAGGTTGGTCATGAATTGTTTCGCGTCTTTATTATCCGCGGCCGTTAAGCAGAAGGGGATACCTGCTTTTTCGAATGCGGATGGATTGGTGGGAGCCAGTTCCCAATGCTTCATGTCGCCGAGGCTCACGAATCTTGCGTCGTTGGGATCTTCCATATCCATGGCTTGCGGAAAATTAAGCGGAAGGATGAAGGAAGCTTTGGTTGCAGCGATTTCTTTGATGCGTTGGTATTCGTTTCCGCTTCCTTTGATGATGTATTGAACGCCAAATTCATCGCCAATGCGATCTGCGCGAAGGTCATTCCATTTGTCGTTTGCATCAAAGATCTGGGGCAACGCCTGGTTGTCGTTCCAGGCCTGCAGCGTCAGGTTGATGCCTTCGGTGGAAGGTCTGCTCTTATACCATTGTGCGTCGAGAAAGTTTTGACGCAGCAGCGCAATGCTTCCCATCATGGACGTAGGGTAGGATTGGGTGGAGCTGCCCTTACTGAAAGAATAATGAGCCGACGCTCTCTCGCGAATCATCACGAGATTTTCTTTTTTAGAAGCGAGACTTACCACCACGCCTGTTCCGCGCGCGATGCCGTCTTTCTGGTGACTGAGTACCGCACCGAAACCAGCATCTCTCAATGGTTTTGCCTTGGCATCATCTGCAGCGAAAATTTTTGAGGCATCCACATCAGCTCTTAACGCCTGGTTCCATCCATAAGCTCCTTTTTGATTGGAGTTGATCTGGGCCGGGCCAAAGAAATTGAATCCTCTTGTCATGGGTGGAAGCGCGGGCATGCCGTAGTCGCTATAAATATCAATGAAGGAGGGATAGATGAACTTGCCACTACAATCAATCAACACAGCATCTTTTGGAATGGTGACATTGTTACCAACGGCTTCAATATTTCCCTCGCGAATCACCAGTGTAGCGTCGCTGAGCGGAGTGGTGCCGTCTTTGTAAATGGTTGCGTGTGTAAACGCGAAGACCCGGTGTCGGATATCGGCAACGCCGTTAACCGGGAAACTCGTTTGGGCAAAAATTGGAACTGCCCCTGTTGCCATGAGCAACAGCAGAATAATTCTTCTCATGTTAGTGATGGTTTTGTAACGGGGCTAAGTTAGGGGATTAGTTGATTAGGTTGATTAGGTTGATTGGGTTAATTAGGTTAATTGACGTTTAGGTAAGTTCAGCTTACCTAATCAACCCAATCAACGCATTCAACCATTTAACCACTTCCCAACCACGTCTCGCAACAAATCATTCTGATATAGCCTGGTCTGAAAGGAAAAACTCCTGGCTTTATGAAGAAGTTCTATAATATTAAATGTATCCTGACTGGCACCAATGGCCATGCCCTTTGTTAACATTTGATTGAACAGGTATTCCTGTTCTGCCTGTCCGGGAGTAGGCACCAGGATCATGGGTTTTCCTAGTTTCACCAGGTCCATGATGCTGGAATATCCCGAGCGGCAAATGACGAATTCTGCGGAAGCAATTTTCTTTGCCAGTTCCTCGCTGCCGAGATGATTCAGAATGATTCCCTTTGGATGATGAATTGGATTCTCCTCTGCACCTAATCCGCGAACCAACACAAATTTTTCATCCGCCTGGCTCAACTGCTCAAGGATTTTGCTTTCTAAAATGCTTCGTTGGGGTTCCGGGCCTGACAGGATGATGAGCAATCCCAATTTTTCCGGGGTTTCAACCATTTCAAGCCTGGATAAAGGACCTATATATTTGACCTGCTTTGGTGGCGTTGCAGGGTGGGAGAGTTCTCCCGCCAGATTCTCTTCCCCGGGCCAGTCGGGCACCCAGCATTCATTAAATCTTTCAATGATTTGACGATTCTGACGATTCACCCAATTGTTAGCCCAGGAGCCCAACCCGGTTTTGATGGCAAGCTGATGGGTTAGAAATACGGATTTGATTTCAGGATGGTAGAGACCGAAGCGATTATCGCTGATGATGCCATGAAAACGATGGATTTTATTCACCTTATGCAGCCAATTGTGCTCTTTTCGCATCCTGTTCCATAGTGATGGCGCTTGCGCCAGTATTTTCCACGGGAGACTTCGGCCTTGCGAGCTGTAGTTGACACCATAGCCGTCGAGCTCAAGAAAAGAAAGAGAGGAAAAGTCTGTTTGGAGTAGTTCTTTTTGAATGCCGGAGGCCGCAATCCAGGGTTCGGCCCCTTGGGCGACGAATTCCCGCAGGATTGGGATACAGCGGGTTGCATGACCTAATCCCCAGTCTAACGGTGCCACGAGGATTCTGTGTTTCAAGGCTTTGGAGGGGTAGTTAATATTTTCATGAATTGTCGGAATTTGACAATATTTTATCCGGAAATTAGTTTATTTTACATACCCCTTACTTATGAAAAAAGCAAACATAGGTATCATTTTTGTACTATTGATACTGGTTCTAACCTTTATGTCGTGCAATAGTGCACGGAAAAGCGCCTGTGGATGCCCTAGTAAAAAAGGAATGGTTGGCTATTAAAATCCTTTGATCATGAAAAGTCCCAATAGAGACTTGCTTGTTCTGCTCAAAGATGAATATATGAGCGAACAATCCATCGAACAGGAGGTGGAACTGCTTAACGAGATGCTTTTCCACGTAGAGTCGATGGACAATTTTTGTAAAGCCCATGAGGTGTTTGACCTGAACCGCTACAAGATCTATCAGAAATCAAAACAGATCATCCAGGTAGTGCGTCAGCGTGAAATCCGTCCTTTTCAATTCGTCAGTAACAAGAACTAAGATCCTGCTTAAAAGATATTGTCCCGACACGCAAGTGCCGGGATTTTTTTTGCCACAAACTTTGAGGATTAGTCCAATTTTTCAAGTGCGAGTTTCAATTTCTCAAACATCTCATCGATCTCTTCTTTCTTGCAAGTGCCCACACTGAGGCGGTACCAGTTTGAATTGCGCGGTGCACCAAATGCATAGAAGGGAACCACTGCCAGGCCTGCTTCATCAAGTATATAGGCCGTAACGTCAGATTGTTT
>Ga0157375_10002713_pt1 | contig 15310 bp, 13 predicted proteins | sample M35metaG_FD_115311 | JGI IMG/M metagenome (GOLD analysis project Ga0157375, IMG submission 115311) | Miscanthus rhizosphere microbial communities from Kellogg Biological Station, Michigan, USA - M3-5 metaG | ecosystem: Host-associated > Plants > Roots > Rhizosphere > Soil | place: USA: Michigan...
AGACCGGCACGGCACAGAAAAGTGACGGCTCCGGCTACTCCGCAACGAAAATGGTCGCGTCGTTTGCAGGTTACGCGCCGGCTTCGAACCCCGTCATTTCGATAGTTGTCGTAGTCGACGAGCCGGAAGGAGCGCATCACGGCGGTGAAGTCGCGGCTCCGATTTTCAAACAGATCGCCGACCAGATTCTCCACAACAAGGGAATTCTTTCCGACATTGAAGGCTACACAAACCCGCGCTACGTCCCACCTCCGCCTGCCAGGCACCAGAGCAATCCGGCGTCCGAGGCAAAGCCGTTGGAGCTGCAGGGACTCGATATCATCAATGTGACGGCAAAGACTTATCAGTCTGGAGATATTCCTGTCCCCGACCTCCGCGGTAAAACCGACCGTCAGGCCTTCGATGAGAGCCGGCTGCTGGGGCTGACGACAAAATTCGAAGGAATTGGCCGAATCCGTCTACAGTATCCGGCCCCGGGAACCCTTGTGAGCCGTGGCACCGTTGTAAACGTCTGGCTTTCGGCCAGGTAGATACGGGATCGATATGATGCGGCTGCGCGATGTCATCGCCGGTTGCCGAGTGGTTCAATCCGCCGGCGATCTCGAGTGCGATGTCCTGGGAATCGCCTGCGACTCGCGTGCGGTGTCGCCGGGTTTTGTATTCGCCGCCATTCGCGGATTTCGCACCGATGGCAATCGATTTGCTCTTCAGGCCATCGCCAGCGGGGCATCGGCCGTTGTTTCCGTTTCGCCACCGCCGGCAGACGTGACGGCAAATGTTGCGGTCGGTGCGACGGTGGCGTGGATCCAGGTTGAGGACGATCGTGAAGCGCTCGCCATACTGGCGTCCAATTTTTATGATCAGCCGACGGCGAAGCTTCATGCGATCGGAATAACCGGCACGAACGGAAAGACGACAACGACGTACCTTGTCGAATCGATTTTGAAGGTGGCGGGACACCCGGCCTCTGTATTCGGCACGGTGGAATATCGAGGCCCGGGATTTGAATTTGTGGCCGAGCGAACGACTCCGGAAGCTCCCGAGCTGGAATCGCTTTTCAGGAAAGTTGTGGATGGAGGCTGGAAATATGCGGTCATGGAAGTGTCTTCCCACGCCATCGATCTCAAGAGGGTCGAAGGGTTGCATTTCGATGTCGCCGTTTTTACAAATCTCAGCAGGGATCACCTCGACTACCACAAGGATATGCGCTCGTATTTTCTCGCAAAGAAACGGCTATTCACGGGGTTGGATGGAAAGGTTCCGCGCGTCATGGTGCTGAATAAGGATGACTCCCAATTTGCGGAACTCATGGCGATAGCGCCGTCTCATGTCATTTCGTACGGCATCGAAGCGGACAGCGATGTTCGCCCCTCGTCCTTCAAGTTAGGATGGACAGGAATCGACGCCAGGTTTCAGACTCCGGCCGGAGAGTTCGACGTCCATTCTTCCCTGATGGGAAAGCCCAACCTGTACAACATCTCTGCTGCAATCGGGGTCGCATTGGGACTTGGACTCTCCGTGGACTCCGTCCGAGCCGGTATCGACCAGTTACCGGTGGTGCCGGGCCGATTCGAAAAAATACCGACAACCCAGGCGTTTCGAGTGGTGGTGGACTACGCCCATACCGACGACGCGCTTGAAAAAGTGCTGGAGACCGCACGCGAAATCACCGCCGGACGCGTGATTGTGGTGTTTGGATGCGCCGGCGAACGGGACCGGACGAAACGTCCTCTGATGGGAAATGCCGCGGCACGTCTGAGCGATCTCGCGGTTCTGACGTCCGATAATCCTCGCGGGGAGGATCCGATGTCGATCATCCGCGAAGTCGAAGAGGGCATCAAGTCGGTCCCCGGCGCGAATTACCGTTCTATTGCCGATCGGCGGGAAGCCATACGTTTTGCACTGTCTTCGGCTTCGAGCGATGACACCGTCATTCTGGCGGGAAAAGGCCACGAAACTTATCAGGTGATTGGGAATCAAACCTTCGATTTTGACGACCGGGTTGTCGTTCGGGAGCTGTTGGATGAACTTGCCGCTGGACGAAATCACTAAGGCCGTCGACGGCACCATGGTGGGTCAGGGCAATGTGGTTGCGCGTGGTTACTCCATCGACACCAGAACCCTGAATGCGGGAGACCTCTTCTTCGCCATTAAGGGGCCGAACTTTGATGGCCATGACTTCGTACAACAGGCACTCGAGAAGAAAGCCTCCGGAGTGGTTGTCGACGCCGCCTTTGGTGGCAATCTCGAACCGAACGGAACGAACGGCGTGATCAAAGTGGGGTCTCCGTTGACGGCCCTGCAGGCTCTCGGCCAGCACGTACGCCGTCTTTGGGGCAAACCGATTATCGGAGTCACCGGCAGCGCCGGCAAGACTACAACGAAGGCCATGATCGGTACTGTTCTCAGCAGAAAATTCAACGTACTGAGAACCGTCGGAAGTCTCAACAATGAGTTTGGTGTCCCATTGACGCTTTTACGCCTGGAGCCCGAGCACGACATCGCAGTACTGGAAATGGGAATGTCGGCGAAGGGAGAGATCCGGCGCCTCGCGGAAATTGCCGAACCAAATGAAGGATTGATCACCAATGTAAATCCGGTGCATCTGGAATTCTTCAAATCCGTCGATGAGATTGCTGAAGCCAAGGCCGAACTTCTCGAACGACTCTTCGAACCGCGCACGGGATTTCTTAACAACGATGATTCCCGCGTACGTGCCATGGCGCGGAAGTTTGACGGCCGGATCGTCTCATTTGGAGTAAAGACCGCCGCCGCCTACAAAGTGGAGAACATACAGGATCTCGGAATCGAGGGCAGCACCTTCACGGTTCATCACGGGCGCCGCGACATCAAGTTCGCCTTGCCCATGTTTGGTACACACAATATTTCCAACGCACTTGCGGCGATCACCGTTGGTGCATCCCACGAAGTTCCGTGGAATGAAATTCAGGCTGCGACTGCCAGCTTGAAACCGGAGAAAATGCGCGGCCAGGTGACTCGTTTCCGTGAAGGACTATCGGCAATTGACGATTCGTACAATTCCAATCCCAAAGCCCTGACCGAAATGATCCGCTTCGTCGGAAAGCTTCAGGGATTCTCTCGAAAGATCATCGTGGCCGGCGAGATGCTGGAACTGGGGACCGAATCGGCCGAACTGCACCGGGCCTGTGGCAGGGAGGCGTCAGAGGCAGGCGCGGATTTTGTCATCGGCGTCCAGGGAATGGCGAAAGAGATTATTGCCGGCGCCCGTACTGCTGGAGCTCCGGAAGAGAAGTTGAAATTCATGGCGGACGCCGCTGAGGCCGGTGAATTCCTTGCGCGCGCCGCACGGCCCGGAGACGTGATTCTCATTAAAGGATCGCGCGGCGTGAAGCTGGAAAAGGCGATGAATGCCCTGCGCGCCAGATTCACGAGCCTGGAGTCCTGATGCTGTATCACCTTCTATTCGAATTCCTTTATCAACGGTTCGGCAAGACCATACCGGAACTCCGAATCTTTAACGTATTTGGCTACATCACATTCCGAACGGCGATGGCCAGCCTCACTGCACTGATGTTCAGCCTGCTGCTGGGCCCCTGGCTGATTGGCCGGCTTCACAAATTTCAAATCGGCCAGCACATCCGCGAAGAAGGCCCCAAGTCCCATCAAAAGAAGGCAGGCACGCCCACAATGGGAGGCGTTCTCATTGTTGTTTCAATTCTGTTGCCAACACTGCTCTGGACGGACCTGCGCAATCGCTACATGTGGCTGGCGGTGATATCGACACTCGCGTACGGCGCCATCGGTTTCAGCGACGATTATCTGAAGATCCGGCACCGACGGAACCTCGGGCTTACCGGCCGAAATAAGATGGGCTTGCAGATCGTCGTCAGCCTCGCGATCGGCTCGTTTCTGCTGTATTTGATGAGACACAATCTCTATTCGACAAAACTGACGGTGCCGTTCGTGAAATCGTTTGCGCCGGATCTGATCATCGACAGATTGATGTCAACGCCATTTTTCCTCCTGGCGTTCCTGCCGTTTCTTGTTTTCGTGACGCTTGTCATCGTTGGATCTTCCAACGCCGTCAATCTCACCGATGGCCTGGATGGACTCGCCATCGGATGTACGTTGATCGCTTCTGCCGCCCTGACCGCGCTCACCTACGTCGTCGGTCATGAAAAATTTTCGACGTATCTCGATATACAGCACCTGTCGGGTGTCGAAGAAGTCACGATCTTTTGCGGATCCATTGTTGGAGCGAGCCTGGGATTTCTCTGGTACAACGCCCATCCCGCGCAGGTGTTCATGGGCGATGTGGGCTCTCTCGCACTTGGCGGAGCGATTGGTACCGTCGCCGTGATCATCAAGCAGGAACTGCTGCTGGTATTTGTCGGTGGAGTGTTCGTGATCGAAGCGCTGTCGGTGATGATCCAGGTGCTGTCTTTCAAGCTGCGAGGAAAGCGGATTTTCCGAATGGCGCCGATACATCATCACTTCGAACTGGGAGGATGGGCGGAATCGAAAGTCATCATCCGTTTCTGGATTTTGGCGTTGATCTTTGCATTGTTCAGTCTTTCGACCCTGAAACTGAGGTAGGCCGGATGAAATGGTGTTGATCGTGGGGATGGCACGAAGTGGTGTTGCTGCCGCAAAGCTTCTGCAGAGTCGCGGGAAATCCGTGTTTGCCACGGATTCCGGCAAGGCCCCGCTTCGTTCGGAACTGGAAAGGCTCGGCATTCCCTGTGAGTCCGGTGGCCACACCGCGGAACGATTTCTCGAAGCAGAGGAAATTGTCATGAGCCCTGGCGTCCCGCTGGACATTCCACCACTTGAAGCCGCACGACAGAAGGGCATTCCCATCGTGAGCGAAATCGAAGTCGCGTTCCGTTATCTGCAAGGCGATATCGTGGCCATCACGGGATCGAATGGCAAAACCACCACGACGACATTGATTGGCGAAGTATTGAACACGATCGGAAGACCCGTTCAGGTCGGGGGAAATATTGGAACGGCGATGAGTTCCCTGGTGGATTCATCTCGTCCGGCAACCATCAACGTCGTTGAGGTCAGCAGCTTTCAATTGGATGGTATCCGGAAATTCCGCCCCAGAGTCGCAGTGCTGACCAACATCACTCCGGATCATCTGGACCGTTACGCGGATTTCAAAGCCTATCGTGCGTCGAAATTCCGCATTTTCGAAAATCAGACTTCTTCGGATTTCGCCGTTCGGAACCGCGACGATGCGGAAGTCTATCCGCCGGCCTCCGCCGGCGCGGCCCGGCAGCGGTTTTTCAGCCAGCGGCAGATCGTGGATGATGGGGCGTACCGTTCCGGCGAAACCCTCTATCTTGATGGAAAGCCGGTCATGCCGGCGGCTGATGTCACACTGAGAGGAACTCACAACATCGACAACGTCCTTGCGGCAATGACAGTCGCGGATTGTTACGGCGTTTCCGCCGAAGCGATGTCGGACACGATACGGAAATTTCGAGGCGTCGAACATCGTATCGAGTTCGTTGCGACGGTGAATGGAGTGCAGTTCTTCAACGACTCCAAGGCCACCAACGTGGACTCCGCAATAAAAGCCGTCGAGTCGTTCGATGGCAACATCATCATGATTCTCGGCGGCCTGGATAAGGGTGCGCCGTATTCCCCGCTCGTCGATGCAATGATCCCCCGAGTCAAACTTGCCGTACTCATTGGCGCTGCAGCCGACAAGATCGCATCCGCTATCGGTAACCGTCTACCCGTGGTCCGCGCGTCGTCCATGGCAGATGCCGCGAGGCTGGGACTGGAGAGTGGAAAGCCGGGAGATGTGGTTCTGCTTTCTCCGGCGTGTGCCAGTTTCGATATGTTCGACAACTATGAGCACCGCGGAAAAGTTTTTAAGGAGGCCGTACTGGCATGGCAAAAAAACTAAGGCCGGACTGGGTACTCTTCGTCAGTACGTTGTCGCTGGTGATTTTTGGCGTCGTGATGGTGTTCAGCTCCTCTGCCGTGCTCGCAAAGACGATTCACGACGATCCCAACTATTTTTCCTTCAAGCAGATCACGGCAGCCGTGCTTGGCCTCGCACTCATGTTTATCGTGATGAACGTCGACTATCACCTGTATCGAAAGCCCTCCATCGTATTTACGTTGCTCTCGATGGCTGTTGCGATGCTTGTTGTGGTTTACTTCCTGGCGGCAACCAGAAATGTGCATCGATGGATACAACTGCCGCATTTTTCGTTTCAGCCTTCCGAACTGGCAAAACTGGCAGTGATCTTTTTCCTGGCCTACTTCCTGGAAAACCGCAAAGACAAGATCAACAGCGTTCAATTCACGCTCGCGCCAATTTTTATCATCGTGGGAGTACTTGCAGGTCTAATCGTCTTTGAACCGGATCTTGGAACGGCGGTGGCCATCATTCTCACGGTCTGCGTGCTTCTTTTCGTTGCGGGGCTCGACTTGCGATGGTTTGCAGTTCCCGCTTTGCTCTCCGTTCCGGCGTTCTACTTCCTTGTGTATCTGAAGCCATGGCGTTGGGACCGCATCATGACATTCATGCACCCGGATCGAGACCCGACAGGAGCCGGTTTTCACATTAAGCAGTCGCTCGTGTCGGTGGGTTCCGGCGGTCTCTTCGGTTTGGGATACATGGAAGGAAAACAAAAACTTTTCTTTCTTTCGGAGGGGCACACCGATTTCATTTTCGCGGTTGTGGGAGAGGAACTCGGGCTCATCGGTGCATGCGCCGTCCTGGTGCTCTTCCTGGTGTTCCTGTGGCGGGGACTTCGGACGTCGGCGAAGGCGCCGGACTCGTTTGGATTTTACCTGGCGCTCGGCATCACGATGATGGTCTGCGTCCAGGCCTTCATTAACATGAGCGTGGTGCTGGCGCTCGTGCCGACAAAGGGAATTGCACTTCCGTTCCTGAGTTACGGGGGAAGTTCATTTGTCGTGATGCTGGCCGCGGTCGGCATTCTCCTCAACGTGTCCCAGCAATCGAGTTGAAGCGCTAATGGACCTGATATGAAACTCGCGCGCGCCATTATTGCCGGTGGTGGAACTGGCGGTCATCTGTTTCCCGGCATTGCGGTGGCGCGCGAAATGCAAAGGCGGAACGCGGAAACGCAAATTTTGTTTGTTGGAGCGGAGCGGGGAATTGAATCCCGATTGGTGCCGCAGGAAGGGTATCCACTGCGCGTTCTGCCTCTCCGCGGTGTTAAAGGCGAAGGATGGGGAACGCAACTTCAAAGCATGACAGCAACGGTGAAAGGCATTTTTAGCGCACGGCGGATTCTGAAAGAGTTCAATCCGGACGTCGTTATTGGCGTCGGTGGCTACGCCTCGTTTCCCACGGTGATGGCCGCCATTCTGGGTGGGTATCCACGAATGATCATGGAACAAAACTCCATTCCCGGTCTCGCCAATCGCATGGTGGCGCGCTGGGTGGATTTCGCCGCTATCACGGATCCAAAAACGAAGTCCGCATTTGGCGACCGGGGAGTCGTGACCGGGAATCCAATCCGGCCCCAGTTCAAATCCATTCCTGCGAAATCGCATCATCCGCCATTCACGGTTCTTATATTCGGAGGCAGCCAGGGAGCGCAATCCATCAATCGCGGCGTTCGCGAAAGCCTTTCATACCTGTCGGACTGGAAATCGCAACTCCGGTTTGTCCATCAGACTGGGGAGAAACAGGCCGAGGAAATTCGGAAGGCCTATTCCGATGCCGGTTTTGAATCGGATGTGCGCGCGTTCTTCAACGATTTTCACCTGCAGTACGCCGATGCGGATCTTATTGTTTCGCGCGCGGGCGCGACGACGGTTGCCGAAATCAAGGCATCCGGACGAGCCTCGATTCTCATTCCGCTTCCCACGGCTGCCGATGATCACCAGACCCGGAACGCGAAGGCAATGGTGGAAGAAAATGCGGCGGTTCTCATCTCCAACGCCGAACTGAATGGCGAGACGCTGGCCTCCTCGATCCGATCGATGTTGTCCGATCCGCAGAAGCTCGATGCCATCGAAAAGAATGCGCGTCGTATCGCGGTTCTGGATGCCGAACAACGCATCGTTGACCTGGCCGAACGTGCCGCCGAGAAAAGAGGGCACCGTGTTTAAGCGGATCAAGCACGTTCACTTTGTCGGCATCGGCGGCATTGGCATGAGCGGAATTGCGGAGGTCCTTCTGAACCTGGGATACCGCGTGTCGGGTTCCGACCTACGGTCCACAGCGATCACCGAGGCACTCGCCCGCCACGGTGCAACTATATTCCTGACTCACGCGGCTGAAAATATGAAGGGGGCGCATGTTGTGGTTACTTCTTCTGCCGTGCAGCCGGACAATCCTGAAATCGTCGAGGCGATACGGGCAAAGATTCCGGTCATTCCACGCGCGGAGATGCTCGCCGAGCTCGCACGGCTGAAATACAGCGTTGCCATTGCCGGGACTCACGGAAAAACCACGACGACTTCGATGATTGCCACGATTCTGGATCGCGCCGGATACGATCCCACCATCGTCGTCGGTGGATTGTTGAATACGATCGACAGCAATGCGCGTCTCGGCAAGGGGGATTACATCGTCCTTGAAGCGGATGAAAGCGATCGGTCGTTCCTGCTGCTGACGCCGACGATTGCCGTCGTAACGAATATCGAAGCCGATCATCTGGACAATTACAAGGATCTCGAAGACATTCAGTCCGCATTTCTGACCTTTATCAATAAGGTGCCGTTCTATGGAGCGACAGTCCTTTGTCTGGACGATCCCGCCGTACAGTCGCTGATACCGCGGATCAAGCGCCGCTTCATCACATTTGGAACGGCGGCACAGGCGGACGTTTCCATCGCGGACTGCGTGGCAGAAAATCTCGGGTCGTCATTCACACTCCGTTACAACGGCGGCAATTCGCAGAAGATTCGACTTCAGGTGCCCGGAGACCACAACGTACTCAACGCCGCCGCCGCGTTTGCCGCCGCACACGACATGGGTGTCGATGCGGCTGTTATCGCTGCCGCCCTAGCGGACTTTCAGGGCGTGGCCAGGAGATTTCAAATCAAGCGTCGCGACGGAGTCACCGTTATTGATGACTATGCGCACCATCCTACGGAAATCCGTGCGACGCTCTCTGCTGCAAAGTGCGCCGGAGACTTTCATCGCATCTTTGCGGTATTCCAGCCCCATCGTTATACCCGCACCATGCACCTGTTCGACGATTTTGCGCGGGCTTTCAATCTCGCCGACGTTGCACTGATTCTCGACATCTATCCAGCGGGTGAGAGTCCGATCGAAGGCATTTCGACCCCTGCCCTGATTGAAAAGATTCGGAGCTTCGGTCATCGAAATGTCCTGTATGCGCCTGACTACGAAATGATTGAGTCCTACATCACCGCCAACGTCCGGGAGGGCGATGCGGTCATTGTCATGGGCGCCGGCAGCGTCACGAAGCTGTCGGACGTTCTTTCACAGAAGATTCCCAAAGTCATCACGGTCAAACTTGCATGAAATCAAAACTCTTCAGATTCCTCAGATTCGTATTTGTGGTTACCGGGCTTGGCTGCGTGGCTTCGCTCGTGTGGGCCGGGTATCACTACCTGCACACCGATCCCCGATTCGACTTGAAAAAAGTCACGGTCAGCGAACTGAAGCATGTTGAGGACAATGAAATTCTCGGCCGCATCCAGCTGAACACCGGGACCAATACCAATATTTTCGCAGTCAATATGGATGAGGTTCGCACCCGTGTGGAGCAGATCGGGTGGGTGCATCACGTGACCGTGCAGCGCCTGCTCCCGGATGAAATCGTTATCCGGGTTGTTGAACGCGAGCCGAAGGGGGTAGCTCGGATTCACGGTCGCCTCGTGGAATTCGATGACGAGGCGGCAATTCTTGAACCGGACAACCCCACGCTTCCGGCCTTTCCGGTACTGCTTGAATTGGATGAGAACAATGTGGAAGCCAATCGCCGGAAGATTGCCATGTATCGGAAGGTCGTTGCGGACCTGGGTGGGGAGGAGATTCGTCAGGTCATTGTGAATTCAAACGACGAAGTATCCATTGTGAGGGAGGGAGATCCGTTGATCGTGCGGCTGGGGGTGGCCGATTTCAAGGAGCGATGGGGCCGCTACCTGAAGCTTAAGGAAATGATCAGCGCCGAATACAAGAATGCGGTGCATGTGGACCTGCGATTTCGCAACAAGGTCATCGTGACCATGCAGAACGGAGATGACTCTGGAAAGGTGATATGGGACGCAAAGAAAAAATCATTGTAGGCCTCGACATTGGATCTTCCAAGGTTACGACGCTGATCGCGGTTCCGCGAGCCGATGGACTTGATCCGATTGGCATCGGCGTTGCGGAATCCAAAGGTCTTAAAAAAGGCGTCGTGGTCAACATCGAGGCCGCCGTCCAATCGATCCGGAAATCGGTTGCCGAGGCCGAGACCATGGCTAAATGTGATGCCGAACAGGTTTACGTCGGATTGTCCGGCTCGCATATTCGAAGCTGCAACAGTCAGGGCGCCGTCCCGGTAGGTGCGCGATCGCGTGAGATCACCAGTGATGACGTTCGCCGCGTCATCGAAAATGCCCGCGCCATTCCGCTCACTCCGGACCGTGAAATCATTCACATTCTGCCGCAGGAATTTACGGTGGACGAACAAACTGGAATTGCCGACCCGCTGGGGATGGTTGGCACACGTCTTGAAGTAAACGTCCATATCGTGACGAGTTCCACCACAGCCGCGCAGAATATCGTGACGGCTGTTAACCGCAGCGGCCTGCTGGTCGGCGATACGGTTCTTGAACAGATGGCTGCCGGAGAATCGGTTCTCAGTGAAGATGAAAAGGAACTCGGCGTCGTGCTCGTGGATATCGGCGGAGGAAAGTCCAACGTTGCGATCTATCACCATGGCGCGGTACGCCACACGGTGGTCGTGCCGGTGGGAGGGGAACACTTCACCAACGATATTGCCGTCGGATTGCGAACTTCGATTCCGGAAGCGGAGCGTTTGAAGCGTGAACAGGGCAGTGCCACCGCGTCGGTTTCCGACCAGGATCATGTTTTCGAAATTACGGGTATGGGCGCACGCCAGCCGCGCGCTATTGCACACACGGTGCTCAGCGACATATTGCAGCCGCGCGCGGAAGAGATCATCCATTTCGTCCGCAATGAAATTCGTAGTGCGGGATACGAGAGGCAGGCCGGAGCCGGAGTGGTATTCGTCGGCGGGGGCGCGATGTTGAAGGGATTTACGGATCTGGCCGAATCCATCCTCGATCTTCCGGTACGAATCGGGATTTCGAACGGATTTGCGGAAGGAAAAAATTCTCACGTTTCTGCGCTGCAGGGACCTGAATTCGCCACTGTTACAGGTTTAGTGTTGTACGGAGACCGTCGCCGCAAGACGCACGACTTTCATGAGGCTTCCGGGTCGTGGTCAAAAAGGCTTCTGGCAAGGTTGAAGATCTTTAATTAAGACCCCCATTTCAATCGAGGCAAGCATGGCTGAAAAAAGAGGAACGACAACAGCAAAGGCACCGGATACATCATCCATCCGGTTTCTATTCGACGAAGGATCACGCACAGGAGCCTGCATCAAGGTTGTAGGCGTGGGCGGCGGCGGTTCCAACGCCGTCAATCGCATGATTTCCGCAGGTCTGGGCGGCGTCGAATTCCTGGTGGCCAATACCGACGCCCAGGCACTGACGCAATCCATGGCGCCAGTTAAGATTCAGATCGGCGCGAAGCTGACGAAAGGACTCGGAGCAGGAGCAAATCCCGAAGTCGGGCGTCAGGCCGCGTTGGAAGATACCGACAAGATCATTGAAGCCCTTCAGGGCGCGGACATGGTCTTTGTTACGACAGGACTTGGCGGTGGAACCGGAACCGGAGCGGCGCCGATAGTCGCCAGCCTCGCGGCGGAGTTGAATGCGTTGACAGTAGCCGTCGTCACGAAACCATTCGCTTTCGAAGGCAAGAAACGTTTGCAGCAGGCAGACCGCGGATTGGCGGAGTTGAAGGACTGCGTCGACACCGTGATCACGATTCCCAATGAGCGACTGCTTGCCACACTCGAACGAGGCACAAGCCTGTTCGATGCATTTCACATCGCTGACGATATCCTGCGCCAGGCCGTGCAGGGCATTTCGGATCTCATCATAGTGCCGGGATTGATCAACCTGGATTTTGCCGACGTCAAGACCATCATGTCTGGAATGGGAATGGCTCTGATGGGCACGGGATCGGCGACCGGCGAAAATCGCGCGGTCGAAGCGGCCAAACGGGCGATTTCGAGCCGTCTTCTCGAAGACGGAACCATCCAGGGAGCTCGCGGCGTCCTTATTAATATCACCGGCGGGCATGATCTGCTGCTGCATGAGGTCAGTGAGGCTTCGAGCATCATTCAGGAAGCGGCCGATCCGGAAGCCAATATCATTTTTGGCGCTGTGCTCGACGAGCGAATGTCAGAAGAAGTGAAGATCACGGTAATCGCGACGGGTTTCGGGGGCCGTGGCGAACCGGTACAGACGATGGCGTCCGCTGCAGCTGCCGGTACGATTTCGACCATGGCTCCCAAGCAGACGGCCCCTTCGATCAGTACAATGCCCGACCTCGACATCCCCGCTTTTCTCCGCCGTCAGCGTTGAGAGCCTTGAGAAAGGGGCAAGTCTCGATATGCCCCTTTTTCAAATTGCAAATGGCAATCGAATGATGAATGGCAAATCCCCTGGCTTCGGGAAGGGAGATTTGTCGTTTGTCATTTCGAAGAGAGGCCAGACCCCTCAGACCGCTTTTCATGGTCTTCCCAATCCGACCATTCGATGCGATACCGTTCGACGTAGCGGCTGACAGATTCACCAACGGTCGCGAAGAATGTGTCTTCACCAAGCCTCGCGAATAATCCGAAACGCTTCAGCTTGTCCTTCACAGGGTCCTTCATTTCGGCGAAACAGAGCTCGATGTCCGCGGCCTTCAGACTCTCGTCGAGTTCGACGAGAATATCCGCGGCTGTGACATCGACGCTGGTCACCGGTTCGGCCGCCACCACCAGGCAGCGCACGGGCGTCGGTGAGCCGTCGATTGCGTCCAGCACACGGTCGTGGAATAACTCGGCGTTGGCGAAAAACAGCGGAGCGTCCCACCGGAACAGAACGAGTCCCGGCACTCGGCGAGCCTGAGGATAGCGGGTGATGTCATGGTAACCCCTCACGTGGTCGACACGCCCGAGTACGGCTGAATGCGGGCGCCAGCCGTCCCACAGAAATTCGATCACCGCGATGACGACTGCCAGAGCGATGCCCGGAATGGCGCCAAGAGCCGCAACTCCGGCGAAGCAGACCATCGATAACCAGAACTCCCAGCGCTGAATGCGATAAATGCGGCGCAGATCGGACACTTCCACCAGTCCGATCGCCGATGCGATGACAACACCCGCGAGAGCCGTGTGGGGCAGGTATTGGAGAAGCAAGGGCGCAACCAGCAACAGCAACGCGATCGACAACGCCCCAACGACACTCGTCACCTGGGACCGCGCACCGGCTGCCTCCGCTACCGGGGTTCGCGACGAACTGCTGCTGATTGGAAATCCCTGGAAGAAACCGGCGGCAAGGTTGGCCGCACCAAGGCCAACCATTTCCTGATTCGGGTCGACGCGAATTCCGGTTCGCGCGGCGTAGATCCGCGACAGCACACTGGTATCGGCGACCGAGATGAGCGCCACGGCGAAGCCTCCGATGACGACCTGCATCAGAGCTGAAGCATCAATGAAAGGAATGGTCGGTGACGGCAAACCCTGGGGCAACGGACCCAGCACTGAAACGCCAGCGCGTGTGCCGAGGCCGAAGGCGGCGACGACGACAGTGGCACCGACGACGGCGACCAGGACTCCGGGCACACGCGGATACCGCTTCAGAAACAGAATGATCACGAGCGTGGCTGCGCCAATTAACAGCGTCACGATGTGCGTCTCTCCGGCCAGCACGGCTCGGACAATGGCCCACATGCGCCGTAGCGGTCCATTCGCCGAGATGGAGAAGCCGAGCATCTTCGGGATCTGGCTCAGCATGACGCTCAGCGCGATGCCGTTCATATATCCGTAGCGAATGGGTTTGGACAGCAACTCGATAACGAATCCGAGTCGGGCCAGGCCGGCGACAATGCAGACCACACCGGAAACCAGCGCCATCATCCCCGCCAGGGCCACGGCTCGATGCGGATCACCCGCGGAGAGCGGCAGGACAACCGCAAGGATCACAGCCGCCAGAGAGGAGTCCGGCCCCAGGACCAGGATCCGGCTCGGACCGAAAATCGCATAGGCGAGGAGTGGAAATATCGTTGCATACAGCCCATAGATGCCGGGAACGCCGGAAGCTTCGGCGTAGGCAACACCGACCGGTATGAGCATAGTGGTCAGGACAAGACCGGCGAGAATATCGTGCCGCAGCCAGCCTCGCTCGTATCGCAGCAGAAATCGCAGACCCGGGAGCCAGCGCATCCATGGGGAACCGCCTTCATCCCGGGTGCGAATGATCTGTCCGCCCTGGCGATCAATCACGGCAGATCATCGCTCAATGACCACCGAGCGGAATTGTGGCTCCCTCGCTGTACACCCACAGACACACCGGTTGCGGAAAATCCACCGTCGACGACAAGGACATGTCCGGTAATGAAGCTGGCATCACTGGAACAGAGGTAGACAACGGAACCGGCTACCTGTTCGCAGCGGGCATAGCAGCGCAGCGCCGTGTGTTTAATGCGGTGGAACGTTTCCAGCATTGTTTGAAGAAAATGAAGGGTTATGCCGATCCCGGCGGAGTGGACCATACAATCCCACCGGCCAACTCGCGCAATCACCGTGCGTATCATCGTATCCACGCTCGGGAGATCCTCATCCATGTGTAACGGGCATAGCGCACCAGAGTCCGGTGTGTGTTTCGCCGATCCATCCGCGGCGATGACCGTGGCTCCGTCGCTGATCGCGCGTTGCGCGAGTGCCGCTCCGATTCCCGACAGCCCGCCTGTGACGACGGAAACTATATTGTCCAGCCGCATGCTCATTCGGACCTTTGCGTTTGCCGGATGTTTATTTCCTGGCCGTTGCCGTAATTCTCTCTTGCCCCGTTCCAACGGGCTTGGATATCACGACGGTAGTCGAGGCGGTTTTTGGAAGCTTGACGTACGCTTTGTACGTCGTATGAGAACGATCGATCAAAGCGCCATCGGCGATGTACACCTGCATGCTCTCAACATCCGCTGACGCCATTCCTGACTCCTCGAAAATCGCACTGATGTCATCCTATGACTTCTTTTTTCGGTTTCGAAGGTTGCGGGAACTCTGGG
>Ga0157375_10002714_pt1 | contig 15301 bp, 16 predicted proteins | sample M35metaG_FD_115311 | JGI IMG/M metagenome (GOLD analysis project Ga0157375, IMG submission 115311) | Miscanthus rhizosphere microbial communities from Kellogg Biological Station, Michigan, USA - M3-5 metaG | ecosystem: Host-associated > Plants > Roots > Rhizosphere > Soil | place: USA: Michigan...
CATGCAGCGCAATGAAGGAGACCTCATCATGAATATTGACAGGAACTGGGAGGAGATCGCCTATTTGCAGATTGGTGATAATCCAGGTCGCAATGAACCTTCAACAGGCGAGATCAATTATAAAAATATCTTCAAACATCTTTATAACAAAGGTTATCGTGGCGTGTTGGGAATGGAGCATGGTAATGTCTTACCCGGAAAAGAAGGAGAGATGGCAGTGATCAAGGCTTATAGGGATGCTGATAACTTCTTGTCATGATTGGTATACAATCGTACAGACATAGAACCATACAAGACATAGAAGGCAATTAAGGTTATGCTTGTATTTCTTTTATGCCTTGTATGGTTCTGGCTAGTATTGTTTAAATCCATGGTAGAAAATAAGACAAATAGTAAGTGCCAAATCAGAAAATTGTTTTAGGTTTATCTGTCTCTTATACCAAAACGATTGCGAATGAATTCTCCCAGCATTGTAGTTGTCGGCAGCACGAATACAGACATGGTGATCAAGGCATCTCATTTGCCGCAGCCTGGAGAAACGATCTTAGGCGGAACATTTTTTATGAGTGCCGGTGGCAAGGGAGCTAACCAGGCTGTTGCTGCTGCAAGGCTTGGAGGTTCCGTTTTATTTATCGCAAAAACCGGCTACGATATTTTTGGCAAACAGTCCTTGGAATTACTTGAAAAAGAGGGCATCGACATTTCGGGTATCCAAAGAGATCACTACCAGCCATCGGGTGTGGCATTGATCACAGTTGACGATAAAGGGGAGAACTGTATTGTAGTGGCCCCCGGGGCAAATGCTGCATTGACTGTCGAAGACATCGATGAGGTAAAAGAAAAAATTGAAAATGCTTCTTTATTACTTATTCAATTGGAAACGCCGATCGAAACAGTAGAGCATGTTGCCACCATCGCTGCATCAAAAAAAATAAAATTTATCCTTAACCCTGCACCAGCAGCAAAATTGAATGACGAATTACTGAAAAAGATCTCTATCATTACTCCCAACCAGAAAGAGACAGAAATGCTTACCGGTATAAAAGTGATGGATGAATTGTCAGCGAAACAGGCGGTAAATTTTTTGCATAACAAAGGCATTGAAACGGTTATCATCACCATGGGCGCCATGGGCGCATTTGTTTTTCATGAAAATAAATATTCTATGATACCCGGTCATAAAGTAAACGTTGTTGATACTACTGCCGCGGGTGACGTATTTAACGGTGCTCTTGTTGTTGCATTGTCGGAAGGGAAACCAATGGAAGATGCAGTGACATTTGCCTGCAAGGCCGCCGCGATCTCTGTTACAAGATTAGGGGCCCAGGCATCTGCTCCCGATAGGGAAGAAGTGGAAAGCCTGCCTGCCGGCCTTGCCTCGCCGTAACTATGCGAAGGCACAGCAGCCAGGGTTGACAACGTAAATGAAAATGAAAAATGAAAAAAGTCTATTTGATCGTTTCTGTCGTATCATGGTTGCTTACCAGTGCACAAACGTCAACAACCTTTGGTTTAAGTAAGCAACAATTAAAAGATAAGATCAAAGGTGGTTGGGCTGGACAAACGATCGGCGTAACATTTGGCGGGCCTTATGAATTTCGGTTCCAGGGAACATTTATCGGCGATTACCAGTCATTAAAATGGTATGATGGATATTTAAAAAATACAATGATCAATAATCCCGGGCTATACGATGATTTGTATATGGACCTCACCTTTGTTGATGTTTTTGAGAAATATGGTCTTGATGCCCCGCTTGATTCTTTTTCGAATGCGTATGCTAATGCAGGTTATATGTTGTGGCATGCCAACCAGGCGGGGCGATATAATATTTTGCATGGCATCAAAGCGCCCATGAGCGGATACTGGAAAAATAATCCCCATGCTGACTGTATCGATTACCAGATCGAAAGTGATTTTGCAGGGTTAATGAGCCCGGGGATGCCCAACACAGCTTCTGCGATCAGCGATAAGATCGGGCATGTCATGAATTATGGCGATGGCTGGTATGGAGGTGTTTTTGTCGGCGCAATGTATTCGCTCGCTTTTATTTCGAGTGATATCAATTACATCATCAATGAAGCGTTAAAAACAATTCCAAAACAATCCGAATTTTATCAATCGATCGGTGATGTAATAGCCTGGCATAAAAAATATCCAAGCGACTGGAAACAAACCTGGCTGGAGATACAAAAGAAATGGGCGAATGATATTGGTTGCCCTGAAGGGGTTTTTGTTCCTTTCAATATTGATGCAAAAGTCAATGCGGCGTATGTTGTGCTGGGATTGCTATACGGGCAAAAGGATTTTACGAAAACGCTCGAGATAACGACACGTTGCGGACAGGATGCCGATTGCAATCCTTCTACAGCCGGAGGAATACTGGGAACTATCCTTGGCTATGATAAGATCCCGGCTTATTGGAAAATGGGATTAAAAGAAGCTGAGAACATCGATTTTAAATACACCACGATGAGTCTTGCGGCTGTTTATGAAATTGGTTTTAAACATGCATTGCAGAATATTGAAAGAAATGGTGGAAAGATCAGCAGTGACAATATAGCGATCAAAGTTCAGCAGCCTGCAACGGTAAAATATGAAAAAAGTTTTGAAGGAGTTTATCCCGTTGCGAAGATCCCTGTTATATGGTCTGCCAATAAAGATGAGATAAGTTTTGACTTCGAAGGAACAGGGTTTGTAATAAAGGGGGAGACCGCAAGATGGGGAAGTGAATCAGGTTATGTTTTCAATACAGAACTATATGTGGATGATAAATTGATTGAATCGCCAAAATTACCAGCCAGCTATACCACGCGTCGTTATGAGTTGTGCTGGAAGTATGATCTGCCAAAAGGAAAACATACTGTAAGACTAAAAATATTAAATCCTTCGAAAGATGAGGAGTTCAATTCATCAGAAGCGATCATTTACTCTGATCAATTGATAAATGGTATGAAGGTGAATGAAGACGCCGCGAAGAAAAGTTTTTAGTAATTAGATCCTCCATGGTTCTCTATGCTCTCTATGTCTCCGTGGTTATTACCACAGGCACGGAGTACACGGAGGAGCACAGAGTACTAAGATTTATTAAATAAAAAAACCAACATGTTCATTGTCCAAAACTATCCGCTTGCCGTTATCTTCTGTATCATCACTATGCTTTGCTGGGGCTCATGGGCCAATACGCAAAAACTCGCCGGCAAAACCTGGCGTTTCGAATTATTTTATTGGGATTATGTTATCGGCATTCTTCTCTTCTCATTTTTATCCGCTCTTACTTTAGGCAGTTTTGGAAACGACGGAAGGAGTTTTTTTGCCGACCTGCAGCAAGCCGAATCATCAAATATCATGAGCGCATTGCTTGGCGGTTTTATTTTCAATGCCGCCAATATTCTTTTTTCTGCAGCGATCGCGATCGCAGGTATGGCAGTCGCATTTCCGATCGCGATCGGTCTTGCCCTTGTGCTGGGTGTGATCGTAAATTACGCCGGTTCCCAAAAAGGAGACCCGGTCTTTCTATTTATTGGTGTTGGTCTCGTTGCCATTGCTATCATTATTAACGCCATTGCTTACAGAAAAGCTAGTACAGCCAACCAACAGGTATCTACAAAAGGAATTATCATTTCACTCATCGCTGGTGTATTAATGTCCTTTTTTTATCGATTTATTGCCGCCTCTATGGATCTTGAAAATTTTTCAAATCCTGCCGCCGGCAAAATGACCCCGTACACAGCTGTGTTTATTTTCTCTGTCGGAATTTTTCTCAGCAATTTTATTTTCAATACCATTCTCATGAAGAAACCTTTACAGGGAACACCTACCGGCTACAAAGAATATTTCAACGGAAACTTTCGCCTTCACATGGTGGGTGTGCTGGGTGGTTTGATCTGGGGACTTGGAAATTCTCTGAATCTTATTGCCGCAGGCAAAGCTGGCCCTGCTATATCCTATGGTTTGGGGCAGGGCGCCACTTTGATCGCCGCACTTTGGGGTGTTTTTATCTGGAAAGAATTTCAACAGGCACCAAAAGGAACCAATGCACTAATAACTGCTATGTTTATTTTTTTCATTGCCGGTCTTGGCTTGCTGATCTATGCAGGTACTTAGTTTTTAACTTTTAACTTTTAGCCAGCTATCGCAATAGATGACCGTTGTTAACTTTGTCTTCAAAGGTGCAAATACAACATTGTATCATTGCGTATGAACAAAACCAACCTACTGATTATTCTCTTGAATTTCCTATTTCTTACTGCACAGAGTGCTCCCGGTGACAGTGTGGTTGTTAAGAAAAAATATTTTACAAATCATTTAAAAGGTTCTATAACATTAGACGGTGTGCCTGATGAGGAGGCCTGGAATGAAGTGGAATGGGGTGGTGATTTTATTCAGTGGCTGCCGAACGAAGGAAAAGCTCCCTCTCAACAAACAAAATTTAAGATCGTTTACGATGAAAAATTTCTTTATATCGCATACAGGTGCTATGACCTGGCCGCTGATTCCATCATTAAGCGAATGGGAAGACGCGATGAATTTCCCGGTGACTGGGTGGAAATAAATATAGACAGTTATCACGACCTGCGCACAGCGTTTTCATTTACTCTCTCTGTTTCCGGCGTCCGCAGTGATGAATTTATATCAAGTGATGGAAATAATTGGGACGCCAACTGGAACCCTATCTGGTTTGCCAAAACAAAAGTTGATAAAGAAGGGTGGACAGCCGAAGTAAAAATTCCGCTCAGCCAGTTAAGGTATAATAATGAAACGGAAAAAATTTGGGGCTTCCAGGTCACGAGGCGTTTGTTTCGCAAAGAAGAACGTTCCTTCTGGCAATACATTCCGCAAAGTTCAGGTGTATGGGTAAGCGGTTTTGGGGAATTACATGGACTGAAAAATATTCCCATGCACAAGCAGGTCGAGATCGCACCTTATGTAATAGCACAGGTAGATAAATACAAAGCAGAGCCCGGCAATCCATTCGCAGATGGCTCTGACAAACGATTGACTGCTGGAGTGGATGGCAAGGTGGCTGTTACCAACGACCTCATCCTCGATTTCACTATCAATCCCGATTTTGGACAAGTCGAAGCTGATCCATCACAAGTGAGGATCGATGGCTTTCAAAATTTCTTTGATGAGAAACGACCATTCTTTGTTGAAAGCCGGAACATTTTTGATTACCAGCTCACAGGTTCTGAAGCAGGTGGTGATTACGATGCGGATCTGTTATTTTATTCACGGCGTATTGGTGGCACACCTCACGGATATCCGAATCTGAGAAACGGTGAATTCATGAGCTTGCCGCAAAGCACTTCCATTTTGGGTGCAGCAAAATTTAGTGGCAAAACAAAAAAAGGTTGGAGCGTTGGCGTTTTGGAAAGTGTTACCGAAAGAGAAACGGCTACGATTTATTATAACGGTGAAAAAAGAAAGGAATTGGTAGAGCCGCTTACGAATTACTTTGTGACGAGACTGCAAAAGGATATCAATGGAGGCAATACCATCATCGGAGGCATATTTACCGGTGTGAACCGGGAAAATGGAATGAACGATATTTTACATCGAAGTGCATACTCAGGCGGACTCGATTTTTTGCAATATTGGAAGAACCGTACCTGGTATCTGAAAGGGAACGTTGTTTTCAGCAATGTAAACGGATCTGAAAAAGCCATACTCAATACACAGACAGCATTCGAACATCTTTTTCAGCGAACAGACGCGAGAGAAGTGGATGTTGATAGTAGCCGGACTTCATTGACAGGCACGGGTGGAACTATTCGTTTTGGTAAGTTGGGTGGAAAAACAGGAAAACATGGAGAGGTGTTTAAATTTGAAACGGGCCTTACATTCCGCTCGCCGCAATTAGAATTAAATGATATTGGGTTTATGCTTACTGCCGATGAGATCAATCATTTTACCTGGGCAGGTTTGCATTTCCAAAAACCATTTTCAATTTTTCGCACTGCACGCCTTAATTATAATCATTGGTTAAGGTGGGATTATAGCGGAAGATTCACTTACCTCGCATTTAACGTGAATTCGCATGCCACATTCAAAAACAACTGGCAGGCAGGCACAGGTTTAACCTGGGCTGCATTTGGTATTTCAAATAATGCATTAAGAGGTACAACGGCTATTCGTCGTTTGCCGGGACTTGGACATAATCTTTATCTAACGAGTGATTCCCGAAAAAAAGTCTATGCCAATCTTAGTCTCTTCAATTATTGGGGATTTCAAAATTTAATGAAGACTAACGACATCGAACTTGATGTTTCATTTCAACCGCTGGACGCATTGCGCATTGTACTTAGTGCAGAATATTCTTATGACTGGCGTAAACAGGATCAGTTTGTGAGTAATGTGGCATATAACGACCTTACAAGAAGTATTGTTGGCGAGGTAAAACAAAAAACGCTTCGTTTTACCGGCCGTTTGAGCTATAATATTACACCTGAACTGACAATACAATATTATGGCCAGCCATACATAACAAGACCGTTGTACAGCAATTTTGCCTATGTGTCAAGTCCATTAGCAAAAAAAATGAGTGACCGTTTTTATGTTTATAGCCCGAACCAGATCAGTTTTAGCAACAACGAATATTTTGTAGATGAGAATATGGATGGAACTGCCGATTACAGTTTCTACAGGCCTGATTTTAATTTTGTACAGTTCCGTTCCAATTTTGTTGTGCGTTGGGAATACAGGGCCGGTTCTGAATTATATTTTGTATGGTCCCAGGGCAATACTCCAAATGTCGTCAACGATCTTGATACACCGATCACCGAAAGTTTATTTGACAATGCTTTTTCCGAGGGCGCAAGAAATATTTTTTTGATAAAATGTACCTATAGGTTTTTAAGGTAGATATTTTGTTTCAGACTGCATTACTACTATCATCGCCTGTTGTGTCACTCACTTCGACTGTAGTAGTTGCCTGTACAACCAGCAACGGAGGCACGTCTTGTATGAGGTCTCCAGGGCTTCGTGTCCTTTGTGATTCTTGGTGAACTTTGTGGCCAATATTTTATTGAGCAGGGAAAGGTCACGAAGAACACAAAGATCCACAAAGAGCACAACGTATTTAAACAATAGGGTTGAACCTGTCGCATTCAGTACCCAAACTGTCGCTTTCACACCTCCTGCATAAGTACTATCTGTCGCATCTTTGTGATGTATTACTTCAACAAAATAGATGATATGAAAAAGTTAGAATCTAAAATTGAAATTGCCGCGTCGGCGCAAAAAGTTTGGGACACCTTGACCGGTCCCGAATCCTATAAGGAATGGGTGAACGTAGCATGGCCCGGTTCTTACTACAAGGGCAAATGGAGAAAAGGGGAGAACATCAGGTTTTTATCGTCGAACAATGAAGGAACTCTTGCCACACTGGTGGAATGCAAACCTGCTGAATATGTATTGGCAAAACACATTGCAGTTCTTAAGTCAGATGGCACTGAGGATAGGGACAGCAAAGAGGCGAAAAGCTGGATCGGTACAACGGAAGCTTATACTTTCAGTGAAAGAAATGGCAAGACTGAAATGAAGACAGAAATGAATGTAGAACCTGAATGGGAAGAAATGCTTGGAGATGGCTGGCCTAAGGCATTGGCTAAATTGAAAGAGATCTGTGAACGGTAAATTATAAAGATCAGGTAGCAATTTCCATCTGCATCACTTGAATATCTTTTGTATCTTTCTTTGTATAAAAAATAGTTAAGGCCTTTCAATTGATAGCAGGTGGAAATTTTTAAAATTTTGTATGATGAGGCCATTTCCTTTCTTGGAATAGGCCAGATGCTCGAAACTTTTAAAACGGGCAATTATAGCAGTTTGCTGACCCTTGATGGCATCTTATCGGTTATCTCACCCGTTATGCCTTTGCTTCTGCTTATTGAGATCACAAGAGCGGTTGTTTACAAAAAGTTCAAAATAGAAGAATATAAAATACCTCTTTTGATCTTTGTTTTCAACCGGTTTATTTCGCGTTTTCTCTCCATTGCAGCCGTTGCTTTTTGTATAGGTCTTTTCGAAAAATATGGTATTATTAAAACAAGTTTTACCTGGTATTGGCTCATCTATGGCTACATTGTTTGGGAGCTGGCTCATTTTGTATATCATTATCTTGGTCATAAAGTGAGATTGTTCTGGTGTTTACATTCTTCGCATCATGCACCGGAGCACATGAATCTTTCTGTGAGCTTTGCACATTTTTTCCTGGAAGCTCCTTATGCTGATGTGATACGCACCTCCATTTGCCTTTTGCTTGGAGTAAATGTGCCCCTGTTATTTTTCATCATGTTCATCGATGGCACATGGGGAGCTTTTATTCATGTGGGCGAAAATATTTTGAAGGATGCCCGGTTAGGTTTTTTAAACAAGTATATACTGACACCTTCTCATCATCGTGTACACCATGCAAAAAACCCTTTGTACATGGACACGAACTTTTGTAACCTGCTAAATGTCTGGGATCATGTTTTTCGCACACACCAGCCGGAACAAAGGAATATTCCCGTGCAATATGGCATCACTCGCCGCATCAGGGCGAACAGTTTTCTTGACGTTTATTTCGGGGAGATCATTTATTTATTAAAGGATGTCTGGAAAGCACCGGGTATAAAGAATAAGTTCTTATACATCGTAATGCCCCCCGGGTGGAGCCACACCGGGGATCACAAAACAGCGAGACTGATCAGGAATGAATTTATAAAAAAGAAGGAAACATCGACAGACATTAAAGCTATGCAGTCAGAGGAGATGATTGTATGAGTGACCAATTGAATAAATTATTTCGATGACTTTTCTTTCTTCGCAATGTCCTTTGCAATTTTTTGCGCATCCAAGCCGATCTCGCGGATCTGCCCGGTCGGACTTATCCAGAATCCACAGAAATACAAACCGTCTTTACCGAAATATTTTTGCCTATTAACAGGTTGACTCAGATCCTCGAAACGTGATCTGTCAACATCGATGAGCTCTTCATAACCCCTGTAATAACCAATAGCAGCAACAATAGCATCAAACTCTTCTGTCTTTCCTTCTTTGAAACAAACCGCTTTGCCTTCGACATGGTCGATGTCATTGTAAATCGTAATATGACCTTGCCGGATATGCTTTATCGTTCCAATATCAAGTAAAGGAATGCTTGCATTCTTTTGGATCTGTTCGAGTGGACCGTAGGGCAACTTCCTTAAGCCAAGTTTCGTGATATCTCCGACCAGTAATCGTAACAAAGGGGCATTGATCGTGTCGGCAAATTTTGGTGGAAGACCGCTCATCGCTAAGCTCAATTCCAAAATGGGGATCCCCAGCACGTCGCGCGGTATCACGTTCACAGGGGAGCGAACAGCCATGGAAGGTTTAGCTCCCTGTTCATAAAGATCGATGGCAATTTCACAGGCTGAATTACCAAAGCCAACAACCAGGACTTTTTGTCCTTTAAAATCACCTCCTGTTTTGTACTCGTAACTGTGCAGGATCTTGCCGGGAAAACTTTGCATTCCTTTGAAATGAACCGGTCTTGGTTTGGTAAATGCTCCTGTGGCGATGATGACATATTTTGATCTGAAAATTCCATTGTTGGTTTCAGTAACCCAATCGCCTTGATCCTTTTTTATCCTTTTTGCTTCTGTGTTAAAAACCGGGTTGATGCTGAATTCTGTTTGATAATCATCTAAATAATCGACTACCTGTTGACGTGAAGGATAACGGGGAACTGCATAGCCAAACTTTCTAAAAGGCAGATTTGAAATCCGCTTATTTGTGTGTAAATGCAGGCGATGATAGTGATTCCGCCATGGTGTGGCAACCGAACCTGTTTTTTCAATAATGATATGGTCAAGGCCTTGCTTTTGCAAACAGGCTGCCGAGGCAAGACCTGAAATACTTGCTCCAATGATCAGAATGTTTGTTTCTTTCATGCCCCAGACATTCTATTAAAGTTAGTAGAAACTTCTCTTCATAAATTTGCGTTAACTCAGAAAAGAAGACCATGATAGAAATTATCGATTACTCCGGCGAATACGCAAATGATTTCAGAGATCTTAACCTCGAATGGCTGGAAAAATACAGCCTGACCGAAGCTCATGATCTTGAAGTTATCAACCATCCCAAAGAAGCGGTACTTGACAAGGGCGGATATATTTTTCTTGCCAGGGAAGTCGATAGGATAGTGGGAACGGCCGGGATAGCCAACGAGGGAGATTCAATATACGAGCTGGTGAAGATGACAGTTGCCCCGGCCTTTCGTGGGCAAGGCATCAGCAAAATGCTAATTGAAAAATGTTTGGATAAAGCCAGGGAATTAAAAGCAAAAAAGATATTCCTTTATTCCAACAGCCAGTTGCAAACGGCTATCGCGTTATATAAAAAATATGGATTTGTTCATGTTGATGCCAGCAATTCCCCATTACTTTCTGCAGATGTTAAGATGGAATTGGCGTTGGGTAATGAGTAATGAGTAATGAGTACCCGGATTACATATTAGTGCGTTTGATCATGGAGTCACTGATTGCTGATCACTGATCACTCATTACTGATTACTGATTATTCCGGTAGTTTTGTTTTTTAAACTTTTAATCATGGCTGTTATAAATCGTATCAATCCTTACTCAACTTCAAGATTGAATAATGACACCGGCTTCGGTACTACGGGCAATATCAACGGCGGGCGTTTCATTAATCGTGATGGCACATTCAATCTTCGCAAGGTCGGCTGGCCCATCTGGCGGCGGTATAGCATTTACCACAAGCTCATCACAATGCCGTTGTGGAAATTCATCACCTCGATTTTTCTCTTTTACATTGGCATTAACTTCCTTTATAGCCTTATTTATTTAGCTATTGGCTCGAGTGAGTTTACAGGAATGATCTCCCCTGCGGGATGGAAGATGTACAAAGAGCTTTATTTTTTCAGTACTGAAACATTTACTACTGTAGGTTATGGAAGGGTGAACCCGGTGGGTGATGCTGCCAATGTAGTGGCGGCTATTGAAAGCATGACCGGCTTTCTTTCATTCGCTGTGGCTACAGGTCTGATTTATGGAAGGTTTTCCCGACCAAGAGCTCATTTGGCATTTAGTGATAAGGCGGTGATCGCCCCATACCGTGATAAAACAGCGCTGATGTTCCGCTTTGTTTGCTATAAAGAACAACATGCACTCACCGACGTAACCGTACAGGTAAATCTTGCCATGCTGATCGAAGAAAATGGGAAAGCCAATTATAAATATTATACTCTGCCATTGGAACGTCACCGCATCGAAAGCCTGCCGATGAACTGGACAGTAGTGCACGAGATCAATGATGAAAGCCCTTTGGCTGGTTTTACTCTTGAAGATATGAAAGCTGCAGATGTAGAACTCTACGTTTTGGTGCGCGGCTTCAATGATGTGTATTCAAACACAGTGCAGCAAAGAACTTCTTATACCTATAATGAAGTAAAGATCAATCACAAATTTGTGCAGATGTACCAGGAGACCGAAAACGGTACGATACTGGAACTACATAAACTAAGCAAGTTTGTGGAGCAGGAATCATAAGCAGGTTGATCTACAGATTTTCCGCTCTTGCAGACACAATTAGCGATCCTGCAGTCGATGCACGCCTTCAATAGACGCCTGTACTAACTTTGTTGTAAACAGATGCCGGCGAAGGTCAATTCAAAATATACAACGGTCCTTGTGCATGTATTCATTTGGGGCCTGCTTTTATCGTTGCCTCATTTCTTTTTTGATAACAGGAACACACGGCCTGGCTCTTTGCCTTCATCATTCTATTTCATTACTAATCTTTATCATATAGGGCTATTTTATTTCAATGCATTTTTTCTTTATCCTTTATTTCTTAATAAAAAAAGATGGTGGGCCTTTTTCTTATTTCTCGTTGTAATTGTATTTTTCTCTTACTACCTGAAAGTTTTTATCATAAAACAATGGTATCCACAAGTGGTAGTTGATGAATCGCTCTTCAGAATACTTTTTTTTCCTCCTTTTCCATTTCTCGTCATAAGTACCATATACAGGGTTATTGTTAATAAGATCGCTCATGACAAAAAACAAAAGGAAATAGAAACAGAACACCTGGCTATTAAGCTAAAGTTTTTAAGATCCCAGATTAGTCCGCATTTTATCTTTAACGTGCTTACTAATCTCGTATCTCTTGCAAGAAAAAGATCTGAACTGCTGGAGCCGCAACTTATCAAACTATCTGAACTGATGCGATATATCTTATACGAATCAGACGAGAAAAAAGTGTCTTTGTCAAAAGAGCTCGACTATCTGAAGAGTTATATTGACCTGCAGGAGCTAAGATTTGGCGAGGATGTTGCGATTGATTTAGATGCTCAAATACCCGAAGTGGAATTACAAAGAAATATCGAACCGATGCTATTAATTCCCTTTGTAGAAAATGCATTTAAACATGGTGTAGGAATTGATCAGCCTTTCATTGAAATTCACCTCGAAAGCCATGAAGGTGTTCTGAAATTTGAAGTGAGGAATAAATTTAATCCAGGAGAAGAGACGAAGGATATGAGCTCTGGTATTGGCCTCGAAAATGTGCAGTCAAGATTAGCCCTGTTGTATCCAAAAGAACATTCCCTGGTCATAAAAAGAGAAAATAACATTTTTAATATTTCCCTAACACTGAAATTACGATGATGCGATGTATAGCTGTTGACGATGAAAAGCATGTGTTGGATCTGCTGGTTGACAATATAAAGCAAGTGCCCTACCTGCAACTGGTCAAATCATGCAAAACAGCTTTTGAGGCCATGGAAATATTGCAGAAAGAAAAAATTGATCTCATTTTTCTCGATATTCAAATGCCAAGGCTCAGCGGCCTTCAGTTCATACAAACGCTGCGGCAGCCACCTATGATCATAATGATCACGGCGTATGAAGACTACGCTCTCGAGGGCTATAATTTGAACGTGGTTGATTACTTATTGAAACCCGTTTCGCTGGAAAGGTTTTTAAAGGCCTGCAATAAAGCAAAAGAATTGTTTGATCTGCGAAATGACAGAACTGCCCCCCAAAAAGAGGAGCCAGATCACCTTTTTGTGAACGTCGAGTACAAACTTGTAAAGATCCAGTTCACCGAAATTTTATTTATTGAAGCATTAAAAGATTATATAAAGATCCATCTCACTCCACCTGCAAAACCTGTTCTCACTAAAATGAGTTTAAAAACTATGGAAGAAAAGCTTCCCGTTAGCAAATTTGCCCGTATTCACAAATCTTACATTGTTAGTGCAGATAAGATCACCATTATAAAAAGGGACTTGATCAATGTCGGCGATCTAGAACTTCCTGTCAGCGATTTTTACAAAGAGAATTTAATGCGCATCGCCAACAAATAAGTTTTCATTTTTTCCTTTTTTGTCGAGACATTTTCTGCTCTTGTCTACTTCCCGGATTTACACGCAAAAATGCGTGCGAGCTTTGTGCTTTATAATTAATTTATTAGTCATTTAAACCTACAATTATGCCTTTTGGAATTATCATTTTAACCCGGATACTTTTTGCGGCGTGCATGGTATTCATTATTGGATATGTGTTTGGAAATTTTTCGAGAAACCCTGCGCTGACCAGTGTCACAAAGTTCGCAGCCATACTGGCGATCCTGTTATTTATCTCGGCCAATATTTTTCTTTTCCGTTTTGGAGGCTGGCATCATGGCAACTACGGTGGAAGAAATGTCTGTGCCTGGCATCAACAGGATTCGGTTCAAAGCAAACAGTCTTTAAAACCTGAAGTCGACAAAAAATGAATAATTAAGTAATCAAGTAAACCCAAGATCATGAAAAATAAATTTATAGCCCTTCCCGGGTTTTGCCTGGCAGTTCTATGCACAACCACAAGGGGACAGGTTTCTGGTGGTACGCCACCATGGGGAAAATCAGTTCTGACACAGAATATGTTTGGGAAAATGGCAGCGATCCTGGCGGACGCAATGAGCCTGGTCAAAATATTCTTAGAAATTTCAAACAGAAATTTAAGAGTGTAACCAGCGTCCGGTGGTACGAATCATCATATGGCTTTGTGGTTAAATTCAGTTTAGAAGGGACCGATTACCGTGTTGATTTTGATAAAAAAGGAAATTGGCTTTATACGATCAGGAATTATGATGAAATGAAATTGCCTGAGGATGTGAGGCGTCTTATCAATGACTCGTACGACGATTACGTGATCACGTTGGTTCAGGAAATTGAAAGGCCATTTTGCCCTCTGACCTTTGTAGTGCATCTTGATGGCAAAATGGACATCCTTCAAATTCTTGTGTCGGGTAATGAAACACAGGAATGGCAAAGATTCCACAAACCACGTCCAGATAGTTTTACAAGCAATAATAGAAACTGATGTTCCCGGTAACATCAGGAAACCCTTCTTTTCGAGGAAGGCTTTCATTTAAACGAAGTTTTAAAAAGCTAAAGATGAAAGCATCAACACAGAGACGCGTTTGGAGGTGGATACATATTATTTTAAGCGTGCCGATTGTTGGATACATATATGGACCTGTATCACAGATCCCCCGGGCTGCGTTTGCGGTCAAATGGATATTTTTTCCTGTGGTTGTGATCTCCGGATTCTGGATGTGGAAAGGGCCGTGGTTAAAAAAAATCTTCCGGAAAAAACAACAGGCAGTCTTTTCTAAAAAGAATCATCCAATGATTACATAACCGTCTTGATGATTGCCGCAATGACTCCCCAATTTGTCGCAATAAGCCTCCGCTTAGGTCTTTTACTGTTCTAACTTTGTTTTGTAAAACAAATCATTTAAACTTTAAAACAGAAAAGATGAACCCGGTAGTACATTTCGAAATGCCAGCAGGAGACAAGAGCCGCATGGTAAAATTTTATGAAAAAGCATTTGGCTGGAAGATGCAACAGTTAGGTCCCGAGATGGGAAACTATGTAGTTGTGACAACAACTGACACTGATGAACACAATCAATCAAAAGTTCCCGGCACCATCAACGGTGGCTTTTTTGAAAAATCAGGCGACAACCAGTATCCCTCAGTTGTGATCGCTGTCGACGATATCAGGGAAGGAATAAAAAAAGTGAAAGCTGCTGGAGGCAATGTGATCGGGGGTCATCTGCAAAATGGCGAACCGGATGAAATTCCTGGTGTTGGTCTTTATGCCTCGTTCATCGACACCGAAGGGAATCGTGTAAGCATGCTTCAGCCGTTGGGAATGTAGTAGTTGTCATTTTCGTCAAACTATTTATGCTCTTTGTGTATTCTAAGATTAACAAACTGCCAAAAAAATAAATTTAGGCGGTTTTTAAATAATTTTCG
>Ga0157375_10002715_pt1 | contig 15297 bp, 6 predicted proteins | sample M35metaG_FD_115311 | JGI IMG/M metagenome (GOLD analysis project Ga0157375, IMG submission 115311) | Miscanthus rhizosphere microbial communities from Kellogg Biological Station, Michigan, USA - M3-5 metaG | ecosystem: Host-associated > Plants > Roots > Rhizosphere > Soil | place: USA: Michigan...
GACCCAGCAAATTGACATTCATATAATAGAGACCATGAGTGCGGGCGCTGAAAATAGATCTGAAGCCGACGAGCGCGAAATCCTCATCTTGCTGTCGAAGCGGGCCCGGCAACTGGCAAAGCCACAGCAGGCCAGTGCAATATTTATGTTGTCACATTATGAGCGCCTGCGCGAATTCCCGACGGTTCGTGCGATTGCACAAGCCACGCGTAGCAGCCAGGGCGCAGCACAGCTCAACCGCAAGGCAATCCTCGCCTCCTGGCGTCACATTCTGACCGGTTCAGAGTTTGAGATCCACAGTCAAAACGAGTGAATTGAATACATATCTAATTCCATGCACCTCAATGACGTTCCAGCGCAAACAAGAACTTCAACTCTTCGCTACCCCAGCGCTATTGCCACCAGATTAGACCGATTCTCGACGGCAACTCTGGCTTCCCCCCTTACTCGACTTGAGCCGAAAAGCTTGAAGAAAGGAAACAAGCTCGCAAGACACTTGCTTGGAATGCCTGCGAATCCGGCGTCAATTTGCTCGGTATCGGAGTTCCTTGCAGCAGCTCGAGCCCTGGACCAAAGCGGCTGGTCAAACCGACAGCTACTCCCAAACGCTCCCACGACCTTACCCCATCGGGGATAAAGAAAATTCAAATTATGAAACCTGATTATTTCTGCAAAATAAGCCACACAGCCCACGAAGCGCGCGAAGCGTTTGGACGACACCGTATTGCTGCGCTTTTCATTTCTTCTCCATGTGGAACTTGCGCCCTCTCATTTGTGCTCATGTTAGTCTCGCTTTCAAGTCGGGCGCAGCAGCCCGATCAGAGTTCCACCACTGATCCGCACACGCAGATAATCGCTACAACCCCTTACACCGTGGTCGCCCGCGACGGTAACCAAAAGGTTTGGTCCAAAACGACCTGGGAGTCGAACGCAATCACCGGCAAGCTCAGCATTAGCACAAATTCCTACACGGAACTTGCGACCGGCAGCGCTCACCTTGTCAATGGAGCTTGGGTGGACTCAAGTGATGAAATCACAATTACACAGACCGGCGCTGAGGCCACGAATTCACAACACCAGGTTCGATTCCTTGGAAATATTAATTCTTTAGGGGCGATCGATATCACTTTGCCGGAAGGTGACAAGCACCTCGCTTCAACCCCGATTTGCCTGAGCTATTTCGATAATGCTAGCGGCAGAAGTGCCTTGCTTGGAGAATTAACAAATTCAGCTGGAAATCTCCTCAATTCCGGCAGCCAGGTCTTGTATCCCTCTTGCTTCACCGATATTGAAGCCGACCTGCTTTACATAAATCAGATCGATAGAGTCGAACAACTTGTTATCATTCGGCAACAACTTCCATCCCCCGAAGAATGGGGACTTGATCCCGCTTCCACAGTTTTACAGGTGATCAGCGAATTTTTCAACCCGCCTCCACCAATAATAACCCGGCGGACCGTTCGTGGCACTGTCGACGAGCAACTGGACTTTGGAATCATGCAAATGGTGAAAGGCGAAGCATTCGCAATCGGCTCGGAAACCAACACTATCGCAGTGACAAAACAATGGCTGCTCCTTGACGGCCGGCAATGTCTTGTGGAATCAACTCCGTTTAGTCGCCTCGAGCCCCTCCTGAAAGACCTTCCGGCCGCTCCCGCTCAAGCCCGTCTGCAGAATTCTCCCGACGGAAACCTGCACCGTATTGCGCGAGGTCACTCATTGCCCGAGCGCAAATTTACCGCTAAGGCCAGCCAGCCTATGCTTATTGCAAGCGTCATGCCGAAAACCAAGGGAGTGGCCATCGATTGGACCACCCTTACGGCAAAGACCAATTTCGTTTTTCAATCCGATACTACCTATTACGTCCCATCGTCCGTAAACCTTTCAGCCACTACAACATTTGAGGGAGGAAGCGTAATCAAGCTGGCACCGACTAATTCGGCCTCACTCAATGTCCTGAGCTCCAGTGTCTGGGCCGGCTCAGCATATCGCCCCACGGTCATCACCGCCCGCGATGATGATGTTTGCGGCGAAAAAGTCACTGGATCCACCGGTAATCCTACAACGAATTATTTTGGTTCCTACGCCCTCCAACTTCATACTGACTCTCCTCTCCAGTACCTTCGAATCCTCTACGCATCAACCGCCATTCGCTTTCTGACTTGGAGCCAAAACTATTCTTTGAGCCATGCCCAACTGCTCAACTGCAGTACTGTCTTTAACAACTCTGCTGATGACTACAATGCGCTCACCATGCACAATGTATTGCTATACAATGATGGGATCTTTTGCGCCGGGAGTTTTACCCCTTGGTCTTTTGGTGAGCATGTCACCTTGGATCAAATCTTGAATATCTCAGGGTTTGTCGCGCTGACAAACAGCATTTTCACTGGCACGAGCGGTTTTTCTGCGGACGGCACTAACAACGTTTTCCTCGCCAGCTCCTCCGGCGTTTACCAGACCGTCGGGGCCGGATCACACTATCTGGCTGATGGCAGTCCGTATAGAAATGCCGGCGGCACAAACCTTTCAACTTCGGCATTGGCCTATTTAAAAGCACGAACCACATATCCCCCGATTCTCTTGACGAACGACTTTACGACCGACACGGTGCTTAGTCCCCAGGCCCAACGTGATACTGATCTCCCGGATCTCGGATATCATTACGATCCACTTGATTACGTCATCAGCGGAAGGACACTCACAAATTCAACCCTCACACTGAACAATGGAATCGCCCTGGGCACTTATGGACCATCAACTAGCTACGGGATTCGCATCAGGAATAACGGCAACCTGATTTCTGCCGGATTACCTGGCACCCTGAACCAGATTGTTCGTTACAACACTGTGCAGGAGCAATCCAATACAAACTGGTCAGACATAAGCGTGGCCCATGCCGTTATGATCTTAAGTGGTGCCAAGGGCAATCTTCGCTTCACTTCATGGTCGCTCCTGGGTGGAAGAGGCTATCAATTTCACGCCGATTACCCAGGTATAACTGTCCCGATTGGTTTTACGGACTGCCAATTTGGGTCGGGTACCATCTATGCCGCACAATGCTCCACGGCTCTGACCAATTGCCTGCTCGATCGCCCTAACCTTATTTTCGATGACGACGGTGGTAATCACGGCTACTGGGGGTTTAATAACCGCTTTGGATTTGGAAGTTTGACGCTAACAAAGAATGGTTCAACAAGTTGGATTTTCAAGGACAATTTATTTGACCAAGCTGTCATCATTCAATCTGGCAGCATCACACACAGTAACAATGCGTACGTGAGTGGTTATAACCGGCTTACACCCACGAATGCGAACGACGTTGTCCTGACCAACAAGCCCGCGTACATGACCAGTTACCTCGGTAGCTACTACTATCCCACTAACGACGGCATGCTCAGCACCCTTACGAACGCCGGCAGCCGCTACGCAACAAACGCAACTCTCTACCACTACACCTGCTTCACAAATCAACAAAAAGAAGCAAGCTCAATGGTCGATATCGGGTTTCACTACGTCGCCACTGATTCCAACGGTATCCCAATCGACACAGATGGGGATGGTACGCCCGATTACATCGAGGATTCTAACGGCAACGGCACGCTCAACTCAGGCGAAACGGACTGGAACTCGGCTTTCGATCTAGGTCTGCGCGTACTCATCACCCGGCCCAAAAACAATTCAATAATCCCCTAACCCTCGACACCAATGAAACCAGCTCTAAGAATCTCCTGGGTCCGGGCAGCGGCCCTGTTACTCGCACTGTTTTCCTTTCAGGCTGCAATAGCCACTGAGGAGCCAAATTACACCAGCATGGTCCGAAGCCGGCCAGTCTTTCCTGTTCCGCTGAACTGGGTTACCACTCAACCTCCTTCCTCCGCAGACTCGCAGGAACTCTGGAATGCCCTCACGGCTTTCGAGTCGGGTATCGATACTGGAATAGCATCTATCGAACAGTTTCTTGCAACGCACCCAGGCTCAGTGTGGAATCCGTCCCTACACGCCAATCTCGCCGAGTATTACCGCACAAGTGGCCGCTACACCCTGGCCTTGCAGCACTGGGAAGCAGCGTGGGCTTTAACCAAAGACCTTGGGACCGAAAATGGCCGCCAGATTGCCGCCCGCACCGTCGCGCACTGGTCGCGGCTTCTGGGAAGCCTCGGGCGGAAGGAAACATTGCAAAACCTGCTGACCGAGGCGAATCAAAGAGCCCTCGATTCCACCCAGTGGGCATGGATGCTCGAAGGCAGTAAGGGGGGATTGGCCACAATGAAGTCTCGCCCGGGTGTCTCCTACCGCTGCGGCTCCTTCGCCATGGCACAGGTCATTAAAGCCACAAATCCTAGCAGCCCAGAATGGCGCAAACTCCAGCAGGTGTCATCACCTGACGGTGGTTTCACAATGGCCCAACTCATGGACCTAAGCACAGAGCATGGTTTGAACTTTGTCGCCGTTCGCCGGACGCAAGGTGATTCAATACCGGTGCCTTGTATTATTCACTGGACACTTGAACATTACGCTGCTGTTCTCCTAAAAGAGGGAGAAACATATAAAGTGATGGATCCAACTTTCGGCGAGGCTCGTTGGCTCAAAACTGAAACTATTAATGCCGAAGCGAGTGGCAGTTTTATGGTTCCTGCCGGCCAGGTGCCCGCCGGCTGGAAAATACTTTCAGTAGAGGAAGCCTCTCTCGTCCGAGGTAAAGGGTACGATAACACCATTGATGACGACTTTGACGAGCCGCCGTATGATCCCTGTTTTCCACCGTCTGATCCTCCTGGTTCAGGTGATGGCCAGTGCGTGTGGGATGATCCGAGCGGTGCGAACTGCTCACCGGATCCATGCGGTATGCCGGAGTACCGCATATCTGAGCCTTACATTTCGCTCTGGGTGCACGATATACCGCTATTTTACAAAACCTCCACCGACTGGATGAAACTCAAGCTAAGCTATAACCAGCGCGACATCCCAAAAAATGGAACCATGTCGAGTTTCGGTAAGGGCTGGGGATGTAATCTGCTCAATTACATGGTAAGCGTGAACGGCGCTAGCACCTATACAGAATATGTGGCCGGCGGCGGCGTAAGGAAATATCCCACTACCGGCGAAGTCGAGTACAAAACGGGTGGAACTTGCACCGTGGCGGGGGGCGCTGGTGGTCCTGCGACGGTTGCAACGACCACCGCAACCGCCTACAGATACAATTATGTACTCCCTGTGCTAACTGGAACAACCAACTATTATCTCACCGAGCGCACTGACCCCTACGGCCGCCAGACACAGTTTGTCTGGCAAACAATCATAACCAACAGCCTCACAATCGTCCGTATAATCAACGTGACAGACCTTGACGGCAACAGTTTAACATTTCAATACAACGACACTCATCCCCAACTTATTACGCGGGTGACGGATCCTTACGGGCGCTATGCCAGTTTCGCCTATAATACAAATCAATACCTGACGAACATTACGGACATGAAAGGCATGTCATCATCCTTCCTGTACGACGGTACCGGCTTGATCACTAACATGCACACGCCATATGGTGATACCCAGTTCAAGTACATCACGGCCAGCACCAATATTGGTTATGGCGGAGGAAGCCCCTTAAATCGCGCAATGGAAGTGACAGAACCAGGGGGGCTAAAGCAGCTTTATACTTATCGCGACGATGGCAATAATGACGCTGGCACTGCGCTCTCCGGATCGTTTGTTTCATACGATCCATCGCCTGTGCATCGCTGTAGCTACCACTGGAATCGCCAGCAGTATGCGGCCTTGTCGGCCCAGGCGCTTACTAATTATCTCGATATGCCACAAGCAGACTACTGGAAGGCAAGCCTCAAACATTGGTTTCACGATAGGAATGATGTCCATTTCGTGTCAGGAACGCTCGAGTCCCAAGCTGGCCCGGTGGTCGATATATACGGCAATCGAGGCAACGCGATCGCTTACCAATACCAGGGTGAGAGCGTAGGATCAGGTCACAGCGGCGAAGTGCAATGGATCACAAGGGTCACGCGGCGTGTCGGCCCTCCCGGTTATTCCTCCGAGATGTACACTGACATTGTTCGGAACGAGGCAGGCCGGCCAACTAATATTACTCACTCCTGTGATCTTATCACAACGGTATCATTCACGAACGAGTACGACATGGATGGCAAGCGCCTGCTCCGCCAATGGGGACCTCGCGGCGAAATGCTTCGAGGCTACGGTTACTCCGGGCCATCCTCTTATCTCGTTACATCTGTCACCAACGCCCTCAATGAAGTCATCCGCTACACCCATGATCCAAACCTATTTCATGTCACCAGCATATCTAATTCGAGCGGGCTGGTGACGACCAATATCTATTTCACTAGCGGCACATTTTCCAACTGGCTCCAATCGACAATTGTCAATGGTTTTAGCACAAACTCGTTCACATATTTGAACGGCATCGTGCTATCCCAGACCAATGAGCTCGGCCTTGTGACCACTAACACATGGGATGACCTCAATCGACTCGTGCAAGTCAAATATCCGGATGGCACAACCACTTCAAACCAATACGACAACCTCGACTTAATTGGCGTAAAAGACCGCCTCGGAAATTGGACTCACTACGGCTATGACAACCTTCGTCAACTCATCGCCAAAACGAACGCAAACAGTGCAATCAGCCAATATCACTATTGCACTTGTGGCTCCGCCAACCAGGTCACAAATTGGTTGGGGAGTCGTGCCTTAGTCACTCAGCTTTATCATGACATGGCAGGTTTGCTCACGAACATCGTTTATCCAGACGGTTACTCAGTGACTTACGAGTACGACTATGCAAACCTGCCTCTCACCGCAACCGACAGCACGGGCCGTCAGATGTCGTTCACTTTCTATCCCTTTTCGAAATTGAAAAGTCTGAAAGTGGGCGGCCTGACCTGGCTTGATCGGCAGTTCGATGAATACGCTCGCGTAACCAACAGCCTGGATCGTAACATTGTCGCAACCACAAACAGTTATGATTTGCTTGGCCGGGTGCTCACCCGCCGCATGGTCGGTCCGTTCGTGTATGAGCAATCCGGCCTTGAAAGTTTTGAGTATAACTCCCGCGGCCTCACCAATTACGCCGATCCTCTCGGAAAGGTCACTCGATACGTTCGGGATGCCAGCAGCCAAATTCTTTCCCAAACCAACGCCAACAACGAATCTCTCCAATTCACATACAATCCGTCCCGCGAGATATCCACGCTGACTGATGGCAAAGCGCAAACAACAACCTGGCATTACGATGAGTACGGCAGAGTCACAAACAAAGTCGATTCCACTTCGACCGAAATGTTCCGCTATCAGTACGACTCGAGTGGCCGTCTCACGAACCGCCTTCAGGCAGGCAGCATCACCACCACTTTCGGATACGATCCTGTCGGAAATTTGACAAACGTGGTTTATGTCTCTTCAACGAACATCTTTAAATATGACGATCTGAACAGGCTCACCAATATGATCGACGCCATCGGTTCGACCGTGTTCACCTGGACCGATGGAAGCCAATTGGCCAGCGAGAATGGTCCGTGGGCCAGCGACACGGTCAGCTATGCTTACAGTGGCAAACTGCGGAGCAGCATGACGATCGCGGCCCCGAACGCCTCCTCATGGGTTCAAACTTACGGTTACGACGAGCTTTACCGCCTCACGAATGTCACCTCGCCTGCAGGAATTTTCACCACTGAATACAAGGATACTACCGACGGTTCGCTCCATGGCGCATCTGATCTGGTCTCCCGCCTCGACCTGCCTGGCGGCTCATACATTGAAAATGACCAGGACAGCCTTGGCCGCCTCCTCTCGACCGTTCTGAAAAAATCGGACACGACAGTCCTCAACTCCCATGCTTACGTTTACAACGATGGCCACCAACCCACGAAGCAGACCTTCACAGCCGGCAATTACCAGGATTACACCTACGACGACATCGGCCAGCTTAAAACCGCAAAAGGCACGGAAATGGACGGCACCACTTCGCGCTTGAACGAGCAGTTCGGTTATGCTTATGATACAGCTTGGAATCTCAATTATCGGACGAATAATGGCCTGACGCAGACGTTCAATGTGAACAGTTTGAACGAGTTATCCACTGGGAGCCGCAGCGGCACGATGACAGTTGCTGGCGATGTCTGGTCAAACGCGACCAGCGTGACCGTCAAGGACAACGGGAATGCTGCCGCCTCGGCAACCATTTACGGCGACAACACCTTCGCCAAGTCCGGGATTACATTGATAGACGGAACAAATACATTCACGGCCATTGCCACTGACGGGGCTGGCCGATCGGATACAAATATCGCTATTTGCTATCTTCCAGCTTCCATTGTTTTTTCCTACGACTCTCGAGGCAATCTCGTGAACGATGGGAAAAGGTATCTCAGCTATGATGACGAGAACCAGTTGACGAGCGTCACCGTATCGAATGCTTGGCGCAGCGAGTTCAGCTACGACGGTCTATTGCGCCGAAAAGTCCGGAAAGAATACGCCTGGTTGGGCAGCACCTGGACCAAGACGAACGAGATTGAATACGTTTACGACAAATTGCTCGCCATTCAGGAGCGCGACGCAAACAATTTGCCCGCCGTCACTTACACACGTGGCAACGACCTTAGAGGCGGCCTGCAGACGGCGGGCGGAATCGGCGGGCTCCTGGCAAGGACCGACGCTTCATTCCTTTCACTTGGCGCTCCCCAGTCGGCGCATGTGTACTATCACGCTGGAAGCAGTGGCAACATAACAACGTTACTCAGCACGAACCAGATACTTGTTGCCAAGTACGAGTACGATCCGTATGGAAACATTTTGTCCATGAGTGGACCACTTGCGTACATCAACCTTTACCGTTTCTCTAGTAAGGAGACCCATCCAAACTCCGGGTTCCACTACTACCTATACCGCTACTACGCGGCTGAGTTGCAGAAGTGGGTCAATAGAGATCCGAGCGAGGAATTTTCGACTTTAAATCTTTTTCAACCTTTCGAGAACGCGCCAGTGGTCAAATATGATGCTTTTGGATTAACGTCCCTTCCCATTCAGCTTACAGAGGCAATCGCCTCGGGCAATGCCGCGCAAATTGAGGCAATCCTAGCCGGCGGGGAAGGGGTGCTTACTGACGCAGAACTGGCGCTTGGGCGCGCTGCTCTGAAGAACATTGCCGAAAAAGCGGCCATGCAGGCCATGGAGGCGCTTAAACGTCAACTTGCGCAGCGGTGTACCTCCAACGTAAGCAAGCTCGCGCAGCAGCTTGGAAAAAAGGCGTCCGATATCAATAAAGCCATCCACAAAATAAAGCGAAAGCTTCCGCGCGGGGGCGGCAAAGGAATTCCTAGCAATCCCGATGTGACTATTGATCCGATTACTGGCGACGCATTTCCAAAGATTCCAGGCGGCAGCATCGGCGACTGCATAGGTAATCTCTTTGACGCACTGGGCATGTAAAGATATGAGTGAAAAGACCGCGTCCGCAGCTCTTCGGATATTTACCCCGAAGAGCGATTTGAACTTCCTTTCTGAAGCCCTGCTCGTCTCGCCGACTGAAATCCACTTGGTCGACACACCTATCAGCGCACACAATCCGACTGGCCCAAAACACGCTGAGAGTCTCTGGATTTATGAGTCACCTATCGAATCTCATCGTTGTCTCAGCGATCATATCGAGGCAGTCATTGAACCGATCGAGTCCAACACGCAAGGATTCAGAACCGTGAAGGATGGTATTTCTTCTGTACAGGTATTTTGCATGTTCTCTTCAGAGAACGGACAAGGATCGATTGAGATTAGCCCGCACTTACTCGGCAGGCTTGCAGCACTGAAAGTTGAGATTATCATTGACCTATACCTCGCCTAGCCAATTGACGTTTTCCATACCTTACGAGCCTTTTGACATCGTAGATTTCCCCAAATTCACGTCGCAAGATTTTGGGCTTGACCTAGTTGACATAGTAATTTTAGTCGAATAACCCCGCTGTGGTCGTAAGGTTGCGCACCATGGGAAAACATATTCCATATCAGAAAGCCAAAGCCGCTTATCGGCCCGCAGCCTGGAGGTCGAACTGGTTCCGGTAGCGGAAAAAACCTATCTGGAGAATTCGCCGCAACGCGATCCTCGGATTTATTGATGTCCTGGGACACCGTGACCACGATGTCACGTGCACATTCATTGAGTCGCGAACTGGAGCAACCGCGCCTTATCCTGATTCCTTGTTTAACAAAATATTTCGAAGAAGGTCAGAAGTAAAGGGCGCTACAAAGTGATGAGCGGCTCGATTAAAAAACAGTCTGAGTTGGCACCAGCTGGGCAAGTCGAAATCGAGCGAATTCGATATGGAATGTCGAACACTTGGTCGCGAATTGACGAGACCGGCAAACCTTCACTCCTTTATCACAATTGGGTCTTTGCTATCTTTATTTCGAGAACTGAATAACGGGGACAAATCCGGCAACTGGTCGGCGGCATTTAACTTTGTTAAAGTAGTTAATATCTGGTCCCAAGTTCGAGGTATGTCCTGATGTTGGCTACAATCATCATTTTCGAACCGGTTTGCGACCTCCTGAAACGGAATCGACGGCTTCAGTTCTAGCTTTTTGCCAGCGACCTTCCGGTTCGAGGTGAGAATTTTGATCATTTCACGTTTTTCTTCCGGTAATGACATTTGGTAGCTCAACCAAGCGTTCCCCGCCAGTTCGAGGAATCGTTCCAGTCTATCTGGTAACACGGGACCATCGCGACCTAAATTCTTGATATTTTCCTCCATGGTCTTCTGGTCATGTAAGAGGCTGGTCTTTTTTTCATCGAACATGTTTTTGTCGAGGGCTCGATCCAAGTAAGCATCTGTTAGACGATTCAGCCGATCTTTAATTTGGCCAAGCCTAATTTTCAAACTTCTAATTTCATCCTCCTTCTGACTTACCCAAGTCGCTCTTAATTTAATGACTCGCGCTCTAAAATACTGCTTTTCTTTATCATTAAACTGCAACATTTTAAAAACTCGGCTCAATTCTGCCTCGACAGCTTCCTCGTTGACGGAAGTCGGAGGACACAGTTTGTTATGGCAGCGGTAATACACACGCCCTTTTTGTCGCTCCCCAATAAGTGAATAATGGCAAGTCGCACAAGAAAGCATGCGGCGAAGCAGGAAATTATGACGCTGGCTTCGGGTATTAACTTTGCCGACGAGAACAGAATGCACGCGATCAAACAAAGCCTTACTAATCAGTGGTTCGTGAACGCCAACGAAGCTTTCGCTGGTTCGTCGAATCCGGATTATCCCGATGTAGAATGGATTATTTAGTAAAGTTGATAATCCGTTGCGGGTCACCCTTCCACCATTTTGATTTCGCAAACCGAGCCGATGTAGTTCCTCTCCCAAGTTTTCAAGATTATACCGCGCAGTTCCATATAGCTCGAACGCCATTCGAGCTAATGGCCCTGTGAAAGTATCAATGGTTTTTGGGTTACCCTTGCCGTTGTCAACGTATCCCAGGGGTGCTCTCAGAGGATATAGTCCCTGTTTCAAGCGCCCGTAAAATCCTTTGCGGGTTTCTTCCCGGAGGTTTCGAATGTAATCAGCTGCAACGACAGCCTGAATATCAGCTGAAAGACGGCCACCTCTAGAATGAAGATCCAGGCTCTCGTTAACAAAGTGGACATCAACCCCTTCGTCGGAGAGTTCTCCGATGGCAGCCCAGTCTCTGAGATTTCGTGCTCCGCGATCAAGCTTGTGAAGAATAATCCCCTGAGCCTTTCTTGTGCGAAGAAGTCTAAGAGCCTGGTTGAACACAGGACGACCTTGCTTGGCCGCAGTTTCAATCTCCTCAAGCCACATGATGATGGAAAACTTGTTCCGCTCCGCATAACGCAAAATAGCGTCGCGCTGCTCCTGAAGCGACACTCCCTTCGTCCCTTGTTTTACGGTGGAAACCCGTATGTATCCAATGTATCCCTGTGTCATGATGGAACATGCTTGCGTAGAAGCCCGCGACCTTGGGAGCGACAGAGTAACGTACTGGTACCGGGGCGTCAATTACGATGCTTGTGGATTCGCTTCGGATTCCATACGCTCAAAAACTCGGAGCACTAAAACGACATACCGCTCCAGGATGTCTTCCGTTTCGGCAAGTTCACTTTGCGTGAAATGTGGATACAAGTTACTAAAAGGCGCAGTGTTCTTGTCCATTTGCATTTGAACATACCCTCTTTTATCTGCCAATCAAAGAGGTCGGAACTTGCCCACGAAGGCAATTCAAGCAGCTATGGCGATTTAAAAAGAGCGACCTCAAATGGATCGCTCTTGTAACTCTACTTCAAGGCCGAATGGTAATGAATGCAACGTCTGATTTCAAGATCGGTGATCGTCCATGACGATTTGTTAAATCCCGCAACAACAGCTCCTTTGAACTGCTGGTAATGGCGAAGTGCCGCCTCATCATTTTGACAGGCATCAGCTAAAAGTGCGAGCGCCAATTGCGCAGAACCTGACCCGCTGTATCCCCATTCAAAACCGGAAGGACTGTGATTCCGCAGATCAAACCGCGGCGATAGCATTTGCTCTCGTCCAGCGGCATCGGAAACCGTCACTTCGCAACATCCATCGTGAGTTCGAGTGCCACGATACCTCTTAACTTGCGATCCAACCGGCGGTTTCGTGTACGTTTCATTGAAGATGCCAGCACCGCTTTCAATAGTCAGATCCGATGAATCATTTCTGAGTTGTTGAATTTTACAGACATCATCAAAGACGTTATGAATAGCCTTCGTTCGTGCAGGAAGCCTCCATAGATCGCCCTTAGCTACTTCTGTGGCAGCGTTGAAGGCGAGCCAGGCCGTTTTCCCTGTTTGCACAAACTCTGGGTAGCGTGGTTCCCTCCATTCGTTAATAAACTTGGGAATCTCAAGCAATCCCAGAGCGCCGACATCCCAAAGGCGGATTGCTAAATCGTGGACATCATTGTCACTCAATTTGCGCTGTTTATATGCCTCAAAGCTCACAGACTGGGCCGCAAAGCGCATCGGCAACGTCGAAACTGTTTCGCTGATCATCCAGGAGAGATCGCGTAACATCCCTGCTGTATGTTTGCGTTCGAATGTAACCTCTCCTTGAAAACTCAGATTATCACAAACGAAGACTGTGGCGCCGATACAAACGCCATTAGCGAGTGATTTATCGTAACTGGTTCTAAGACCCAGCACACAGCCATAATCCGGAGCGACAAACTCTGGCATCTTGAGAGTCATAAGACCAAACAATCGCTGCCCGTCCTTCGCGAGGGCAAGGCCTTGTTCGAAGATTTGAATCCCTTCCACGGCGAGTTGTTTCTCAATCCGCTTTAGAAACGATTCATAGGGCAGGGGAGTGTATGTAGCAGTCCCTGGAGGAGCGGGTACCGCGAAGACTTCCTGTCTTGTCTTCAATTGGGCGCCGCAGTGTAGCATGAGGCCTTTCATATGTCGCCTCCGTGATTCAGATTGGACTTTGATTTCATTTGTTACCTTTCTTAGTTTTGCATTGTTTGTTGAAAAGAACCAACTTCTGCAATTGTGAGCCAATCTATATAGACCTCAAGACGGGTAAAGTTGACCGAGAAGGCAATACGAGCAAGGAACCAATGTCCAAAACCAATTGTGCTTAACTCGCCCTACGACGATTGTAGCAGGTTATCCGGCAAGGCTTTCTTAGAGGACACGTCACAACGTCAAAGCCGTAAATCTGCCTGCACGGACAAGGCCACCCAAGGCAAAACGAAGAGAAACACCCCTTAAGTCCAAATCGGCTGGGAGACGTGTACGATGTTCGAACCTTAAACCACTCTCTCGGCCGCAGGTACATCAAATTGGTAAAAGAAGTATACACCTATTTTAGAAACAGGAGCCAGTGTCCGTGCGAAGATTGTCGGTCCAGCCTTTTTAGTGGCAATGAAAGTGTATCTCGACTGAAGAAACCTAAAAGGTGGAACTCTTTGCCGTTACCGACAAGGAAGTGTGTTTTAAGAGAACAATAAACCCCAGACCGAATTTTATAGGGTGACTTATACGCACCTTTTCGATCGGACAACTGGCTTGCTCATGGAAAAATCGGCATTAAACCGGTTGCTGAGAGCGTCAAAAACGTATGTCTATCACCTCTCCCGATGGGAGAACAGTTAATGGCGCAGGAGTGAATCACCCCTTCGATTTCGTTGGATCTGCACTTTTAGGGAACGTTCGTTCTTCTTCAAATCCGCTCTTCCCTTTGTATTCGATTCGAACCGAGCCACCATTTTTACCGAGGGCATCCTTGAGCTTCCACGGGCTGTTGCCTCATCCTTCGTGTCCCAACTTTCGATTAGCCTGTGTGTTTTATTCTCCCGGAGTTGCCATTCACTCTTTTGACCGTTGTATGCGAGTGTTGTTTTTTTAAGTGCCATTACGAGATCATACACCTCCACAATAGGCAAATGCAATACCGGTGCGCGGCAAAGCCAACACTTCTCAACTGTTCAGCCACTCCTCTCGGGTGCAAGCACTTTACATTCTAAAAAACAAAACTCATTTGACGAGCAATTTATTTTACCACTCACGAAAATCATTTGCCACCTTCTAACTAAAATCTTTCGGCCCAACCTCCAGATTGCCCAATTTCAAATTCTGTCGCCGTACCACGATTAGTTAACGAAGCAGCGAGCTTCAACTCTGCGCGATTAAATCCTGTACCTTGAGCGCCCAAAGCTCGGCACATTATTTGCTAACAAAGAGCCTCTCTCCAAATTTTTATGTAAAACAACTCTGCATTTTTTGAAAAACTCACCCTGCTGGCTCCGTAAAGAAGACAGCAATCAACCACTACCCCCAATATATGATCCGATTGAATTTGGCCTACGCAGTAGCGCCCACTACACACCTTTCACATCTCGAATCTGAAATAAACGACGCAGCTTTAGTGCGAAAAGCACAGGCTGGTGACACCGTGTCGCTCGAAATCCTACTCTGCAAACATTGGGCCGACTTCTGCCGGCGTGCAATCAAAGCCTTTGATGGCAGGACCGGCACTCAGGATATCCGCCAGCGAGCCTGTCTTAAAGCCATCGATTCCCTGGATCGTTTTGTGGCTGGTCGCAGTTTCCGCGCCTGGGTTTTTGCCTTCATCGACAACGAGGCAAAAACTTTTAGACGAAATTTGAAAATAGTTTGTACACGGACCCAGCAAATTGACATTCATATAATAGAGACCATGAGTGCGGGCGCTGAAAATAGATCTGAAGCCGACGAGCGCGAAATCCTCATCTTGCTGTCGA
>Ga0157375_10002717_pt1 | contig 15292 bp, 15 predicted proteins | sample M35metaG_FD_115311 | JGI IMG/M metagenome (GOLD analysis project Ga0157375, IMG submission 115311) | Miscanthus rhizosphere microbial communities from Kellogg Biological Station, Michigan, USA - M3-5 metaG | ecosystem: Host-associated > Plants > Roots > Rhizosphere > Soil | place: USA: Michigan...
CACCGCCAACGCCACCGACACCGCCAACGCCACCGACACCGCCGGCACCGCCAACGCCGCCTGGCTTACCGGGGCGTCCAGCACCGCCGACGCCACCGACGCCGCCAGGCTTCCCAGCGCCCCCGACACCGCCGACACCGCCTCGTCCTCCGACACCGCCGGCACCGCCCGGCCGGGTTGTCGGCGGGCTGTACCCGCCACCGCCAGGCCGGCTGTAGCTGCCGCCACGGCTGAAACCGGAGCCGCCGCGATTGGCGCTTCCGCCGCGGCTCGCGCTGCCGCCTCCGTATCCGCCACGGCTGCTGCTCATGCCGCCGCGACTTCCGCCGCCGCTGAATCCACCGCTGCTGCCGCGACTGAAGCCACCGCCGCCGCGTCCGCCACCGCCGCCGCCGCCGCGTCCGCCGCCGCCGCGTGCATCAACTTCCTGCGCCATGAAGGCTGCGAGGCTTACGAATGCACAAAGCATTCCCAGGGAAGACGTTCTACTGCGCATCTCACTCACCCCCCTTGTAGGTGGCTAACTGGATTTTCTTTGCGTTCGCGTCGGGCACGAAGGCGAAATCCGCATCGGTGAAGGTTGGATTCAATGTCCACCGCAGCTGGGTGTTGAACGTCGGCTTGGCCGGATCATTGCGATTGACGATCACCAGCTTTTTGGGGAAGGGCTGGTCTCCCTGCTGGATCCAGATCTCCCAATCCACATTGTATTCACGAAAGGCGTAGTGATCGGTCTCGACGCCGTCGATCGTTGCCGGGCCGACATTGTAGGCCGACCGCAGCGCTTTGATCCGGTCGTCGCTGGAACCGTCCGCCCATTTGAATATGTCGGCGAGCGGTAGCGCGATGCCGAACTTGTCGTAGATGGTCTGCAAAACCTCGCGGTTGGTCGCCGGCGCGGCTACGGTCGAATAGTAACCGAGCTTCGGCGAGTAGACCGTGAAGTTCTTGCCGTCATAGATGAACCGGCGGCTTTTCACGTCGCTGACATAGTCGATAACGAAACCATTGGGCTTGCGGATCTTGTAAGTGGTCGATCCGTCCAGCTGGATGCGCTGCCCGTCATTGGTGACAACGTCGAGGCTGCCGACGCCATGTACTTCAAGGGTGCTGGCGCGCATCAGGAAGGTACTCATTTCCTTCAGGGCGTCGACGGCCTCGTCTTCCACGACGCCTTCATTGGCGATGGGATCCGACATGGCCGATTGCGGCATTTGCGTACTGCTCGGCTGAGCCGACGCGCTGGTTGCTAGAATTAGGCTTAATCCGGCGGTTGTAGCCGCGTACCAAAGGCATTTCATGCGACATTCTCCATCACTGGCGTGCTGGTTCGGGGGCTGGCCTAACAGTGCTGGAGAGGCGCTATTATCAGGTGAACCCCTAGGCACGGCTGGTAGAGTCCCTGAGGCCGGTTTCTGCTTCGGACGTAAGTAAAGCGTGCCTCCCGCCAGCGATGTGGGTTTACCCTGATTGGAATCAAACTTTGCGCCCGTACGAAAAGGTGGGAAACAAGCGGTTGCTGGGGGCCAGTTTCACTCCCGCTTAAGGGCGATGCGCCAAGACGAGAGCTGGGGCAATATGAGCAGCCCGATCCGACGGATCATTATTGTCGACGATCACGACGCCATCCGCCGTGGGGTCCGGCAGTTGCTCGACACCAAGCCATATTACCAGGTGGTCGGTGAAGCCTCCGACGGCCGCTCCGGCCTGGAGCTGGCGCGGGAGACCCGGCCCGACATCGCGATTCTCGATTATTCGATTCCCGAATTGAACGGGCTCGACCTTAGTCACGCGCTGAAGCGCGAATTTCCGCGGATCGAGATCCTTGTCTACACGATGCACGACCGCGAAGAGATCATCATGGACGTGCTTCGCGCCGGCGTGCGCGGCTTCGTTCTGAAATCGGATACCGAGAAGCATTTGATCGCAGCACTTGATGCGCTGTCGATCCATCGCTCCTACTTTTCAGGCGCGATCTCCGACACGCTGCTCGACCAGTTCCTGGACAGTAAGCCGCAGACATCGGCCAGCAGCCTCACGCACCGTGAGCGCGAGGTTGTGCAGCAGGTCGCGGAAGGCCGCATCAACAAGGAAATCGCGCAGCGGCTTGGTATCAGCGTCAAGACGGTGGAGACCCACCGGGCCAGCGCCATGCGCAAGCTGAAGCTGCGGACTACAGCGGACCTGGTCCGCTACGCGGTCAGGAACCAGCTTATCCAGGCCTGACCGCGTATTTTTCCGAATTACAGAGGTACGACGCCCGTCAGGTTTTCGAGGCGCTTGCGCGCGCCGTCGGCGAATTCGCGTGCGACGGACTTGATGGTTTCGTCCTGGGAGATCGTTGCCGGCACATCGAGCGGATCGGGCGTGCGGCGGCGGACTGCAGCCAGCAGCAGCTGGTTGGTCTTCGCGTCGTAAAGCTCGACTGCGAAAAGTACGGAGCCGGTGAAGGTGCCGGGCTTGCCAAGTGCGCTCTTGACCGCGCTCAGGCCGAAACCGATCGGCGTAACTCGGGTCGCGGTCGCGATGCCGCCCTTGGTCTTGGTCGCACCAAGGATTGTTACCTTCAGGCGAAGCGTGTCGGCTTGCGGCTTCGCCGGCGACGGGAACGTCTTGATGAGTTCTTTTCGCAGTTCATCCGTGATCACCGAGGCCGCCTTGTAGCGATCGGCGCTGTCGATACCGTCAAACTGCGCATCGGCGCCTTGATAGACCGCCGTCGGATCGACGATCACCGTGCGGTATTTGGTGAACACCTCCCGTGGCTGAACGTAAGTCCAGCTTTCGGAGTTTGCCTTGTCCTGCGTCATTTTGCTCGACGATTTGAGCGCAACCGGAGCGTGGTCCTTGGTCTGCGCGGACGCAGGGGCAGCCGCGATCAGCGCGGCCAATGGCAGTGCGGCCAAACAGAGTGTCGAACGAAATGCAGACATGACAGGTCCTTGCGAATCTAGGGTTTTCCTCAACCCAAGCGCTCGCACCGAACCGGGGGGCACTCCATCAGTGGAAACCCCGACGCCTCATTTCGACAGTTGCTGTCCCAGCGGCGCATCGAATCCGGGCGGATATTTCTGCCAGGTATAGCCCGCCTTCGCAGCATCAAGGCCGATCTTATACAACGACTGCATGTAGGCGGTGTCGAACTGCTCGTTGTGCGGCGTGTTGAATGATGGCGGAATATAGGTGAGGTTGAAGTCGATCCCATCCCGGTTCGCAGTGGTGTAAATCCTGTAGAGATCGCCGATGCCTTGCGTGCGCGTCAGCGAATCGATCGCTCGCATTGCAATCGTCATCGTCCGGCGTTCCGTACTGGCCCAGTCGGCGTCCAGGCGGGCGTTGCGGATCACATAAAGGACACGCTTGCGCTCGACCGACTTGTCCATGCGAAATGAGGGCGGATAGAGGAACACCTGGGTGACGGTGCCCCCGTCGACGTGCATTTCCTGGTGGGGAGTTCCGTCGACGTTGATATCGATCATTACGGGCGGGAAGGCGCCGGGGATCGAGGCCGAGGCGAGCAGCACGCTGCGGAACAACTTGAGCGCCCCGGGATCGGCGCTGGAGGCGATCGCGCCCATGTTCCAGATCACCGGCTCCAGGGAATCGAGGTTGGTCGTGCCGACCAGCAGGATACGGCCCTTTGCATATTCGGCGGCAATCTCCTTCAGGAATTCGGGTGTCACGTAAGAAGCGATGATGGTGGCGAGCGGCGCCGTATCGGCCGCGGCATCGCCCCAGATCAACGACTTGAATCCGCGCTTGGTGAAAATGTCCTTCTGGGACGTCGTGGTGTAGACCCGCTCCAGCACATAATCATATTTGGGGCCGAGGAAGGCGAAGGGCGCAATGAGGGCGCCCGTGCTGATTCCGGTGACCACCTTGAACTCGGGCCGGGTGCCGCTGGCGGTCCATCCATTGATGAAACCCGCCCCGTAGGCGCCGTTGTCGCCACCGCCGGAGATGGCAAGGAAATAGGCCGGCGGAAGCTCACCGCTCTGGCCCTGGCTCGCGCGCCACTGCTGTTCCCTTGCCAGGGAATCCCGGGCAGCCGCAGCAAAGGTGTCCGATTCACGAGTTACGAGGAAACGGACCGGACCCAGCGCCTGTTCGGACTGCAAGGCCGACGCCTGAGGTACCGCGGGCAGCCTTTGCGGAGTTGAACATCCCGCCACGCCCAATTGGATGGCGACGACGAGGGTCATCAGCCTGGAAAATTTCGTCATCGCCATGGTCGAGGGGCTCCGGGTTTGCGGAGGGCCTGATTCGGTCGAAAAGCGGCCCTTATCTATCCATGCAAACCCCGAACCGGCGTATTGATGGCATCGGGTGTATCCCTGATTTCGCTTTTTGCGCGGATGGCCAATGCTGCACCATCTTACAGGGACCGAAAGGGGCTTCTTACCATGCGTAAAATAACCATGATGGCGCTTGCGTTGGCGTCGACGACGCTCGCCGCGAGCCCGGCAGCGGCTAACGTAGACCATTCAGGCTATATCGGTATCGAGGCGGGCCTCTGGTTCCCGAACAATACGAACTTCGGCTTAGACTCCAGCGCCAGCTCCTTCTCGTACGACTACGACTTGGACCTCGAATACAAGATGGGCTTCGACGGCGACATCATCGGCGGCTATGACTTCGGTCAGTTCCGTGGTGAACTCGAGCTTGGCTACAAGACGGCTAGTATCGACAACGCAAGTATCGATGGCGAGTTTATCAGTTCGGACGAGGTCGACACTAACGGTGACCTCAGCGTCTGGTCGCTCATGGTCAATGCCTTGTGGAACCCGAGTTTCGGCGGAAACTGGAACGCTACCCTTGGGGCCGGCATCGGCTGGGCCTGGACGAAGGTCGACGTCGGAAGCGATGACCTGGATCTAGGTAGCGAAAAAGATAGCAACTTCGCCTGGCAACTGATCGCCGGTGTCGGCTACAACGTCAGCGACAATATCGAGATCGGCCTGAAGTATCGCTATTTCCAGACCAAGTTCCATGCCGGCACCAGCTCGTGTTTCTTCGGCGCCTCGGACGGCTGCATAGACTATGATCTGGATGGGAAGCTTCACTCGCACAGCATTCTGGCGAGCCTGATCTTCGGCTTCGCGCCACCGCCGCCACCGCCGCCTCCGCCGCCTCCTCCGCCACCGCCGCCTCCGCCGCCTCCGGCGACGCAGACTTGCCCGGACGGATCCGTGATCCTGGCGACGGACAGCTGTCCGCCTCCGCCGCCGCCTCCGCCGCCTCCGCCGGAGCCGGAACGCGGTTAGGCATCGTTCACGCCTTGGGCCGGTAGGCTAGTCTCCCGCCTGCCCAAAGAAACTGGCCCGCCGGCATCCCTGTCCGGCGGGCCTTTATTTTTTGAATGATCAGGAGTGTGGAGATTTTCGCCGGGCCAGCGGCATCAAGAGACGCATCATTCCGACCGCGAAGATGACAGCAATCGCGAACTGGACGACGCGGGCGCCCCAGGTACCGCTATTGGACGGGCCTTTAAGGAGCGCCAAGCCGAAGATCACCATCGTGGCGTTATAGGCCAGCAGGGCATTGCCTCCGCGCACCCCGCCCTTCACGATTTCGTTGCCGAAGGCGATGCCGATCACAAGGGTGATGAGGGCCAGCGCGAGAAGCGAGGGAGCGATAGCGAGCAGATAAAAGGCTGCAACGGCGACGAAGCCGCCAAGGAAGTTGCCGAGCAGCTTGGCCCAACCGCTCGCCGCGCCGCGTTCCTCCTCCATCTTTGCCACTAACAGGGTAGTGGTCAAAAGCACTGGAATAGCGTCGGTAATTCCGAACAGCAGATAAACGAGCATCAGGGGCAAGACGATGGCCGTGCCGATCAGGGCAGCAGCAACCGGCGCTTCTGCGGGCGGGGCTGGCGGATCGGGCTGTTTGGGCGACGGCAAAGGCCAGACCGCAAAGCCGATCCACGTGAATATGACGGCGATAGCCATGCCCTTCACCAGCATACCCGGGAAAATGCCCGCATATTGCGAGAGCGTCAGGGTAACGACCGGGACGACCGTGATGCACATCAATAGCAAAGTGAGCGGAAGCTGCCCTTTCGCCTGGGCCAGCCCGGCGAAGGCCAAAAACAGGATCAAACCGATGATTCCGAAAAGGAGATGCGGCGTGTGACTGAGCCAGGTCGTAAGGAAGAAGGCGAGCCACGCGCACATCGCCATGATGGCGACCAGAACGAGGCCCACCTTTGGCGGGGGCGAAGTGGGAAGGCTGGCGAGGAGCACCGCGGTCAGCACTGGCGCCAGCGCCGAAGGCTGCCAGCCCATCCATTCGCATATGACGAAGGAAGCGGTCGTTGCGAAACCGAAACGAAGCACAAAATGACGCCGAGCCTTATCGACCAGGTCGACTGCCGTCCGTTGAGGGGGCAGCGCCGTCGCCATAGCTATTGCAGATAGCTCATCAGGGCCACGACCTTGATCCACAGCCGGCCGATCGGATTCATGATCGACCCGTCATTGGCGAAGATGATGACGTTGGCCTGCGCCCCGCTACGGCCGACGTCGATGCCTGCCTCCTTCGCCTCGTCGGGCAGGATCAGGATGCGAACCGGGAAGAGCTGGGGATCGCGCAGCCAGCCCTGGTCCGCCGGCTGCGCTGCCAATTGCCCGCTGGGGGCTTCGTCGCCCTGGCTGATGCCCCAGCCGACACTGTGAACACGGCCGTGGAACAGCTTGCCGGGCAGGAGGTCCAGGGCGATCGTCACGTCCTGGCCGGGCTTGACGTTACCAAGCTGGTTTTCGCGCATGTCGGCGGAAATCCACCGCGGCCCGCGCTCAAGGAAGCTAAGCAAGGGCTGGCCGGGTCCCACATATTGCCCAGGGGCGAGTCGCAGGTTGGTGACCACCCCGTCGGCAGGGGCGATGACAGTCGTCATGCGCAGGTTGAGCCGCGCCTGCTCAAGGGCCGCAACCGCCTGCTTGACCTTGGGATTGTCGAATCCGGGAGCGCCGAGATTGGCTTCTGCTTTCTTCAACTCCGCCCTCGCTCGAATGAGGTCCGCCTCTGTCTTGCCTATCTCGGCTCCCGATCGAATTGCGTTGGTTTCCGCCAGCGCTTTCTTGTCGACCAGATCGGTTATGATCTTTCCGAGCTTGCGATTGGCGCCCAGATCAACTTGCTGCTTTATGATCGCTGCCCGGGCTGAGGCTATGTCAGCGACAGAGACGTCGGCTCCCTGCAGGGCCACTGCCAGGTTTGCCTCTGCGGACCTTACGGCAATCTCATAGGGTTCGGGATCGACCCGGAAAAGCAGCTGGCCCTTCCGGACGGCCTCATTGTCCTTGACGCCGACTGCCTCGACGTCGCCCGCAACTTCAGGGGCGATTTGCGTCAGGAAAGTCTCGACCCGGGCCTGCGAACTGTACGGAGTATATCGGTCGGACAGCACATGATAGATGAACAGGACCAGGAGAGTTCCGAGTGCAATCAGGATGACCTTGCGCATCGGGCTTGGCGGAGCTGCAGCGGTTCCAACGTCGATTTCGGTCGCTACGGGCTGCGAGGGCGCAGGTGCGGTATCGGTCATTGGTGGCTTTCCCCGGATTGCGGTAGCGATGAAGCGGTCGGCGGAAGAGTGGTCCAATCGCCGCCGAGTGCGAGATAGAGACTGACCATCGCGCGCTGGTAATCGCCGCGCGCCGAGGCCAGCTGTAGCTGCGCGGAGAAAAGGCTGCGCTCGGTATCCAGAACCTCAAGATAGTCTGAATATCCGTTGTCATAGCGTTCGTTTGCCAGCTCGACTGCACGTTGCAGGGCTGCGACATTTCGCTTGAGGGTCTCTTTGAGTTCCGCGCTGTGTCTCAAGTCGGCCAGCGCGTCCTCGACGTCCCGAAAGGCGTTCTGGATTACCTTTTCGTAACTGGCGAGCGACTGGTCCCGCCGCGCCGTAGCCTGATCGACCGCGGCAGTCAGGCCACCACCGGTGTAGATCGGCCCAGCCACGTCGCCGGTGAACGACCAGGTGCGTGCCGATCCCTTGAACAGATCGCCAAGTGACCCGCTGGCCAACCCTAACAGCCCGGTCAAGGTGATACGGGGGAAGAATAGGGCGCGTGCCGCGCCGATCAAGGCGTTGGATGCGATCAGCTGCTGTTCGGCTTGCAGAATGTCGGGCCGGCGTAAAAGCAGATCCGAAGGCAAGCCCGCCGGAACCGCTGGTGAATGCAACTGGTCGGGTTCGCCGGATCGCGCGACCGGGCCGGGATTGCGTCCGATCAACACGGACATCGCATTTTCCTGCGTCGCAATCCCCTGTTCGATTGGAGGGATTTGCGAAAGCGCAATTTCATACTCGCTTCGCACCCGCGACATCTCGAATTCCGAGACCCAGCCGCCAGCTAGCCTGGTTTCAAATAGCTCGACGGACTTCTTGCGACCTGCAGCTGTGGCCTGCGCAATGCGAAGTCGTGCATCCAGGTCGAGCAGCGTGACGTATGAACTGACGACTGAGGAAATTAGCGTCAGCGTTACGCCGCGCCGCGCTTCCTCGGTTGCCAGCAAATTGGCGCGCGCGGCTTCGGTCTCGCGCCGAATGCGCCCCCAAAGGTCGATCTCCCAACTTGCCGAGGCAAGCACTCCGAAGCTCGTGCTCTTCGGATCGACGAAGTCTGGAATGACCTGTTCGCTCGCTCGCGACCGGCTGCCGCTAAGGCCGTATCCGATCTGGGGGAAGGCTTGCGAACGCGTGCCGGCGAGGATCGCCGCGAATTCGTCGACACGCGCGCTTGCGATTCTCAAATCGTGGTTGTTGGTCAGTGCTTCTTGTACGAGGGCGTCCAGGTGAGGGTCGCCATAGGCATTCCACCAAGCCGGTTGCTGAAGCGCATCAGCAGGAAGTTGGAAGCGATAGGCGGATGGCACCTCTACCTGGGGCTTCAAATAGTCCGGCCCCACCGTGCAGCCGCTGACGAGCGACAAGCAGCAAACCGCGGTTGTTAGACGCTGAGACATGCTGCTCATGGATTGACCCTTCCGGGAAACGCGTATTGGTCGAAAACCTTCGGCGGCTGCGACTTCAGCGATGCCCTCAACATCAGCATCGGTTCCTGCGATTCCCGAATGCTGCCCGACGCCGGCCGGCTGAGGTCGGCGATGATGGCGACATAGAAGGAAAGGAGCAGGAAAAAGACGAAGGCTCCGATCCGGGCTCGCCGCTCTTCGAGGACATAGCCGATGACGGCAGCGGTAATCACCAGGAAGCCGTAGAGCAGCACCAGAAGGGGCGCCGGCACACGAACCTGTCGTGCAACCTTGCGCTCCGTATCGAGGTCGATGACCTCATTGTATGTGTTCAGCAGTGGAACGGAGATGGAATGTGCCGCCGCCGAGTCCCGCGCGGCAGTCACGGCTGCCCAGATTTCGGTGAGCAATCGGTCATTGGCTGCAAGCCGCTGCGCCTGCTGAGCGGGCTTTGCGGAGGCGAGTTCGATACGATTATCGGTATAAGCTACGAGCAAATTACTGAGGCGTGTACGATGTGGCTCGTCGAGCAATTGCGCCCGAAGATAGGATGTGCCGATCGCGTTGGCTTCCTGGATGACCAAATGTCGGCGCTCCTCGAAACGATCCAGCGCCATCCCGAAACTGAAAGCCATCAGCAGCGCCAGGACGCCGATCATGCCCCCGACGAGATAGCCTTCCTGGCTGTGGTCTTCCTTGACCTTGCCGCGTCGGTGCTGAAGCACGTACATTGCGTGGCCAAGGACAGCAGCCGCCAGCATGCTTCCGAGCGAGAAAATTACTATTCCCGCTAATGATAGGCCGGAAAGCCAGTGCACCATCAGTCAGAGCTCGCCCCCTCGTGCTTGATGGCGCAGTCTTGAGGAGGAACAGGAGGCCGGTGAATTAGGGAATTCCGCGAATGCCTTCAGGGATAATCCCGAGGTCGGAAACCCTATCCGAGAAGTCCGACAGGCATAACAACCTCCAGGCGGTTGCCATCCTCAGTTTGCCCATACTCGACGATCTCGGCCCAGGCGCGGACGATGTCGATGCCGGCACCGCCGCCGCGATCGCTTTTTTCGCCGCGCGGCGCGGAGCGCGGATCGAACGCCGGACTGGGGTCGACCAGCACTAGATGGAGACCGTCGGGCTCAACGATCAAGCTCATGTCGATCTCATGTTCGCCGCTCAGTCCGGCATGATCGTAAAGGTTTGTGAGCAATTCCTCGACAATGATGCAGAGGCGCGCCGTCTCTTCATCGGTCAGCCATTGCTCGTCGGCGAAGCCGCGCGCGGCTGCCAGAGCCTGACCAACAGCGTCGCTTCCTTTGAGGCGAAGGGTCGCGCGCTCCGGATTGGATTCGCCTGAGCTCATGCGAATCGCTATGTCACGTTCCCGTAACGGTTGGGAGGCCTACCGTGCGGGGCATTGTTATTGGACTGGGCCTGATCGCCCTCATCGCGGCTTCGAACGCCGCGGCGGAAATTGCGCGCATCAAGACATCGAGCGGAACCGCGGCGGTCGTTCGCGGCAGCCAGAAGCTGAAGCCGGCTCCCGGTTTGCAGCTGGAAGCGCACGACACGCTCGTCACCGGCAAGGACGGCCGCATGGCCGTGACCTTCATCGATAACACGCGCTTCGCCGTCGGTCCGAACAGCAGCGTGTCGGTCAGCGAATTCCAATATGACCGGACGCAGCAGAAGGGCGCGATGGTCACGCAGGTCGACCGCGGGTCGCTCGCCGTCGTCTCCGGCAAGATTGCAAAGTCGAACCGCGACGCGATGAAGGTCCGCACGCCCAACACCTTGCTCGGTGTGCGCGGCACCAAGTTCATCGTCGAGGTCCCACAGTGAGTCGCGCCTTACTGATCGGCGCGCCGTTCCTGCTCAGCGCATGTGCGACTTCGTCGTTGGTTCTCATGCCCGACGACGAGGGGCACCAAGGCTCCGTCGCCGTGCTCGAGGCTAACGGCCAGCCGACCGACGCGGTCATTTCCGAACAGAGCCGGACCAAGCTCGGCGATGCGACTCCGAACTCGAAGCCGATAGGCGCGGACGGGCTCAAGAAGGACGAGGCGGCGCTCCTCACCAACTTGCCCCCGCCGGCGAAGAGCTTCCTGCTCTACTTCGACCAGGGCACCGTCAATCTCGTGCCGTCCTCTGCGGGCGTACTCACCAACCTTCGTGCCGAGATCGCATCCCGGTCCGGACCGGAGGTCGAAGTCATCGGCCATACCGACACGGTCGGCAGCGCAGAGGACAATGACAAGCTGTCCGTGCGCCGGGCCGAGCAGGTCCTGGAGTGGCTGGTGAGCCAGGGCTTCGACCGCTCCGAAATGTCTGCGGTCGGGCGCGGCGAGCGCGATCTCAAGGTCGCGACCGCCGACGATACCGATAATGCCGCCAATCGCCGCGTCGAGGTCATCGTCCGCTAACCGCCGATGTAGCGAATGGCCATCACCGTCAGGTCGTCGGTGGCTTCCGTACCCGCCTCGAAATTGCGGACTTCGTCGCGGACCGCGTCGCAGATCGCTGTCGCGCTCCGTGCCCACGCATCCTTCCCGCCGAGGATACGGTCGCGGCCGAAAAGCTCTTCCGCAGCGTTCTGGGCTTCGGTGACGCCATCGGTGACGAGCACCAAAGTCTCACCGGGCTGGAGTTGGATCTTCTCCAGCGGAAAGGGGAATTCGGCGATGGAGAAAGGCGGCCCGCCGTCGAGCTTCAGTCGCTCCATGTTGCCGTCGGAATCGAGGCGCAGCGGATCCTCATGACCGGCGCAAACCAGTTCGATCGCGCCCGATTTGAGGTTGAGTATCCCCATCAGCATGGTGACGCTCATCGCCTCGCTATTGTCCTTGAGCAGCTCCAGGTTGACGGCCTGTGCCATGCCGGCGACGTCGGCCTGCATCCGCGATAATGCCGCGCTCGTGAGCGCCTTGGACATGGCCATGAACAGGGCCGCAGGAACCCCCTTACCGGTGACATCCGCGATGGCGAAGCCAAGCCGGTCCTGGTCGATCATCATCGCATCGAAAAAGTCGCCGCCGACCGACTTGGCCGGCTCCAGCAATGCATCGAGATCGACGCGTGAATCGAGCTTCTGAAGGCGCGCGCGGGGTGGCACCATGCCGAGCTGGATGGCGCGCGCTGCCTGCAGCTCGCCCTGCGTCTCAGCAGCGGCAACGCGCTCATGGACCAAGGCGTCGCGCAGCCGCTCGCGCTCGATCCGTGCCAGAGCGAACAGTCCGATCGCAACGCCGGCGACGGCACCGCCGCCAACCAGGGCCGGCCGCGCGGGGTCCAGCAGCAGTCCGGCCCTTGTGAAGAGGAACCAGCTGGCTACCGGGATCGCCATGAAGACCCCCGCGAGAAGGACGCGATAGCCGCGCCCGAAAAAGGCATTGCCCAGTGCCAGAAACGCCAGAAGCGCCGCGGCCGACCACTCCGCTACAGGCGCCCATGCCGGTCGCTGCAGCCAGCCACCGGTCAGGATCGCGTCAACCGCCTGGGCCTGGACCAGCGGCCCGAATTCTTCGGCCTTGAGCGGCGTGGCGGCGACATCGGACGTTCCTTCAGCCGACACGCCGATCAGCACCGGCTTGCCTGCAAACTCATCAGGCTTCAGCCGGTTGACCTTGTCGAAAAGGTCTTCCGCCGAGATGATCTTGCTGTCCGGGAATTTTCCAAAGTGGAGCAGCATCCGGCCCTCAGGGTCGATTGCGACCTTCTGCCCGCCGATCTGAACCTTTGTCGGACTGATCTTGTCTGCGTCCGCTCCCAACGCAACTCGAGCGATCTCCGCCGAAAAGCTGGGGCGCAGTTTCTGACCGACTCGGACGACCAAGGGCGTGCGGCGCACAACGCCGTCTGCATCAGGCCGGACGTTCAGCAGCCCGGTTGTCAGCGCCACATCGTCCAGTTCGGGGATGGCGGCCAGCTCGGCCGGCCAGCTGTCGAGCTTCGTCGAAGCCCGGCCCGTGATTGGCGCGTCTGCCAACGGCGGCTGCTCGGCCGGAGCCTGATCGACGCCGGCATGACCCAGCACCACCGGCGCGGTGCCGATCACTCGACCGAACGCCTCGTCCATCGGCTCCAGCGTCTTCAGGTCGGCAGCGGCGCTCGGGCTCAGCTCCGGATAAAGCGAGATAAAGCTGTCGGGGCTGACACGATCATGTTCGGACAGCAGGACGTCGAAGGCGATGACCTTGGCGTGGCGTTTCGCCAGTTCTTCCGCCATCCGTGCCAGATAGTATCGCGGCCAGGGCCAGGGGCCGACCAGTGCGATGCTCTCATTGTCGATCAGGACGACCCGGACATCGGTCCGGGACAGGTCGCGCGGATGCAATGTCTGCCACCCGTCGAACACGCCGCGCCGCATGCGATCGCCGCCCGACAAAGTGATGAGCACGGCAATCAGGGTCATCGCCAGCCAGGTGAACAGCACCCGGCGGCGTGGCCCCGAGAATTCAGAGGCGGACTTCGAGTCCGTCATAGGAACAGATGACATTCAGCGCCGGGCCGTCGCGGGTCAGTTCTTCGTAGCGGATCGTCTCCTGGTGCATCCGCTCGATGTCCTCGTCGTCGTAGGTCGGTTCGTGGTGGAAGAGGGCCAGCGTCTTCGCCTTCGCTTCATGGCACAGGTCGACCGCGACGATGTTGCTTGAATGGCCCCAGTCTTCCTTCATCGAAACGCTGTCCGCGAGCGAATACATGGTGTCGCAGATGACGAGGTCGGCCTCGCGGAAGAAATGGATGAAGGCCGCTTCGACCGCCATCTTCTCCAACTTGTGCTCGCTGTCGGTGCTGTAGATCACCGACCGGCCGGTGATGTCGGTAAAGCGATAGCCGTAGCTGCCGTGGCTGTGGTGCTGCAGCTTGGTTTCGACCGACAGGCCGTCGATTTCGTAGGTCTCGCCGGGCGTCAGTGTGACGAATTCGAAGGTGGCTCGCAGCCAGTCGAACGGGACTGGGAAAGAGATTTCTTCCTGCTGGCGGCGGAGCGCCTCTTCCGCGTCGGGATGCCCGGAATGGATTCGGATCATCGCTTCCGCGTCGAACGCCGGCACGAAGAATGGGAAACCCATGATGTGGTCCCAATGCAAATGGGACAGGAAGAAATTATAGACCTTAGGGTGACCGCCGGCATTGCGGCGCATGGAATCGAGGCCGAACTGCCTGAGCCCGCTTCCCATATCGCAAATGAAATAGGAACCTTTGCCCGCTTCAAGTTCGACGCAGGGCGTCGCACCGCCATAAGTGCCGCCGGCAGCGAAGCTCATGTCATTCTCGACGAACTTTTCTGCCTCGACCTCATCCGCGAACTTGCGTCCGCCGGCAGCGACCAAAGCATGCGCGATTTTCTTCTGGATGATGTCCGCGGTCGGCGCCACAGGCAGCGATCCGCGAGTGCCCCAAAACCGCGCCAGCATAATCCCGCTACCCCTCCGCTTGCGCCCGATCTAGGGCGCGGCCTCGACCGTGTCGGTGATCTTGAACAATTTGTCGTAGCGGCTGATCGCCAGGATCTCGCGCATCACGTCGTTTGGCGAGGCAAGCTCGACCTCGACGCCAGCTTCATGTCCTTCGCGCTTGGCGACCGTCAGCACGCGCAGGCCGCGTGAAGACATATATTCAAGGCCTGCCAGGTCGATGATCATGCGCTTCAATCGCGCCTGTTGCGCCTTCTCGATGCCGTCGCTCAGGCCGACACCAAATGCGACCCATGTGGCTTCGTCGACCCGTCCTCGGATCGCCACAACCATCGCATCGCCACGCTCATCGAATGAATAGTCCATGCCTCGCCCCTTCGAACGGACTCGGCGTGGATACCGGTATTCGGGCCGGTCGCGCAAACAGGGTTAGTAGGTAGGGCTGGACGCTAGAGTTCGTCAGCCATCACCGACAGCATGGCAGAGGCGCAAAGTTCGGCCTCATCGGCCTGCCGCCGCATCAATGCAACAGCTCGCGGCCGGTACCAACCGGGGGCGGGGGAGCCGCAATCGGGTCGCGGGAAACAAGGTCGACACCCACCGCCTCCAGCTGGCCGTCATGGCCGCAAAGCCTGACGACATCGCCATCGCGAAGGCGCGCGAGAGGGCCGTCTGGCAGGGCCTCCGGCGAGACATGGATTGCCGCCGGCACCTTGCCGCTGGCCCCGGACATCCGGCCGTCGGTGACCAACGCGACGCGATAGCCACGGTCCTGAAGGACGCCGAGCGCAGGGGTGAGCTTGTGCAATTCCGGCATGCCGTTGGACCGCGGACCCTGGAAACGGACGACGACGACACAGTCGCGGTTGAGCTTGCCCTGCTGGAACGCCTCAAGGCCCTGA
>Ga0157375_10002722_pt1 | contig 15277 bp, 10 predicted proteins | sample M35metaG_FD_115311 | JGI IMG/M metagenome (GOLD analysis project Ga0157375, IMG submission 115311) | Miscanthus rhizosphere microbial communities from Kellogg Biological Station, Michigan, USA - M3-5 metaG | ecosystem: Host-associated > Plants > Roots > Rhizosphere > Soil | place: USA: Michigan...
ACTCGGTTCGGTCTTGACGAGATCGCTTCGGTTCTTGAGCAACTGGTCGATGCTGTACTTGTTGACCAGGAAAGGCCGGGCTTCGAATTTCTTTTCTTTCGCAAGTTTCTCCTCGAGCTTTTTCTTTTCCGTGGCGAACTCGTCGTCGAGTTTCTTTTTGTCTTCCGCTTTTTCGTTAGGCGTCGATTCCCGCTGCGCCGCGAGCGCGGAGGTGATCGCAACCGTGACCGGGTATTTCTCGCTCGTCAGCTTGCCGATCTTCAGCGAGTAGGTGATCCCGTCGAAGGTTTCGACGGTCGCGCTGGACGGCTTGTCGAGACCGGTGGATTCCGGTGTGGCTTTGGGGTCGAGGACGTCGGCGAAGCTGAGATTGGAGAGACTGCTGGCCAGTCCGCTGACTTTCGTCTGGTCGACTTCTTCCCCGGGTTTGGCGTCGGCAAATTTCCAGTTCGCGGACTCAGCCTCGCGCTGAATTTTCCACTGCTGCGTGGGTGTACTTCCCGCGAGTGCGATGGTCTTTGGTTTCTCGATCTTGATGAATCCATGATCCAGCCAGCGCTCCGGCTTGGTCACCAAATCCTGCATCGCATCGGCGACGAGAAAGATTCTCTTCGAGCCGTCCTCCGGCATGACGTAACGCCCCGCCGGAAAGCCGGCAGGAGCGAAACTCTGATTCGATTTCTTAAGATACTGTTTCCCAGCCAGCAGAGCGGTGATTCTCTTGTCGTCCTTGTCTTTGAGGTCGAGCAGCGTCCCCGTCTGGCCCTCCTTCGCGGGCTCGAGCAGGTCGAGTCGCGCGAGTTGCGACGGCCCAACCTGGAGAGCTTGGACCGGTTTCAGGTTCCAGACTTTTTGCAGGAGGCGGCTCACCTGCTCGAAGTTGGCTGGGAAATCCGCGCGTTCTCCCACCGCCCAGCCGTCCGGTTTCCTGACCAAATTCAGTTCGCTCGACCCATCTTTGATTATGATGTGGGCGACGTCGTTCAGCTGAAAAGTGAGAATTTTTTCGTTGGCCGAAATCGGTGCGCTCTCCCACGAGCGCGCTCCACGATGAAAGAAAAACCACCCGACCGCCCCGAGCACGAGCGCAACTACGAGGAGCAGACTGAGCTGGCGGGAATTCATCGGGCGGCGGAGCGGCGGCGTTTGACGACGGCGAAGACAAGGCCGGTGAGGGCGACGAGCGCGGGCATGCCCGCGATGTCGAGCCACTTGACCCGGTTCTCGAGCGAATCAATATCGGCCCGCAGCTTCTTTCGCACGTCTTTGAGCTCGGTTTTGGCGGCAACTTCTTTCTGCCGAAAATTGGCCAGCTCGTCCTGTTGCTGCGGCGAAAGGATAAAGCGCTGGCCTTCCTGTTTCCCGCTTTGGAGTTGGCCGATCTTGCGTTGCGTATCTGCGAGGCTGTCTTCGAGTTCCTTAATCTTGCTGCGATAACTGGCTTCGGCGTCGGCCTGCATTTTTTTCACGACTGTGAAGGGGCGTTCCCGCGAAGCCCGGCTGCGCACCGCGATCAGGTTGCTATCGCCGGTCAGTTGGTCGATCACGTTCTCGGCAAAAGCGAGGTTGCCGTTCGACGGCATGATGACGCGCTGGCCTAACGGACTTCCGAGCTGACGCACGGCGACCCGGTCTTGAATCATATCACTGTCGCCGACGAGGACGACGGTGGAGTCCTGCTTTGACTCCTTCAAGCTTGGCGCGGTCGCGGGCGTTTCCTCCTTTTTCTCGTTAGGCTCGGTCGCGGGCGGCTTGGGCTTGCCTCCCGGGAATGCGGTCTTGAATTTCCCGGTCAACCGAATCGCGAGCGGATACTCCGTCCCCGAGGGGGCAAAGGAGTTGGCGATTTGTTCCCCCGACATTCGCGCCAGCATGGGATCGACCAGTTGCGAATCCTTGGAGGAATGGATGAGCACCGTTTCCTTCAAGCCGGGTGCGGGTGATCCGCCAAAAACACCGGCGAAGGCCATGACCAGGTTGCCGGCATTCGCAGTTGCAATGTCGTCTTTGTTCATCGCTTTTTCGTTCAGCGCCAAAACCGCCGGAGCACGTCCTTGTGCGGTGTGGCCGAGGAAGTCGAGATCGGCGAGGACTTGCGAATCCTCGAAGGTGATGCCCCATGCCGAGAAGAGCTGACCCAGACTTGATTTACTCGGTGGCGAGTTAAAGCCTTGTGACTCGGCCGTTGGATCCAGCACCGCCGTCGCGTCGAGAAACGCGATCAATTTCCCGCCGCGCAGGACAAACTGATCGAGCGCATATTGCGTCGTTTCCGAGATTCCTTTGGGATGAATGACGAGCAGCGCCTTGACGTCATCGGCAATTGCGCTCGCGTTCGGCTCGATCTCCTTGACGGTGAAATCGCGCTTGAGTTCCTCGATCAGAACCCAGGGCGGATCGCCTTGTTCTTGCATCGGCATCCTCGTCGGCATGCCCATCACTGGCAGCGAACTGAGCACGCCGATAACCGGTTTGTCGGGCGTGATGACGCGCGCGATGGCCCGCGAAATGTCGTATTCGAGCAAACGCTCGCGTTCCGGCGAGAGAAACGGAATCGCTTCCTTCTGATCGAGGAGGCTCACGCTCAGCCCGAGATAGACGCGATCGCCATTGGAAAGCATTTGCGGGTCGACCCCTTCCAGTTTGGCCGAATCTTCCGCGTCGGAATCTGGCTCCGGATCCAGCTTTTGAATCTGGATCAGGCCGCGGGAATTTTGGCGATATTCGGCCAATAAATCATCGACGCGTTGGGCGTAGGTCTTGAGAAAAACCGGCAACCCTTCCGCGTTTTGCGAGCAGTAAAACCGGATCTGGACCGGCGTATCGAGTTTGGCGAGGATAGCTTTCGTCCCGGCGGAGAGCGTGTAGGCGTGCTCGGCGGTTAGGTCGACGCGCTGCTTCACGAGGCCGGCGATGTAATTGACCGCGACCAGAATCAGGAGCATGGCCGCGATACCGATGACGGAGAAAAGACCTGTCTGAAGCGATTTCTTTTTCATCGTCGCAAGAGGCTCAGCCAGCGCGATGCGCGCGCAGGATCACACTCGTGGTGAAGAGGGAAAAAACGATGACCGAGACAAAGAAGAGGAGGTCGCGCGAATCGAGCACGCCCTTTTGGATGGCGTCGAAATGGGTCATGACACTGAAGGCAGAAATCGTTTGCACGAGCCAGGGATTCGCCCAATGCACGAGCAGATCGGTCACGGGCGGCCAGCCGGCCAAAATCAAAAAGAGGCAAAGCACAACCGAAAGAATGAAGCTCACCACCTGGTTGCGGGTCATGGCCGAAGTCATCGCGGCAATCGACAGGTAGGCGCCGGCGAGGAGAATGCTGCCGACGTAACCGGCGAGGATGATGCCATTATCGGGATGGCCGAGATAGTTGACCGTGATGACGAGCGGAAAGGTGAGCGCGAGCGCGAGAATGAGGACCAGCCACGATGCGAGAAATTTTCCCACGATCGCCTGCCAGGGCGTGACCGGCATGGTGAGAAGCAACTCGATCGTGCCGAGGCGCCGTTCCTCCGACCACATCCGCATGCCGACCGCCGGCACGAGAAAAAGATAGAGCCACGGATGCCAGGCGAAAAACATCTCGAGACCCGCCTGACCGCGATCGAAAAAGTCGCTCACCATGAAGGTGAAAAAGCCGGCGAGGAGAAGAAAGATGACGATAAACACGTAGGCCACCGGGGAAGCGAAGTAGCCGGAGACTTCGCGTTTCGCGATCGTCAGGATGTTGCCTAACGAAGAGGTAGGGGCAGGGTTCGGTTGCGCGGCGGCAACCGCGGCGGTGGCGGGCATCGTCTCAGTCATTGGTTTTTCGCGGCGCGGTTTCCGGCAACGTGATCGTCCGGAAAACTTCGTCGAGGCGTCCTTCCTCGGTATGCAATTCTTCGATCTGCCAATGTTCCCGGGCCGCGAGCTGCCCGATGGCAGCCGCGAGCTCGCCGCGCGCGGCATGGTTGCGCGGGAAAAGGCGGGCGGTGGCGGGCGCCTCACCCACGATTGTCAGGCGTTCGCCGTTGCTCAACTCGCTGAGCTTGGCGCGCAACGCGGCGGCGTCGCCGTTCGCGATCCGCACCGTGACCGCACCCGCGTGGGTCGATTTTTGTTTCAGCTCGGCCGGAGTGCCGTTGGCGACGATGCGGCCAGAATCGATGATGATGGCGCGCGAACAAACCGCCTCCACTTCCTCCAGAATGTGGGTGGAAAAAATGATCGCCTTCTTTTCGCCCATCTGTCGGATCAGGGTGCGCACTTCATGTTTCTGGTTGGGGTCGAGCCCGTCGGTCGGTTCGTCCAGGATGAGGACCGGAGGATCGTGAATGATTGACTGCGCAAAGCAGGTGCGATGGCGAAAGCCTTTCGACAGCGTCTCGACACTCTGATGCAAAACGGAACCGAGAAAACACATCTCGGTCACGCGTTCGACCGCGCGCTTTTTTTCCGCTCCACGAAATCCGCGCAGCTCCGCGGTGAAGTTGAGAAAACCCTGCACCGTCATGTCGGCATAGGAGGGCGCGTTCTCCGGGAGATAACCGATGAGGCGCCGGGCCGGAATTGGGTCCGCTCCAATATTGAATCCACCGACGACCACATCGCCATCTGTTGGCGGGATGAACCCGGTGATCATCCGCATGGTGGTCGATTTGCCAGCGCCGTTAGGGCCGAGAAAACCAAGCACTTCGCCTCGTTGCACGCCAAATGAGACATCGTTAACGGCCAGCTTCGCCCCGAAAGCTTTGGTTAAATTCTTGACTTCAATCATGGGAAGAGCGCGGGGTTCTTTTCACAAAATTGGAGCGAGAAACATAATTAACGTTCAAAACGCGCAAGAAAAAAATTTTGCCCCAGTCGTTGTAGCCGGGATCGGTGATCCCAAGTGTGCTAGAGCTTCCCGGGCCGAGATCACCGATCCCGGCTACACTGGGCGCCTCACGGCGCAGCGGGCAACGAGCTGCCGTTGCCTTCCATTAAATACGTGACCCCATCCACGGTGGCGGTGCGCAGATGTTGCCGCCAGGTCGAGCCGCCCAGATCGCGTTGCGCTTCCAGAGTCTTTTCCGTCGCGATCGGTCGTTTACGCGAGCCGGCCAGGGCTTCGTGCAGCACGCGGCCATCCATCGGATGCGGAGCCGCGAGTCCCAGGATCCAAAGGATGGTCGGCGCGACGTCGATGTTGCCGCTTGGGATTTCATCGCTCCAGCCGCGGCGGAAATCCGGGCCGCTCGCGATCAGGGTATTTTTCATGTCGTACGGGCTGAACGTGCTGTGCGTGCCGTGCCCGGCGTCCCGCCCGATATCGGAGGCGATCTCTCCGGCGATGCCGAATTCGTTAGGCTGATTGTTCCAGCGACAGGCGGTCATGATGTCAGGCGCGCTGGGGGCATCGATTTGGGCCTGGGCGAGTGTGAATGTGCCCTCGTGCGCCTCGCGGGTCAGGATCACGCCGGCAAAGTCGGACCGCTGCAAAAAATCAACCAGCCGGGATATGACCTTCGGATCGTGCTCAGCCACATAAAAAGCGACACTGCCGCCGAGTGTCAGGACAAGGATTTCGCCGGCAGGCGGTGGGTCGGCCAGTTCCCGGACGGCGTCGAAGCCGGCGGCCCGGAGAAGTGCCGCCACGTCGACCGCATGATCGACGGTCGAGAAACCGTGGTCGGAAACGACGAAGAGGTCCGTGGTCGTTAGGGCGTTTTTTTCTCGCAATGCGGTCAGGACCCGGGCGAGGTTGTGGTCGCTGCTTTTGGTCGCGGCCAGCGCGGTCGGCGAGCCGGGCGCGGTTTCATGTTGCGAGAGATCGGGTTCGCTTAGCCAAAGGAGCGAAAATTTCGGCACGCCATCGCGCCAGAGGGATTCCGTCAGGGCACGGGTGGACCAGGCGTCCTCTTTGTCGTTGGGGAAACCCGTTCGCTTGGGGAAAGGTCCGATTGTGGCGGCGATTGCCGCCAAGGTGTTCGCGGGAAGGGCTCTGCCGCGAGAGACGACAATCGAGTGCCGCCCGGCTTCGGTTTCACGTTGGCGCGAGCGGCCAGCAAGTTGCGCGATCGGCTTGGAACCGACGATGGCCGTGCGATAGCCAGCTTTCTGGACAATCTCCGCGATCGTCGCGGAGGCGATGAATTGATCGGCGAAACGCTCATCGTCGAGCGCAGGAAAATCGGAGGTATCGAATGCCTTGTGCGGATCGATCGCCGGCCGAAACTCCTGGTTCGCAACGATTCCGCTATGCGTGGGTTCCTCGCCGGTCGCGAGGACGACTCCGTTGACATTGGTCGAGCTGGGGTAGGCTGAATGATTGTTCTTAAAAAAAACGCCATGGCGTGCGAGAGCCGCGAGCGTGGGAGCGTTGTCCGGTGTGACGAAATCCGGACGCAACCCGTCCCAGACCACGACTACGACGTGTTTTGCCTTGCCGTTTTTTTCACCCGCAAAGGAAGCCGCGGCGAGAAGGAGATGTGCGATAGCGACGAGCAATCGAAGAGACATCGGGGGTGAGATTTGCATGGCCGTCGATCAAATTCGAGAGACGAATTGTGACGATCAGGTGTTAGGCTGAGCGCTCGATGAGCGATGCGCCCACCAAATCACTGCGCTTTCGATTTCCCGCGGCGCGACGATTAAAATCAAGCCGCGACTTCGCGCGGGTCCGGACCGAAGGGCGCATGGTCCGGGGCGCTCTGCTCATGCTCGGCGTGTTGGCGGTGAAGGAGGAAATCGCGTTTCGGGTCGGGCTAGTGACATCCAAGCGGATTGGCGGAGCGGTGATGCGAAATCGAGTGCGACGGCGGTTCCGCGACATTGTGCGCCGACATCAACACGCGCTGCAAAAAGGGGTTTGGCTGGTGGTGATCGCGCGACCGGCGGCGGCTTCCGCAAGCGCGGCGGCGCTGGAGGATGAGTGGTTGCGGCTGGCGAGGCGCGCCGCGGTTGTCCCCGACTGAAGAGGGCGCCGATGAACATTTGCACCTCGTGCAGCGTGCTTCTATCCTACGGCCCTGACGATGGTTTTGCTCGTTCGTTTCCTCATTCACGCCTACCAATGGACCGTGTCGCCCGTGCTCTCGTGGCTGGGCGGGCCGTCGACCGGTTGCCGTTTTCATCCGACTTGCTCCGCCTATTTTCTCGAGGCGGTGGAGGGCCATGGGGTGCTGCGTGGGAGCTGGCTCGGCTTGAAACGCCTCGCGCGCTGCCATCCCTGGGGCGGGCAAGGCGAGGACCCGGTGCCGGCGGGCAAGGATCGTCTGCAGGCGCACGGCTTTGCCTGTGAATAATCCTGCGGGATCCGTTTATGGACAGACAAGCCTGGATTGCCATTATTCTTGTAGTCATTGGTTTGGCGGCATGGCAGGTCTATGTGGCGAAACACATGCCGCCGCCGGCACCGGTTGTGCCGCTGCCCTCAGTGAGCCCATCGGTGGGGCGCACCGCCTCCGCCGCGCCGACCGCAGTGCCCGGCACGACGGAATCTCCCTCTCCCTCCAGCGTTCTGCCTGAGAAGACGACTCCGACTCCGACGCCGTTCGTCGAGCAGACGACGATGCTGCGCAACGCCGATCTCGAGCTGCTCCTGACCACTCGCGGCGGAGGCATCCGGGAGGCAATCCTGCCTAAGCATCGCGGCGAGAACGGCGGTCCGGTGAAACTGGGCGATGGCAAACAATTGCCGCTCGGTGCGATTATAAAAAATCCGGCTGCGCCGCTCCTGGAAGAATTTACCATGCTGCCAGGGGAGGGGAGTGTGCAGTTCGAGCGCGCCTTGCCGAACAACATCAAGCTGCACAAGAAGTTCACTCTGCCGCCTAACGAAAAGGAGAGCTACGTCGCGCAGTTGGAGGTCGATTTCCAAAATGGCGGCGCCGCGGTCTACGCGAATCCGGGCTACTTCGTCGCGCTCGGTTCGGCGGAGCCGATTCATCGCAACGATCTGCCGAACTACACCCGAGTCACCTGGTGCATCGAAGGCAAAACCAAGTCGACCGACGTGAGCTGGTTCGCGGCGCAGAATTATCCGTTCATCGGCAAGGAGAAACGGCCCGCGATGCAATTCTTCGGGGAGAAAATCAAAAGCGCGGAATGGCTCGGCGTGAGCAATCAATTTTTTGCCACGCTGATCACGCCGCTCGGGGCCAAGTCGACCGAGGTTTGGGCGCAACGTTTTGAGGCGCGCAAGAAGGACGACGGCCAACCGGAGTACGGGATTGAAGGCGCGATGGGCATGCCTGGATTCACGGTCGCGCCGGGCCAGAGCGCGAGCATGCAATTCCAGCTCTACATCGGCCCCAAGCTCTACCATCGCCTCGCGCAGTTGACGCACGACGAAGCCGAAATCATGGACTTCGGTCTTTGGAAACTGGTCAGCGAAGCCCTCCTCAACATGATGAACCTGTTGCACGGGCTCGTCGGCAATTACGCGGTCGCGATTCTTATCCTGACCGCGATCATCAAGCTCATTCTCTGGCCGCTGCAGACGAAGGCGAATAAATCGATGCGGCGCATGGCCGCCCTCTCGCCCAAGATGCAGGAGCTTCGTGAAAAGTACAAAGACGACCCGACGAAGATGAACGCCGAGGTCATGAAGCTCTACAAGGATTACGGCGTGAATCCGGTCAGCGGCTGTCTCCCGATGATGATCCAGATTCCGATCTTCTTTGGCCTATTCACGATGCTGCGACAGGCGGTGGAGCTTCGTAACGCGAGTTTCCTTTGGGTGAAAGATCTTTCCCAGCCCGACACGATTGCGCACGTCCCCGGATTGGGTTGGCCGATCAACATTCTGCCCTTGATCATGGCCGGTACGAGCTTCTGGATGACGCACGTTACGCCGAAGAGCGGCGACGCCACCCAGCAGCGGGTGATGATGTTCATGCCGCTAATCTTTGTTGTTTTCTGCTACAACTTTGCAGCCGCGCTCGCTTTGTATTATACAACACAGAACCTGTTTACGATTCTGCAATTGTATCAGAACCGGAACCAACCCCTGCCGAAGCTCGAAAAAGTGAATCAGCCCGCAAAACGAAAAGGAAAGGGACGCTGATGAGCACCGAAGCTGCGCCCAAGGTGAACGCGAAAGAGTTGCTCGACACGATGCTCGGCTATCTCGGTTTCGTCGTGCAGATCGAAGAAACGCAGAGCGAGAGTGGCAGCCCGACGTTGCAGATTTACACGGAGGAAGCCGACCGCCTCATCGGCCGAGATGGCGAAACGCTCGACGCGATTCAATTTCTGCTTAACCGGCTCCTCCAGGCAAAGGACCCAGAAGCGCCGAAGTGGGTGGTCGATTGCGAGATGTACCGCTCGATGCGCCAGGATAAGATTGTGCATCACGTGAAGCAGCTTGCGGAACGCGTGCGCTTGTCCGGCCGGCCGCTGCAGCTCGAACCAATGAATTCCTACGAGCGCCGCATTGTGCACGAAGCTTTCAAGGACGATCCCGAAGTCGGGACCTGGAGCCCGTCGGATTCCGCGCGGATCAAGCAGATCACGTTGCTGAGACGCCCGCCGCCCAAAGAATCGTCCGGTGGGTAACCCGGAACTCCCCTAACGAAGTCAGGCAAAGAGTGGCGCTGCGTGCAATGCATCCGCCGAGACTCGGCGGGTGCGGCATCCTCACGGCCCGTGCTCCCCGGTAAATGCATCCCGCGTCTGAAGCTTGAAATCCTCCCGAGGACATGGCCACCTTTTTCCTGTGAGAATTGAGGCGTGGGAAGGCGCGCTGCCCGATCGCGGCCGCTACTGGCTGACTCGCTTCGTCATCCTGCGCCTGCTTGGCTTGATTTACGCGATCGCTTTTCTCGTCGCCGCCAATCAAATCCTGCCCCTGATCGGTTCCGATGGTCTTCTTCCTCTCGGCCATTTTCTCGAGCACATCCGCGCGGTGCTCGGTGGTTCGTTAGGCGGCTTTCTCCGCCTGCCGTCGATCTTCTGGTTCAATCATTCCGACAGCGCGCTCGTCGCGACCGCCTGGATCGGCTTCGCGCTGTCCTGCGTGGTAGCGGGTGGCTATGCCAATGCGCTTCTCCTCGCGGTTCTGTGGATTCTTTACATGTCCTTTGTGCACGTTGGACAGGAATGGTACGGCTACGGCTGGGAGATGCAGCTCCTGGAAACCGGATTTCTCGCGATTTTCCTCTGTCCGCTGCTCGACGGCCGGCCTTTTCCGCACCGCCCGCCGCCCCCCGTTGTCATCTGGCTTTTTCGTGCGCTCGTTTTCCGCATTATGTTCGGTGCCGGCATGATCAAAATCCGGGGCGATGAATGCTGGCGGGATTTAACCGCGCTCTACTATCACTTTGAGACGCAGCCGATCCCGAACGGACTCAGCCGCTGGTTTCATTTTCTCCCGCGCGATGCTTTGCGCGGCGGGACGCTCTTCAATCACCTCGCCGAATTGGTCGCGCCCTGGTTTGTCTTTTGGCCGCGGGTCGCGCGCAATATTGCCGGGACGGTGATTGTCGCGTTTCAAGTCGTCATCATTCTCGGAGGCAATCTGTCCTTCCTCAACTGGCTCACGATCGTGCCCGCTCTCGCCTGCTTCGACGACCGGGCCTGGGGAAAAATTCTGCCACGACGCCTGACCAAACGTGCTGAGGCTGCCCGGACTGCGGCGGTCACTTCGCGGCCGATGCTTGCTGTGACCTGGGGGATCGCGGCTCTCGTCGCTCTGCTCAGCATTCAGCCGGTGGTAAACATTTTCTCGCCGCACCAGATCATGAACACTTCCTTCGACCCGCTCGAACTGGTGAATACTTACGGCGCCTTCGGATCGGTCGGAAAGGAACGCTACAATGTGGTCTTTGAGGGCACGGAAGCCGAATTCCCTAACGACAGCACGGATTGGAAGCCATATCCCTACAAAGGCCTGCCAGTGGCGCTCGACGAACGACCGCCGCAGATCGCGCCCTACCAGTTGCGGCTCGATTGGCAGATGTGGTTCGCCGCCATGGGCACGCCCGCTCAATACCCGTGGACGCTCAACCTGATCTGGAAACTGCTTCAGAACGATCCCGGTGCAGTCGGCCTTTTTCGCTCGAACCCGTTTCCCGACAAGCCACCGCTTTACGTTCGCGCGGTCTTGTATCGTTACTCATTGGTTAGGCCGAATCCGCAAGGACTTTGGTGGAAACGCGAGCGCCTCGGTCTTTGGCTGCCGCCGCTCTCCGCCGATAACCGCGACCTGCGCCAATTGCTGCGCGAGGCCGGATGGCGCTGATCACGTCTAGTTGTAGACGGGGCGTTGACCCCGGCTTCGAAGCGGATCAAAGGGTTGCCGGGGTCGCCGACCCCGGCTACAACGCCCTTTTTCTTACGCCGGGAAAGGATTTTGTTGCCGCCGCGGCCCATTTATCCCATACTCCGCTCCATGTTCGCCCGTGCCCAAGCCGCTGCAACTCTCGTTCTCCTTTTTACCTTTACCACCCTCGGCTTGGCCGGCACTGATTGGCAGATCGTCAAGGTCGGTCCGCGCGAATACCTCAGCGTCGATAACGTCGCGAAATTCTACGGGCTGCCCTCGGGTGTCGCGCCAATCAACAAGCGCATCCGGCTCGATAACGGCAGGAACTCGATCGAAGTCCAGCTCGACAGCCGCGAGATGATGATCAACGGCGTGCGCAACTGGCTTTGTTTCCCGATCGCGGAAAAGGACGGCCAATATCTGATCTCACGGGTCGATCTCGCCAAAACCCTCGAGCCACAGCTTCGGCCGCAGATGATCACCAATCTCGGCCAGTTCAAAACCGTCGTGCTCGACCCCGGCCACGGTGGCTATGACAAAGGTGCAACCAGCGGTTACGGCTGCGAGAAGGATTTCGCGCTCGATGTCGCGCGTAACATCAAACCGCTCCTCGAAGCGAAAGGGTTGACCGTCAAGATGACCCGCGACAGTGACATCTTCGTTCCGTTGGAGCTGCGCGCGCGGATCGCGAACGCGAGTAAGGACGCGATTTTCGTCAGCATCCATTTTAACGCCACCGATGCGAATCCGGCCGCGAACGGATTCGAGATTTACTCCCTTACACCGCGCGGCGCGCCGTCCACCCAGGACGACGCGCTCGCGCTACGGTTTATGAACATGGAGGCCGGCAGCCCGGTCGATGCCCCGAGCCTGGCGCTTTCGATGAGCGTTTTCCATTCGGTTGTCGGGCATTTCTCCGAGTTCGACCGCGGGATCAAGCGCGCCCGCTTCGCCGTTTTGCGTCTTACGAAAATCCCGGCAATTCTGGTCGAGGGCGGATTTTTGACCGAGCGCGGCGAGAGTCGTCTGATTGCGCAAAGCGCCTGGCGCGCGAAGCTGGCGCAATCCATCGCCACCGGCCTGCTTAATTACAAGGCGTTGGTCGATAACAAAACCCGCCCCATGATGGTGGCTGATTATCGAAGAGAATTTGACGGCCAGCTCGTCCTGACAGACGCGACTGCGCCGGCCAAACCCGAGGTGTCGCCCGCTGCGGTCGTTATTCCGACGAGCAACTAATCGGACTTCCCGCTCGCCCAGCGGGCGGGTAACGTCCGCTCTCAGCGAAACACTTCTTCGCAGACAGCGCAGGCTGCAGATTACGGTTGCTCGGACACGAGCACGCAGCGAAACCCGTAAATCACATCGCGCTCGCTCCGATCGACCACGTTGCGATAGGACGTGAGCAGCTCGCCCCGCTGGCTATTCGACCACGAGCCGCCCCGCAGCACGCCCCAGCGGCTGCGCGGTTTGTAAAGATCGGCACACCATTCCCAGACGTTACCTCCCAAATCAAAAATGCCTGACGAGTTGGGAGAAAAACTGCCGGCCGGAGCGGTGGTCGCGAATCCGTCGTTCGCGCCCGCGATCGGCCCGTAATTGCCGGCCCCGTGCGGCGGCGGCCATTGGTTGCCCCAGGGAAACTGATCGCGAATTCTCCCGTCCCGCTCCTCCGGAGTCGCCCCGCTCTCGTTAGGCAGGCCGGCCGCTGCGCTCCATTCCTGGTCGCTCGGCAGCCGGTAGCTCTCTGTTTCATCGAGAAAATTCTCGCGCCGTTCTTTCTCGGTCAGCCACTGGCAGAACTCGACCGCGTCCTCCCAGTTTACTTTCACGACTGGATGCGTCTCTCCTTGCGCGAAATCAGGCCGGAGCGGACGGCGATTGGTAGCTGCGCAAAACGCCGCCCAGTCGCGCACCCGCGTCTCCCACGCGCTCATGTGCCAGTTGCCGACCGGGACAAAACGCATCCCGATCGAATTTTGCCAGACTTCTCCGCGCACCGGGCTGAGACGTTTTTCGAGCCGGGCAGCGAGAAAAGTCTGCTCGTTAGGGCGGACCGCCCCGTGCACTTGCGACGGTTTGAAACCCGCCAGTTCCAATTGGTAGCTGACGTCGCCCGGCTTGACCTCGTCGAGCAGCATCGGCGTCGTGCCGAGATCCTTTCCACCTGACGAAACGGTTGCGCCAGTGGGCGCGCTAATGATCTTCACGCTCCCGTTGGCGAAGCGGAAAGTTTTCAGGGCCACCTCGCCGCGCTTGATCTCGATCGATTCTTTCAACTCCCAGGTTCCCTGTTTCGCGACCACCTCGTAGAAACCGGTCGGCAGATTGCCTAACATCTCGGGCGTCTTGCCGTGGCGAATCGGTTTGCTGTTTTGCCGCAATTCAAATTCCGCCCCGGACGGAATCGAGGAGAGTTGGGCCGAGCCCTTGCTTCGCTCCAACTTAAGGAGAGGCGGGCGCAACATTGCCGCCGGTGCGACCGACACCTCCATTTCGATCGGATCGAAATCCGGCAGCATCACTCGCAGCGGATACTTGCCGGGGGCGAGATTGCGAAAAGTGGCGGGACTGCGCTGCATCTGGTCGCCCAGGATCAGCATCGCGCCTGGGGGATCGGTCGTTAGGGCAACGGTGCCCGGCCCGGCGGGTGGCGCTATCCGCGGCGCCGAGTGATGGAAGACCAGAAACGCGGCGATAATGATGGCGGCGACAATCCCGATCGGAACCAGCACTCCAGCGGGACGGAATTTCTTCTTCCCCGCTTGCACTCGGGCCAGATCTCCGCGCAACTCCTCCGCGGTAGCATAACGACGGGCGGAATTGTGGGCGCAGGCCTTGAGCAAGACTTCGTTCAGTTGCAGCAGTCGTTCCTTGTCCGCGCGCTCGTCGAGATTGCTGCTCAGCTCGGGAAAATCGAGCCGGTCTTTGCCCATGCTGATTTCGTAAAGGACCTTGCCCAGGCTGTAGATATCGGCCTGCGGCGTGCCCGGCCCTTCCGGCGGGACGTAGCCTTCCGTTCCGACGTACGATTGCTGCCCGCTCGTCGCGACCAGTCCGATGTCGGCCAATTTCGGCACGCCGCGCACGAAGATGATATTCGAGGGTTTGATGTCGCGATGGGTCAGCCCCTCGCGATGCAACGCACTTAACGCCTCCGCCAGCAAGGAGCCGATGCGGAGACACTCATCCGCCGGCAGGGTGTGACCTAATTCCGCCTTGAGCGTTTTCGGAGCATAACGAGTAATCTCGATCTCGGCCCCGCTGACCTGATCGTCAGCCAGCTCCATCACGTAATAGAAGAAGCCGCCCGCCACGCTGCGGCCGACGTGGAGAATATCGACGAAGCCATCGTGCGCCCGTGAGATCGGTTCGAACGCGGACATACCCTCGAATTCGCGATTGAACGTGCGTTCGCTTTCGAACGAATCGCGATAAACAACCTTCACCGCGCGCAATGCGCCGGTCAGGCTGCGCGCCAGCCAGATTTCGCCGTAGCCGCCGCGCCCGATGATGCCGAGCATTTCATGGTCGGGAATCGCCGGAATGCGCACGTGCTCTCGTTATAGCGTCATCTGTCGCAGCGGTCTATGCCCGCCCGCTTTGTCATCGCGATCCGGCAAAGCGCGGAGAGGGACTCCGCAATCGCCGAGCGGCTTCCCTCGCAATGGAAGCGAAGATTGCAGTGAGAGGTCTCTTCGTCCCGCGGCGGATCGGGATGACAGGTGGGAGCGACTAACGGGCTCGCTCTACTCCCTTGGCTTCTTTTTTCAAGAGCGCGCTGAGCCGGTGCTTCGCCAGATAAACCTGTGCCACGCTCACCCGCAATTCCTTCGCTACTTTCTGCACGGGCCATTCTTTCAGAACGTAGCAATCAAAAATCTGATATTGCTTCGCGCTCACCTTCTTCTTTACCCGCTCGGTCGCGGCCCGGAGCAAATTCCGGTGCCATTCTTCGTCCCAGGCCGCATCGAGATCGAACCCGGCCGGATCGGCAATTCGCTCGATGGTGGCCGTTTCGTTGCTCTCGCCGCG
>Ga0157375_10002723_pt1 | contig 15269 bp, 8 predicted proteins | sample M35metaG_FD_115311 | JGI IMG/M metagenome (GOLD analysis project Ga0157375, IMG submission 115311) | Miscanthus rhizosphere microbial communities from Kellogg Biological Station, Michigan, USA - M3-5 metaG | ecosystem: Host-associated > Plants > Roots > Rhizosphere > Soil | place: USA: Michigan...
AAGGGAGCGGTAGCGACCTGCTCAAACATGGAGTCAAGAATCGCTAAGAAATATCGCATGCTGATCACTGACCAGGGACATTTTTTCGTCGGTCAGCTCCCTCGGCTATGTTAAATTCACGCCATTATGAAAATCGATCGCCGTAATTTCCTGGCAGGCTCGTCTGCGGCACTGCTGTTTGCCAAACGTCAATTATCTTCGGCGGCACAGGCTCAAACCACTCAGCCCGAGCGGAGAATAGAAGGCCGAGAGGTCACGGTTTACACCACTGCCGACAAAACCGATTACCGCCTCTCTAAAACCAACACTCTGAGATTCAAACCTCTGGGCCAGCCATTGGAAACACAGATCTGTGTCTTCGTCGATCCTGCTAAAACGTTTCAGACTGTTTTAGGCATGGGTGGCGCACTCACCGATGCCTCCGCCGAGACGTTCACAAAACTGCCAAAGACAAAACAGAAGGAATTGTTGACTGCTTACTTCGATCGCGACAACGGCATCGGTTACACGCTGGCAAGGACCAACATTCATAGTTGCGATTTCTCGAGTGGCAGTTACACCTACGTGAACGAAGGCGACAAAGAGTTGAAGTCGTTCAGCGTCGATCATGACCAGCAATTTCGGATTCCATTCATAAAACAAGCGCTGGCGGCGACCGGCGGGAAACTCAACATCTTTGGCAGTCCCTGGAGTCCACCGGCTTTCATGAAGGACAACAACAATATGCTTCGCGGTGGTAAGTTGAAACCGGAGTTTTATCAACCCTGGGCCAACTACTTCGCGAAGTTCATCAAAGCGTATGAGCGAGAAGGGATACCGATCTGGGGCATCAGCATTCAAAACGAGCCGATGGCCACGCAGAAATGGGAGTCGTGTATTTTCTCGGCGGAGGAAGAGAGAGATTTTCTAAAGAACTATCTCGGCCCGACGATTAAGAAGGAAGGTCTGGGCGATAAGAAAATAATTGTGTGGGATCACAATCGCGATCTGATTTACCAGCGCACGAGGACGATCCTGAACGATCCTAAAGCCGCGCAGTACGTTTGGGGTGTTGGTTATCACTGGTATGAGCCGTGGAGCGGCGGCGAACCAATGTTCGACAACGTGAAGCTCGTGCGCGAGGCGTTTCCGGATAAGCATCTGATCTTCACTGAAGGTTGTGCTGACTCGTTCAATGCTGAAAACCTTCACGATTGGAAATTAGGTGAACTGTACGGGCGTTCAATGATCAACGACTTCAACAGCGGCACTGTCGGCTGGACTGATTGGAACGTTCTGTTGGATGAAACAGGCGGGCCCAATCACGTTCAGAACTTCTGCTTCGCGCCCGTTCACGCCGATACGCGCACCGGCGAGTTGATCTATACAAACTCCTACTACTACATCGGACATTTTTCAAAGTTTGTGCGCCCTGGCGCGAAGCGCATTGCCAGCTCACCAAGCAGAAGCCCGCTGCTCTCAGCGGCCTTCACCAATCCTGACGGAAGAGTAACGGTGGTGGTGATGAACAAAGGTGACCAGAAGATTTCTTACTTCCTTTGGCTGGATGGCCAGGCTGCCGAAGCCGAAAGCTTGCCGCATTCTATTCAGACGCTTGTGCTCTAGCAGCGTATTCAGTGTAAACCCGCCGCTGCCTGCGTGAGGACTCGAACTGTTTCGTCATGTCCGCCTTCAGCCGCCAGCATCAACGCAGTCTTTCCTTCATCGTTTCGCGCATTGACATTAGCCTTGGCTATCAGCAAAGCCGTTACGACCTCGTCGTGTCCAAATCTTGCTGCTTCGATTAGTGGCGTATTTCCGTGTTCGTCAACGGCATTAACGTCGACATTCTGAGAAGCTAACAACGATCGAACGGTATCGGCGTTTCCGGCAGCGGCGGCGCGGAACAAGGCGTCTGTCTCCGGGCTTCGGCTCGCTTGCTTTGCGTTTTTACAACCCGAAAGCACCAACAACGTCGCTATCACTGCGAAAGTTAATGCACGTTTCATCATTCATCCTCCATGCTTGGAGAGGCTTTGCACGAAAGCCAGTTTACAGGATGCAAAATAAATGGAATAGAGGCGACGGAGTCTCCTGTATATTGAGTCGATATGCCAAAGGATGTCACGTTTCCTGATGATGTCGTCGAGGCGCTAAGCAAGGCCAAGATCCTTGGAGTGCGCGCAGGAACCGAGCATCGCTATACGGGTATCTGGGTTGTGGTAGTGGATGGAAGAGTCTTTGTGCGCTCCTGGAACGACAAGCCGACTGGATGGTTCCGCGCGTTTCGGAAGCAATCGAGTGGGACGATTCAGGCCGGCGAGCTCGAAATTCCTGTCCGTGGGAAACCTGTCCGCAGCGCGCGTATTCGAGATGCAGTAACTGTTGCGTTCGGCGAGAAGTACAACACAAAAGGATCGCGGAAGTGGGTGGAAGGGTTCGCCGAACCTGCCCGAGTCATGACAACGCTTGAGTTCGTTCCTGGCTGAGAGATACTGTAATTGGTTGGCAACCTTTGACAGGATTACAAGATTTGCAAGATAAACAGGAAGCGAACACTGCGAACTTACTGAACAGTGAAAGTTAGCTGTTGCGACGCGCTCTTCCTGGTAGATTGATCCGTAACCGCGATACTTAACTGATACTCTCCCGGCGGAAAGCTCTGAAGCGGAAATTCACCTACGACTGGGATGTGGCTAAGATCTTTCACTCCTTCCGTTGGCACGGCACTCGGCGGTGTCTGAGTTACTACTTGCCCATTTCGTCGTAATTCTACTTGCATCGTGACTTTTGCAGCCGCAGCGTTATAGACATACGTCTGGAATCGTAATTTAGCTGCCTGGGTGAATCGCGCGTCCGGCCTTATTGTCGGTTTTTGCGAAGAGCCATTCGGTACACCTTCGCTAAGGAAAATACTACTCAAAGCAATGTCTCCCTGCGTGAGGCTTGGAATTTCAATCCACTGCGTGGTACTTCCTATGTGGCCCGAGCGACTATCGCGCGCGGCAATTCGGACCTGACGAAGTCCCGGCGCTATTTTCGGAAACCGCAACGTCACAACGATGCCCTTCGCGTTGACATTCTGCTCGGCGGGAATCGTCACCTTCTGTTTCAGACTGGACAAGATGTTGCCACCATCATCAACGACAGCGCCAATCACGTCGAAATCCGCACCTTGCGCAGCACTTCCGGGCTCTGGCGCGATTTGAGCGGAGACAGCCAGCATCAGACCCTCGCGCCCGTTATCGAGGTATCCCAGCGAGACGGTGATTGGGATTCCGCGACTCGGAAAAGTAGCGCGAATCGCTGCCATGAGTTGATCGTCTACTGACAAGCTGCTAGCCGGCTCAGCAGGATTGGCCTTGCGCACGCTCGGATCTTCATTGAAGAAACCGCCTTGCACACGCACAGTCAAATCCGGACGGTTCTTGACGCGCACTTCAATGCGGCGAAACGGATCTTTCGCCGCCTCCGCCGTATCGGGAGGCCAGGCCAACAGATAGTAGGCAGATGTTTCCTGAAGAGCTGTTGAGAGGCTCGCCTTAAGATCGTTCGAGTTGATGAGGGCTCGGCCGCCAGTGTCGGCAGCAAGCGCGTGTAGCGGATCCTGCGCGGCAGTGACCTCGGCCATTGCCAGGCGCGTGGAGCGGCCCTGCGCATCAAAACCGTCCTTCGTGGCTGCATCAGGCGATCCCGTCACGAGTCCGCGTGCGTCGATCGTATAGATAACCATGCCTGAGCGCAGCGCCGCGTCGGCGATACGGCGCAGGTCGTAGACATTATTCGAGCGAAGAAAATTGAGAAAGAAACCGTCGGAAATGAAGATCGCCAGCTTGCGCTCGCGAATCGACGACGATGTTCGGATAAGCGACTCGAGCGAGCCTAGTGTATTCAGGGTAACCTGCGCAGCCTGACGCGCGATGATGCGCGCGCGGGCCCTGACTTCCCTGTCGGCTGTGGCCCGTATCGTATGCGCACCCGACGTAGCTTGACCTCCTCGCGAAGACGTTTGCGGATCGACTGGCACCGGCCCGGGAGAAGTCCCTGAGGTAGTACCACCTTGGCCGCCGCGGGCCACCGCATCGTCATAGACGGCATTGTTCGTCAAACCTGTATCCGGGGCGCAATTACCGCGTCCCATACGTTTGAATTCCTCACACTGTTTGTCCGTGAAGTAAGAAAGTGCTTCGCGATCACCATTCTCGATCGCCACTGCCTGATATTCACTCATGGCGGGCGAAGTGATAGTGTCGCCGGCACTGAATGGGCGATAGGTGAGGCGGTTGATGGCTAAACGGAGCATGGCCCGATCGCCGGTCAGTTGTTGAAGAAAGCCGAGTTGCCCGCTAGCCGTCGCGATTACCGCTTGATCCTCCGGTCCCATTACCTTTTCAACGAAATTGAGCAGCAGTTCTTTCGTTCGCGCCATGCTACTCGCAGATAGATGCAGATCATCCACGAATAGAAAGGTCGTGCGCCCCCGCTCCACGGCCGCGGATGCTGCGGGGGGAGATGCAGGTTGTTCGTTTTCGCGCGCAGAAGTTGGACGACCGCGGTTTGACGTAAGTAGCGCAAACTCTTTGTTGCTTCCGGCCACCACCCGCTCGAAAAAAGCGACGGGCTGTTCCTTTCCGTTGACGCGTAATTCGAATTGGTCGCGATCGAGACCTTCCACAAACCGGCCTTGTTTATCGACTACCGTGACGCCCGTTTGCACCAACTCCGTACTGACACGAATAACATCATCCTGGGTGTTTGGAGCGGGCGGAGGCGACTGTGTTTGGGTTGAGACGTTAGGAGCAAGAAAACAGACGACGGTTAACGCTACAAGAAAGACAATTGGCGGCTTACTCATTTTGGATTCCGTATCAAGTTCTGTAAGTCCTGTAATCCTGGCAAACAATGGACAGGATTACATGATGCAGGATTATGATTTCTTCTTCGTCGGCGTCATAGTTTTCAATTTTTGCACCAACTCTCGAATCTGATTTGCGAACTGTCCTTTCGGACTAAGGCGCAAGTACTCTTCGTATTCTACGATCGCATTCTCGGGAAGGTGCGCCCGAACAAAGATGTTGCCGGCAAGCAACCGGGCATCGGCGAACTCAGGCTCCAACTGAAGGGTGTAAGCGATTTGCTTGCCCGCATTGATCAGATCCTGTTTCTCCCAGTACAGCCGGCCCAACGTGTAATGAGCAAGCCACGACTTATCGTCCAGGGCCAACCCGTTTTGCAGCACCTTCTCGCCTTCATCATATTTCTTCTGCCGCCGGTAGACTTCACCGAGCGAAACCATCGCCGGCACTGCTTTCGGATTGATCTTCAACGCCTGAGTTAAAGACTGAGTTGCTTTGGCCCAGTTCTCCTGGTCCATGTAAGTAGTGCCGAGCAGGAATTGGGCGTCGTAGTAGTTTGCATGTAACGCGACGGCGCGTTCCAGATGTTGTATGCCTTCTTCGGTTTTCTTTGCTGCCAGGGCGGAACGGCCCTTTTCAAATTCAGTTCTGGCTTTTTCGGGAACGTTGGCGTCTACTACACCGACTGCTGACGGGAGCTTACGAAATGTTTCACCCTCCGGCACTAACTGTAGAAGAAGATGAACGCGCGGAAGGGATCTAGTTATATCTACCTGTTGAGGCGCAACTCTGAATCCGGGAGCACTTGCGGAGACGGAGTAGGCTCCGGGAACCAGCCTCGAAAAGCGAAACCGCCCGGTACTGTCGGTTGTCCTTTGATCGACTAGACCGCCGTCCTTTTCCAAACGAACAGAAACAAACTGCACCACCTTGCGACCATCCGGCGAACTAACTTGTCCGGTTATTTCGAAAGAACCGCCCGGAAGAGACGGATCCATATCGTTTTGAGCAAAGGCTGAGTTCGTCGCTATGAACAGGAGTAAAAGAAAAGCGATCGGATATAAAGAGGAGCGCATAGAATCCCCCCATTGCGTCTGATACGGGTGATATTTACCACAAACTTTTCATTCGTGAAAGAAAATGAGAGGTGCAATTTCTTGCACCTCTCAAACAGTTGTGGAAGCAAGCTAGAAGTTCAGCTTAAGACCAAACTGGATCGTACGGGGACGATTGGCCGTAGCCAGAATAGAGGAATCGCCGCCCGAAACATCAACCAGACCGTAGTTACCGAACGAACCACCCGCTGCTTGTGGGCTTTGAAATGCCGGGTGGTTTAGAACGTTAAAGAATTCCGCGCGGAACTCAAGATTCGTTCGTTCTGACAGCTTAGTAATCTTCACGACTGACAAATCATGATTTGTCTGGAAAGGACCGCGGAAAATGTTGCGGCCGAAATTGCCAATTGCTGCCGCAACCGCAGAAGGATCGGAGCAACTGACGATCGCGTTTTGGTTGTTGACGCAACGTCCACCGGGCAGGAACGAGTTCAAGTTAACAAACGCGTCCAGCCGCTGAGAGATGTCCCCAGTTGTGAGAACAGGTCCACCGAGGTACGTCGCTTTGTAAACCCCGCTATTCGCCTCCATGTCTTGCAGCGTAATAGCGGCGCTATCGTAGATATTGAAGGGTGTGCCAGACTGGAAGGTGCTGATCCCATTGATGGCCCAGCCACTCACCACTCTACCGAACCCTTTATCTTCAATACCGAACCAGCGTTGCACCGGGAATTCCCAGTTATAGCTGATCACCAGGCGATGTTTGCGATCGAAGTCTGAAAGGCCACGGTTGTCACGCCCGTTGAACTGATCACCGAAATCCAGCAGTCCATTCAACTCGTCCTGGAAAGTCGAGCCTGATCCATTATCGATCGACTTCGCGAAGGTGTAAGCAGCCTGGAGATAGAGGCCGTCAGAGAAACGATGCGTAAGCGAAGCTTGCAGCGAGTGATAAGTCGAAGCACCGCGTTGCTCTTGTCCGAACAAACGGTTATTGGCAATCCCGAGGAACAAACCAGGTACACGCAGGTCACGGTTTTCGAACGTGCTCGCAGCAATCGTCAAGCTGCCATCGGCATTACGAGTAACGCCGGTCCCGGGATCTTGTGCTGCGAAACTCGCAGCAGTTACGCCGGAGGCGATTGACGCTGGAATCGTGCAGGGATTGGCGCTGGTGCAGATCTGGGACGGGTTAGACGCCCGACCGGTACCGAGCAAACTCACTCCACGAGTTCCCACGTAGCCGACTTCCGCCACCCAGCCCTTAGCAACTTCACGTTGGATTGTAAAGTTCCATTGCTCAGCGTAAGGGGAGTGGAAATCGCGCGCTGGATAAAACAGAAAACCTGAGAACGGTTTACCACCTGGACCATCAAAGATGGGCGTACCGTCGGCGGCGACGCCGACAAGTCGCGGCACCCTCTGATCCGTCGACAGCGGAAAGTCCGAAGCCGGACGGATGCTGGGGAACGGATTGGTGGTCGTCACCGATAAGCGTGCCGGTGAAACAGGTTCCGAAAAAGGCAAACCGCCGGAAGTCTGCAACAGCGATTGGTTCGAAAGCCTCTGGTAGTAGATGCCGTAGCCACCTCTTACTACAGTCTTCTGGTCACCGAACACATCGTAAGCAAAACCAAAGCGCGGCGCCCAGTTGTTGGTGTCGTAGCACTTAATCAGAGTACATCCAGTGACACCCGGGGTGCCCACTCTTGGCGTGTCTTCCGGGTGAATGAACTGCACGGGACCAGCTTCGCCGTCCCCGAATCCACGGAGATTACTAAGGAAGTTAAACTTCTCATGCGCCACACTCAGGAGTTCGTAGCGCACACCCAGGTTGAAGGTCAGGCGCGAGTTGAATTTCCAGTCGTCCTGCGCGTAGAACGCATAGTCGGTTGCACGGAAGTAGAAAGTAGAGAAGCCTGCGCTACCCTGACCTGCCGTCACCCGGCCCAAAAGAAAGTTTTGGAACCCACTGAGATTTTGGAATCCAGGGGCATCGGAGGCCGTGCCGGCTCCAAACGTAATAGTGCCGCGAGTTGCAAAGTTGTTGAAGCGGTTGAGCTGATAGTAGCTGCCTTCGCCGCCGAAGCGGAAGGAATGACTACCCCTGGTCCACGAAAGATCGTCGCCGATGACGTAAGTGTGGAATTTTCCACCCCTATCCTCGTTGGTGCCAGTACCGATTTGAAAAGCACCTGAGCCCGTGATGCTGAAACGTGTCGCTGCCGGGAATTCACCGGCGTTTGCGCGCGTTTGTCCGATATCGGCGAGTTTGATGAACTCCGTGGGTACCAGCGCAAAGGTGAACCGGTTATAGCCGAGACGAAGCTCGTTTACTAACCTGGACGTGATTACGCTGGTTAGGCCAAGCTTGACGAACCGATTCGTGCCTGGCGTGGTCCTCGGCTGCGGTATACTCGAGCCGCCGGCGAAAGGTTGAAACAGCGCACTGTCATCGTGGAAAAAACGGAACGTTAGCTTCTGGTTATTGGTTAGCTGATGGTCAGTGCTAAGGGTGAACTGATCATCTTCAAACGTACCGAGCCCGGTCTTTACAAGTCTGCCAATATTCGGATTACTAGCAAGCGGTGTAACCGAGGGTATGCAAAACTGATCGCCGAAGGTCGGGCATTTGCTACCGGGCAGATTTAGAAGTCTAAGCACGACCGGATCAAGTCCCGTTACTCCGGGCGGCAGACCGGTCGGAAAAAACGTTGCAATAAGATTCGCCTCTGACCGGTTGGTCGGTATCACGCGCATCGTGGTTGAAAAATTCGTCAACGCGGCTGCGCCTGACGCAGCGTTAGTGCCCTGATAATTAAAGAAGAAGAAGTGACGTCCTCTCCCACTCAGGAGACTTTTGCCACCCTCACCAAAACGCGGCACATAAATTGGACCACCAATCGAAAAACCATATTGTTGCTGGCGATTCACTGGTCGAGGTACTCCAGCGGCGTTCTGGAAAAAGTCGTTGGCATTAAGCACGTTATTGCGCAGGAAGAAGTACGCGTCACCATGATAGTCATTAGAGCCAGATCTCAAGGCAACCTGGATATTGCCTCCGCCGTTACGTCCCTGAGACGCATCGTAGAGCGAGGTCTGGGTCTTGAACTCTTGCACGGTTGATGGATTTGGAAGCGGTACATTATCCAACTGGGGAAGATTGACGTCGTTAGCGTTGATGCCTTCGAGCTGGTAATTGTTGTTAACCGGGCGTTGGCCGTTAACGTTAATCGTTACCGCGCCACGGCCCAGAGCATCAGACTGAAACAGCTCGGTGTTGGCGCCCGTAGAGAGCGTTAGCAGAGTAAGAAAATTTCCTGTCGAGAGCGGCAAGCGCCGGATAGTCTCATTAGTAAGAGTCTGTCCAGTAGTCGCAGAAGTTAACTGCACTTCAGAGCCGGCTCCTGTGACTGTCACTGACGCACCGACTTCGCCAACCTTCAACGGTATGGTCACAGTGGTAGTTTCGGTGACCCTGACGCTGATATCCGGAAGTTCTGCTTTGGAGAAGCCGGACGCACTTGCGACCAGCCGGTAGCGGCCTGGTGGCAATTGGGTCACGGTAAAGTTACCACCATTATCAGAGGATACGGTCCTCTCGGTAACTCCTGTCACGGCGTTAATTACTTCTATCTGAGCTCCAGTCACGGCTGCGCCGTTTTCGTCCCTGACAGAACCTGAAATTCCGCCCGTTGATCCGCCTTGGGCCAAGGCAGTACCAACCAGAGCGAGGAGCGTAGCGAGGGTAAAAAACAAGCTCGCCGGACCGGAAGCCTTAACATGTTTTCTTTGCATGTGAGATTCCTTTCTTAGCATACAGCTGTATAAAAAACGACTTGCAAGCGGGGAGAACTTAGGGGGAGAACGTGAGCTCGTACGTCGTCGTGGTTGCGGAAGTGCAACTGCCATGCCCCGAAGCAATTCAGCTTAAATTGCGCAATCTTCGATTATTTTGGAGATCAGAGACCGGCTCTCGTTTTATTTTCAATCCAAAAATCTGGAAATCCATAACTCACAATCGAAATCACCAGCAGCGGGCGCGCATTTTATTGACCTCATAATAGAGCGCGACTATTCTCTTCCGGTATCCCGCAGTTGCCTCGAACTGGCCTAATGAGAGGAAGGTAAATGATGACTAACCCAATTCTTTCTCGCCGCAGTTTTTCGAAACTAGTGGGTGTAAGCGCTGCTTATGCTGTATTGCGATCGGGAACTGACGTGAAGGGGTTCTCGCGAGCGTTAGGACCAGGAGCGACTTCCGCAACCGTCGTTCGCCTCAGCTCAAACGAGAACCCTTATGGACCAGCACCCGGCGCTTTGAAAGCGATGACAGACAGTTTCAGTCTCGCGTGGCGATATCCCGACGAGTATGCCGACATGCTGGTTGATGAGTTGGCAAAAATGAATGGCGTTGCGGTGGACCAAGTGCTTCTTGGGGACGGTTCGGGAGAGATTCTGAACCTTTGTGCTGCTGCGTTTACTGGCAGAGACAAGAAGATGATTATCGCCAACCCGACTTTCGAAGCCATAGCTCGCCATGCGAGTGCGGTTGGTGCTGAGGTTGTGAAGATCGATCTCACCTCGGACTATCGCCACGACTTGCAAAAAATGTTGGCGGCTGCGAATGGCGCCGGTCTGGTCTACATCTGCAATCCAAATAATCCAACTGCCAGCATCACTCCGAAAAACGAGATATCAGAGTTTCTCGCGAAGCTTTCGCCTTCGACGATCGTTTTGATCGATGAGGCTTATCATCACTACGTTGAATCCAAAGACTACGAAAGCGCGATCCCGCTCGTGAAGCAGTATCCAAATCTGATCGTTGCGCGCACGTTTTCAAAAATCTACGGCATGGCCGGCCTGCGCTGTGGTTACTGCGTTACTCAACGCTCAAATATCGGGCTGCTGAAAACCCATCAAACCTGGGATAGTGTGAATATCATGGCGCTCGTCGCCGCGCTCGCGAGTGTGAAGGACGCGGATCACGTGCCTCGTGGTCGCAAGCTAAACAGCGAGGTTAAAAAGAGCGTCTGTGCGGAACTGGATACACTTGGCTATCACTACATTCCATCGCATGCGAACTTCATGATGATCGATCTGCGTCGTGAGGTAAGACCAGTCATCGACGCATTGCGCAATCGTGGAGTTGAAGTTGGACGCCTCTTCCCTGCCCTGCCGACGTTCATGCGCGTCACTATCGGCACCAGCCCAGAGATGAAACTCTTCCTGTCCGCTTTGAAAGAAGTTATGGTCTAACGCAATCATGCTGAAGCATAGAGCCACAGATTTACACGGATGAAAGACGGATCAGATCCGTGTGTTCATCCGTGTAATCTGTGCTTAATGAACGTCTGCTTCAGAAGGCGAACTTCAACTGGTAACGAATGACGCGGCCGCCGCCGTCAGAGAACTCCGGATGCAGAAACTGACCTGCCGCCGAAGTGAACACATTGGCCGGTACGCCTGTGCTACCTGGTGAAAAGGGACTAACGCTTCCTTGTCCGTACTGCGGATGGTTGAAGACGTTGTAGAACTCCGCTCGGAGCTCAAGCGATTTCGACTCACCAATCATCACTCGCTTCAGCACATTCAGGTTCCAGTTATTTATACCGGCCGTTCGGAGCGTGTTGCGGCCGAGATTACCGCGCCGTCCGGTGCCGGCCAGAATTCCGATGTACTGTGCGTCGGCAGGATTGATACAGGCGTTTCCTGCCTCAGGATTAGTGTAAAAGACGGCTCCGACTGCAACTTTGCACGGATTAACTGATGCCGTAGCTACTGCCGGAACGGCTCGCACTCCCGTCTGCCCATTCGGATTGAAATCCGGACGGTCCAGGTTTCCGCCAATTGAGTCTGCGTCCTGGCCGTTTACCACCGTTAAGGGCACGCCGCTTTCGAAAGTCGTAACGCCTGAGATCTCAAAGCCACCAAGAACGTGACCAACGAATCCACGCTGCTCTTTCATAAACGGGACGGCATAAACGTAGGTAAGCGAGAAGCGGTGCGGGCGGTCAAAGAGAGAGACCGCGCGTTCAAGCGCTTGTCCGCCGAAGATGGATGGAAATGCAGCCTGTTGCGGCAAGTTAGTGTCCGCAACGCCGAAAACCTCGCTGGCATTGTCAATCAGCTTGGACCACGTGTAGGCGCCGGTGAGAGAAAAACCGTTAACGAACCGGCGCGTAACGAGAAGTTGTGCTGAATGGTAAATGGACGAGCCTCCATTGGTACGAATCAAGCGCGAGCCTTGCAGATTGTCGAGACGACCGGAGATGAAGCAGCCGGTAGTGTTGGGCGTGCAAGTCTTCGATCCGGTGAAGGCTGCGGGCGTGATGCGTTGAATTCCAGGATTAAAGGCATTCGCTACTGCCGGGACGCTTGGATTGAGATCCTCATTGAGGTAAAGCTTTGTTCCTTTTGACCCAACATAAGAAGCGTCAATCACAAAGTTCTGGATGGCGCGTTGAAAACCGAACGACCATTTCTGGTAATAAGGGTTAACCAGGTTTTGGATCACGAGAGTTTGCGAATCCAGGGGAGATAGCGGACGCGGTGTGGTTGGTAGTGAACCAGTCACATTCGAAATGCCTCTCGGCGCGGATGCGCTGATGACAGAAGGAATGGCCGTCGCCACAACGTTCGGAGACGAGGTCGCCGCATTAGAGGCGATGTTGTTAAAGAACGAGTCGTATCCGACCTGGTAACCCATGCGGAACACGGTCTCGCGATCGCCAAAGAGCCTTCGCATGAAACCATTTTCGTAAGACGGCGAATAGGCCAGGCCGAAAGTTGGAGCGAAGTTGTTGTTGTCACCCTTGACCTTGTTGGGCTCGCTGTAGGGGCCGGCAAAAGTTACCGGATCGACGTTGAAGAGACCTGTGAAAGCCGCGGTATGAAGCGTATTGATCGCGTTTCCAAAGTTCTCGTAGCGCAGACCGAGTGTCAGTGTCAACGAGCTGTTCACATGCCAGCGATCCTGTGCGAAGTAAGCCTGGCGGGTGAGGAAAGGATAGTAGCGCGGGCTGCCGAAATCTCTCTGGGTGCCCCCGCCTGATCCGGCGAAGTTGTCGATGTAGTTGCCGAGCGCAGTAAAGCCGCCGCCTGAGCGATAGGTCAGGAGACCGCGCTCGACGATCGGCGCGAACTGCCGCGATCGCTGCTTCAGGATATCCAATCCAAATCGGAAGGTATGGTTGCCATGAATATGGCTCACCGTATCCTGAAACACATAGTTGTTCGCGACGCGTCCCTGTGGAAGATTTACCGCTACGCCAAATTGGCTGAGCGTCGAGATATCGAAACGCGGCAACGTCAGGCCCAGTGAGTCGGAAGGATCGAGCGGGAAATCGATCAGGATTCGGTTATAGGCGAGTCGCGCCTCGTTGGTCCAGCTGGCAGAAAAAGTATGGGTCTCGGTGAACAGCAGGTTCTGATAGGTATTGTTGTTTGCCGTCCCAAAGCCCGGGAACGTGATGCCTCCACCCAACGGATCTTTCTGATCGTCGAACAGGTAGCGCGCTGAGAACTGATCGTTTTGTCCGATCATGTGGTCGATGCGCAGTTGCGCCTGGCGCTCGCGATAGGTTTGCGGAACAAACAGCGCGCCGGTGCCAAACTGAATGTTGCAGGGTGCAGGACAACCTGGACGAGCACCGATGTCGATATTCTGGAATGACGACTCGCCCACTACGTTCTTGGTCACGTCGAGAAGAAGATCCACTCGCGGGTTAGTGCCGGCGGGAAAGAGATTTCTTAACGCAGCACGTCCGGCCGGCGTCAACACCGTACGATTCGCCGATGTAGAAGAACTGCGAAACTGCTCCTGCCAGGCAACGAAGAAGAAGGTGCGTTGACGGCCATCGTAGGAAAACGGTTTCCCTTCTCCAAAGTGCGGCAAAAGAACCGGACCACCTAATGTTCCGGCGTAGTACTGCTCTGTGCCGCGAGGTGGATGCCCTCGTTGGCGGATGGATGCAATGAGCGACTGCGTATTCGTGATCGCGTCGTCACGCGTAACATCAAAAAGGTATGCGAGACTGCCATGAAAATCATCGGTGCCTGATTTCGTAATCGTGTTTACAACAGCGCCGCCTGCGCGTCCAAACTCGGCATCGTAATTCGACGTCTGCACGGAAACTTCCTGCACAGCATCAGGGTTCGTGATCTGAAACGCCTGCCCGGCGACGGAGATGTCGTTATTCTCGGTGCCGTCGATCAGGAAGTTGTTCGAACGCCCACGTGAGCCGTTGACGGAGAACGTTCCCACACCAAAACCAAAACGATTGGTGGAAACACCGGGCAAGGTCAGCGCCAGCGACACTGGATTGCGACCAGCAAAGGGGAGTTCGGTAATTCTCGCTTTATCGATATTGCCGCCGCGGACAGGCGCCTCGCTCTGGATCAATTGGCCCGCGTCAGTAGTAATGTCGACCGTCGCGTGTTGTCCAGACGGCGCTAATTGCACCGGAATATCTGACGTTTGATTGGCCCTGACCTCGACGCCAGTGCTCTCGACGTCACCAAAGCCAACGGCACTGACTTTTACTGAATAGGTTCCGGGGTCAACTGCTTCCAGGCGGTAGATCCCTTCACTATTGGAGGTAGTTACGCGACTGAGTTTAGTCTGGGCACTGGTGAGGGTTACCTGTGCACCCGCGATTACGGCGCCGTTGGGATCAGTTACCGTTCCGGTAACCGTTCCCCGGCTGGTTTGCCCCAGGGCCGTCGACGTGAATATGAGGAGCGCGCATAAAACAAGCACAACTCGGATTTTCATAGAGTCCTCCTGAAGAGAGAGTTGATAAAGGTTAGCGAATCCACAATTTCGTATGAGCTTCGGTTGCGGAAAGAAAACGGCGAAAGCGTGTCAGTAAACCCGTACGCAACTGGAATTCCCAGCGGCTCGGAAGATTTTAGAGAAAGAATCGACTGAGATCCAGCGTTTGGGATCCGGCGTCTGAGTTACTTATTCATAATCTCGGGGAACGTCCATCTATAATTTTGGATTTCCGTGAAAACTTTGCAGGCATTCAGGTGGTGCGAAAAATTGGATTATCTGCTGTTTTTAAATCTTGCAAATAGTCTAATCATGCCGTAGAAAGCGTTAGCACTTGGGCAGGATTACAGGAGTCTCACGATCTCGAATGACTATGACCAGCTACATTCTTATGCGCCGAGCCGGCTTGGCTAGCGCGCTGTTGTTAACAGCAGTCACAGTTTACGCTCAGGATGTGAGCTGGCCGCAGTTCCGTGGTCCGGAATCAAATCCTGTCGGGACTCACGCGCGGCTTGCCGAACGTTGGTCCAAGACCGAGAACGTGGAATGGTTCCAGGAGATCCCGGGACGCGGATGGTCCTCGCCAATCGTGACCGGTGGCAA
>Ga0157375_10002726_pt1 | contig 15264 bp, 18 predicted proteins | sample M35metaG_FD_115311 | JGI IMG/M metagenome (GOLD analysis project Ga0157375, IMG submission 115311) | Miscanthus rhizosphere microbial communities from Kellogg Biological Station, Michigan, USA - M3-5 metaG | ecosystem: Host-associated > Plants > Roots > Rhizosphere > Soil | place: USA: Michigan...
CAGATGTATCGGGATGCGGACGCTGCCCTCTACCAAGGACGGGAAGACGGCAAAAGCCGCATTGGCGTGTTCAAGCCATCCCCTGACGATGAAAGTCTCTCCGTTAGAGAGCTTAGCGAGTAGCGCCGGCGGTGTGGCCTCCCGTTTGGTTCACACTAACCATTATTTCCCTGATGCCCGCTTATTGCACCAAGCGGACCTCCAAAAACGAGCGGTCAAGTCAGCTTTGACCCATAGCGTAGCCTCAATTTGAATGTGACAAGAGCTTTCAATTTCCGAGCAGCGACACGCCTGCGATCAGATCCCTCGACGCGGCTTTTCGCGGTCGTCAAACAGCACCATGATCCAGGATCGGGGGCTCTTTCTCGCAATCCGACCCAAGTTTCGACAGAGAAGACTCATGCCGTCACACATGGTCGCTGAAGGCAATTCCTCAACGCGAAGATACGCCAGAGTCTACTCGAACTAAGCTGTGAGTGGACAAAATCGCGCGGGGTTGTCCAGCTGATCCAATAGTTGGCGCGGAGCGCCTCGGAAAATGTCACCCGCGCAAAGGTCGAGGTCCGAACGCAAAAGTATCGACCGCACGCCGCTACAGCCTAGCACTGTATGAAAGAAGAAGTCGTGCGTGACGCTCTTTGATGTGGCTGCCTTCAGGTTGCGCGATGCGTCGCGACGGGACACGGCGTTGAGCCTGCTCTAAATAAATACAAAAGCCAGGGCTACCACGACGCGGTAAACGCCAAATGGGATGAAGGTGTTTGTGCGAACAAATGCTAGCAGAAATTTGATGCTGAACAGGGCGAAGAAAGGAGACGCAATGAAACCTGCGGCGAGAACACCAAACTGTTCGGCCCGAAGGTGGAGGCATTCTTCAGAAGATCGTAGCCAGTGGCCGCCAGCATCGTCGGCACGGCGAGAAGGAAAGAAAACTCCACGATTGTGCTGCGGCTCAGTCCGAGAATAAGGCCTCCGACGATGGTGGCACCCGCCCTGGATACGCCCGGCACAATGGATAGGCTCTGAAACACGCCGATCAGAAGCGCCTTTAGGTAAGGGATCGACGCAACGTCGGGAACAGCGTGGTCTCCTTCGCGGTGAAGCAGTTCGAAGACGATAAGTGCCACGCCGCCCAATCCGAGCGCCCACAAAACGAGAGCCTCGCTGTCGAAAAGATAGGTCTTCACAACGCGATAGAGAGCGAAGCCGATTAGCCCGGTCGGAAGGAACGCCACAACCACCCTGCTGACGACAGCGGGCTCAAGAAACCGCCTCCAATAGAGAACGATCACAGAAGCAATCGCCCCGAGCTGTATCGCGATTTCAAAACTCTTTTGAAAATCGGTCTGCGACAGACGCAAAAGCCCGCTCGCCAGTATCAGGTGCCCTGTCGACGAAATCGGCAGGAACTCGGTAACTCCCTCGACAATCCCGAGGATGATGGCTTGCAGCAGCGTCATCGCGCATTCTCGCGTGGTTAGGGCCATCATCAATTTGTAAGACCATCCCAGGATTAGGAACTGCCGTCGGTAAACCTGTAGCAGGCACGAATATGAACGCTAACCTGACATCTATTTGCCCGGCCGCCCTCAATCGCTGCCCGGAAGTCGTCGAGCGCTTGGGTAGCTTGGCCAAGCAACTCGTGCCCTTGAGTGCGCGGGCTCATGGCAACTTAGTCGCATGGCCAGCGAGGCGGGCAAATCGCGGGTGCGGGAGGCCGAGCAGCGGCCTCGAGGCCGTCAATCCGCTCGCCGAGAAAGCGAGTCAATGCCCGCTCGGAAGCGCGCTAAGAAACCCCATGTTATGGTCTTTAGCGCGCTGCGATTTACTGCCGACGGCGAGATGCGACGTAGTGGCGTCCTCTTTGGGCACAAAAAACTGCCGAACAGATTCGTCACAACATATTGTACCGCGACTCTGGAGTTGGGTTGCCTCAGCTTGGTCTATTGAGAGCGATTCCCATTCGCGTCTCAACAGGCCCAACTCCATCTGGGCAACCCACCTACGCTTATGCCAACAGAAATTTCCCTGATTCTCGAGTGGAGACTCGTGGGCGAATTGTTGTTTCGCAAACTCAATGCGCTTGGCGAATTGATCGAATGGCCGCACCGGAAAGTGATAGATGTGCACTCCAGGAATCTCGATTGGGCGTCCGGCGTTATGCTCGACACTGTGGTTGCCTAGTCGAATCCTCCTCAGCCCTTTGAGCGAACACATGATCTTTTTCGGCATCGCGCGAAGCATCATCGGCACCGAAGCGTAAGGATCGGTCGTAGGCTTGACGTCGTCTAGCGGCGAGTGGACGTTAAAAACGGACTCATGGAAGGGATAATCTGGTTGCGTGATTTCCTCGGTCAACGGAAGCATGTTGGATCGTTTTACAGAGACGACCGGCCTTTCATCGACGCATTGATGCTTAATTGAGCCGGTCCTGGAAACCCAGAATTCGTCGGCGTCGTTGCTAATGATGTAATCAGCCTTACCAATTTCGCGCGCCATATAAGCCAATTCAGTCGCCCATTCTCCTTGCTTGAATGATGTGTCGGGTCGGTCTACCACCTCGATATCGAAGTCTCGCTTAAGCTCCTGCAAACGCTCGCGTGTGCCGTCGGTGGAGCCGTTGTCCATGACGAAAAACGCGTCTATGCCCTGCGCCGCATGAAAGCTGATATTTGCCGAAATCAGCGCGATTTCGTCACGCACGACCAGTGACATTGCTAAGCGCGACATTCAGGCCCTCCTCCGCTAGATGGCTTATCTATGCGACCTCCAAACGAACCGGTGGCCGACAGTTGTGGATGGAGCACCAATGTCGTGGCGGAAAAGAGCACGCTTCTATACGGAGCGTTTTAGACAGAGATACAAATGCGTAACTTTCGTGCTTCGCCTCGCGTAACGCTGCGACGCTTTAGCGTTGTGAACATGAGCAAGCTTCGCGTGCGCGACCATAAGCAGCAGCATCTGTCGCCAATTTTCTGAAACTATACAAATTTGTAACCCTCCAGGATGTGCCAAACAAAGGCCCGGTTTCCAGCGAGAAGGATGCATGGGGAGCATTTTCCCACCCAAGGCAGCATTGCGCCGCTGACTCAGCCAGCGTGGCAGTCTTTTTGTTTGAGGCGCGTACCCTGACCGCTTTCAGAGCGAAGAACATGCGTGTTCTGATCATTGAAGACGATGCTGAAACCGCTGACTATGTCTCGGACGGCTTGCGGAGAAGCGGCCACGTTGCCGATCAAGTGTCGGATGGGCGGGAGGGCCTAATGATGGCTGCGGGTGGCGAGTATGATGTGATTGTCGTCGACCGCATGTTGCCGGGAGTCGATGGTCTGGCAATTGTGAAATTGGTTCGTAGCGCCGGGATTAAGTCCGCCGTTCTGTTTCTGACAGCTCGTGGCGGTATCGATGATCGTGTGGAAGGCCTTGAAGCTGGTGGCGATGACTATCTCACCAAACCGTTCGCATTCTCAGAGCTATTGGCCAGACTCAATGCTCTGGCACGCAGGCCGCCGCTGACACAAATTGAAACGGTACTGCGAGTTGCGGATTTGGAGATGGATCTCATTGCCCGGCGCGTTAGGCGCAACGGCTATGACATCGAGCTTCAGCCGCGGGAGTTCAGGTTGCTTGAATATCTCATGCGCAACGCCGATCGCGCGGTGACGAGGACGATGCTGTTGGAGCGGGTCTGGGAATTTCACTTCGATCCCAAGACGAAAATTGTGGAAACGCACATCAGCCGACTGCGCTCCAAGGTGGCTTCGGGCGGCCAACAACAACTCATTCACACAATTCGGGGAGTTGGGTATGTCATTCGGTCTCCCTCTTAGATTAGTGCGTACCGCAAGTTTCGGGCTCGCTCTCCTCTATGCAACCCTCCTTGCCGCGTCAGCGGTGATTTTGGGATTCATCGTCTACGCCACAGTGCAGGCCTCGGTAGACCGGCAGATGGACGCACGCATTGAGGCAGAAATCGAAATCCTGACGGGGGAGTTTAGATCTGAGGGTTCCGCCGAGCTGGCAAGAGAAGTAGAAACCCGCATCAACTACTTCGGTGCACTAGAATATTTCTTGGCCGACGCAGACGGGAAAAGGCTGGCCGGAAGCTTGTCAAATCCCCCTGCGACCGACGGATGGAGCGATATCGCGATCACCGAGCCACAGCACGGTAAGTATCCGAAATACTTCCGAGTCAAGACCGTCCATTTGGACAACGGCTACCGCTTGGTCGTCGGGGATGACCTTGGGTCGAAAGATGATATTCGCCGCGCGTTCCTCGGCGCCTTGGGCTGGGCGCTGCTTGCCTTTTTGGTCTTGACCTTAGCCGCCGGAGCCTTGCTCAGCAGCGCCTTTCTGAGGCGGGTGGACGCCATCGCCCGAACGGCGGAAGCAATTATAGATGGCGACCTTGGCTCGCGTGTTCCCTTGCGCGGTACGAATGATAATTTCGACCGTCTGTCCGCGACCCTCAACCGGATGCTCGATCAAATTCACCTCTTGATGGAGAGTCTTAGCCAAGTCTCGAACGACATTGCCCATGCATTGCGGACCCCGCTTGGCCGCTTGCGACAGAGGCTCGAAGTGGCCCGCGCCACGTCAAAGGCGAATTCTAAATGCACAACGACGATTGATGCGGCACTCGATGAGACCGACAATATATTGGACACGTTCTCGGCCCTGTTGCGCATCGCCCAAATTGAGTCTGGAACCCGCACGGCGGGTTTCCGCGAGATCGATCTCAGTAAACTCTTCGAGACCGTCTCAGAGGCGTTCTCCGCGGCAGCAGAAGATGAGGGCAGGACGCTCACGGCAAAGATTGCTCCATCGTTAAATTTTTGGGGAGATGGAGATTTGATCTCTGAGATGCTGGCCAACCTTCTTGACAATGCGATACGGCATACGCCTCAAGGGGCGCATATTGAGGTGTCTCTTGTGAACGATGGCTCGCAATTGGTGGCAACCGTTGCCGACGATGGTCCCGGCGTTCCGAAATCGGACCGCGAGCGGATCTTTCGCAGGTTTTACCGGGTGGAAGGCAGTATCAGAACGGCGGGAACAGGGCTTGGTCTTTCTCTCGTGGCGGCGGTGGCCGAACTGCATGGCATGAAATTTTGCGCCACTGACAATAAGCCGGGCCTGCGTGTGACGCTGATTTTTGATTGTGGTGTACTGAATACTAGGCGACCGCGTTCGCAGGGTTCGCGAGCTATTGATCACGACTTGGCGCACGCTGCTCACGAAATTGCGCGCCGAGGATCGGAGCGGGCAGAAGAGGGAGCTATTGCAAAAGCTAGGGAATGCACTCCCATGCGTATGCGAGCAGGGCCAAGCAGCACGTTTCTGACAGTATAAAAATCGATAACCTTCGCGTCGCCGAGCCGACACAAACAACGTGCTGGATGGGGGCTTCATCGGAACCGCTCAACGAGGCAATTAGGCCGTCGGACGCGGGCGTGACCGTCGAAGATGCATGCGGAGACTGTACATGTTGAAAGCTAGGAACTTCGGATTTCCCACCGGCCATTCAGCGACAGCAATCGATTTCGGCGCTGAACGCTCTCGACTTCCGGTTTGGTCCAAAAATGCGGAAGACCTTGGGCTCTGCGACTCATCAAGACTCCGTCGCCTGCTGAAATGCAGATTAGCGTGGTATGGCTTACGGTCAGTCGAGGTCGGTTCACTTCGCTTGCTCACCAAAGACGTATTGTTGGTGGATCTGCTCCAAGCCCGCGGTGCCGTTTGTTGCAGCGTCGAGGTCGATCGATGGTCGGGCGTCATCAGAACTTCCACGTGTGAGCCGTTGAGCCGGCTACTAACTTCGCGGCGGCAAGCTACGAACGATTCAAGTAGTGAACCGTCGTTGCTCAATCAATAAACCCCATGCCGGTCCATTTCCCCCCGAATGGTCCCTTGGGGTTGGGGCTGGGCAAGTGTCGAGAGCTGCTTCTTCCCTCAGAGCCCACGAATGTTGTCCAGCCCCTCAGTTTTTTTGCGCATTGGCCAGAGCTTCTAACCCAAAACCGTTGTTCAAGCCGTGGCCCGGGTTGACGCAATGAGTGGCGTGTGGAGTGAGCCGCTTTGCCGATTACGTGCGCACCCCCTTTTTCAGGACACCAGTTCTAGTGTGAATCGCAGCCTCACAGGGCCCAAAACGGTAGGCAGGCGAATTGCGCAGGAAATTGATCACTAACCAAACGCAAACGAAGCAGTTCACGCATTTGGGTGTGTGGTATTGTCTCCTCGACGCGAGGAGTCCAGGGCCAATGGATGAGATTCAAACAAAGTGAGCTATTGGAGGATGTTCGGCTAATCGTGCAGCGGCTTCGTTCCGGCCCGATAAATTTCGAAGAAGATGCTGCATGTCAAGCAATCCACGCGCTTTACTCCTCCGCCATCAAACTCCTCATTGAGAGCAAGGCGCAATTACAGGCGGATAACACGTTTTTGCAGCGGCACATTCTCGCTGAGGGAGAAGCGGCGAAAGAAATCATCGAACGCTTCAGAAGCGAGTTGAAGGCGGTTTTTAAGGCCGACCAGATGCAGGACCAACGCATCTGCGAGACGCTTGCTAACTCAGAGGTCGAATAACCTGACCCGGCGGTGCTGATGGCACTTAGCCACCAGGTCAACCTTGGCATTCCTATCTGCTGTGGCCCCAAAGCGCGAAGACCAAGGCAGCAATCAGAACCGCAAACATGAGTGCCACAACCGAAAGGCCGCGGATGCGGACCTTGCTTCGATTTTGAGACGTCCTGACGCCACCGCTTGCGTTTTTTTGGTCGCTCATCTCACTCCACCGACGGCCCATGAAGAGCCTACAATGTAGAGGGAGTTCTTAGTTAGCCATTCCAATCTCACGGCTCAGCTTCTTAGTCCGCGATTATGTCATCACTGCTCGACTTATCGTGAACGGCGCATGGAAATTCCCCGGAGCGCAAGCCGCATGTCGCGTGGCGAGTAAAACCCCACTCCGGGCAGTCTGACCACACACGATACGCAAGCGCAGGGAAATGATTGATAGCCGAATGAATCCCCCGAACACAGCCTCGTCAAGCCCGCGAACGTGGGGTAGGTCAGACGTTACGGCAGCTGCCGCTTTGATCGTGTGGTCCGTTCTCATGCTTTGGCTGTGTGCGCAGCAGGGCGTACAGCATGACTACCGCTCATATCTGGGCCAGTGGCGGTTACTTCTCGACGGCGCGAACCCGTGGTCCACGGACAACAACTACGGACCGCTGCATACTGTCGTTGGCTTTTTGCTACCTTTCGGCCAGCTAGCGCCGAAGTTTCTGCTCGTCGGCGCCCTACTGATTGCTAATGCCGCGCTCGTTTTCAGCCTGCTACGCGAACGTGGTGTCGGCCCAATTCTAATCATCTATTTATTGGCGGTTCCCACGAACGTGCTGGTGGTCGGCGTGGGCATAATTTATGGCCTCAACGACGCGTTGGTTGCGTCGCTACTAGTGGCTGCGGTGCTTTTTAGACTCCGCGACAATTTTCTCGCTACAGGCACGCTGATCGGCCTGGCGGCGCTCGTCAAATACTATCCTCTCTTGCTACTGCCGTTTTTTGCGCTCAACGGAAACCGGCTGCACTGGTCCGTTATCGCCAGCGGGCTAGCCGTTTTTTGCGTCGGGATGGCCGCTGCGTCCGCGATTTGGGGAGAGGAAGTGTTCAACGGGATTCTTCACGGCGTAACACGAAAAACAAAACTGCTATCATTTCTCGGCCCACTCCAGGAAATTGTAGGCGACGTCAAGATTGTCCGTTGGCTTAAAGAATACAACGCCTATCTCGTGATTTGCGGGGTCGGGGTAGCTTTCCTCTGCACTTGGAGAGCGGGGCGCAACTGGCTTGAGGCCGCTGTGCTCGGCTACTTGGTAATGCTGACCCTCTATAAAGTTGGGAACCAGCAATTCTACCTACCGTGGCTCCTCATGGTTGCCGCTCTGCCCTTAGTGAACAAGCAATCCGCGGATCGAATGGGAATCATTTTCTTGGCGGCTGTCGTGCTGCTGTCGCTCTATCAGTTCGGCTACGAGTTTGCTTCGAGCGGTTATGACAACAGTAGCTGGGTCCGGACCTACGGGGGTCTCATCGCTTTTGCCGTAAGCGTGTCCAGCATAGCGGCGTGTGTGATCGACTATTGGCGGGCGCGCCCTCGGGGTCGTGGTCGAATCTCTAGGTGACAGGGCGGACGACTATCATTCAATCAAAAAAGGCACCTACGCTCCCCTCATCTAAAATCAGGATGAGTTCCGCTTCTGCCACTAAGCAGACGAGGTTGCCGCCGCTAATGACCCTAAGCGGACCTACCTTGTGTTTAACGGGACCGGGAGAACGCCTTCACCCGTCGTCCGGCCGGCACTTTCCAGGATCGCCTCGAAATGAATCTCGGAAATTTGCAGCGCTTCGGCGATACCTTTCAGCCTTTTGCGCTCCTCTTCGGCGACGCGTTTATCCGCGAGCAACGTAAGATATGCAGCGCGGATGATCGCTTCCTTAGTTTCCAGGCTCATGCTTCCCGCTGCAACAGAGAGCTCTACCCGCACGTCCCGCTTGGTGGCATACACCTGCACCGCCAGGACGACGCCGCCTACGTCCACCGAACGGCCGGTCTGGTCCTGATAGACCTTCTGAATCAATCCCACCTCGCGTGCATCTAACCTGCCGTCCGCCGCCGCCACTGCCACCATCGCCCTGAGGATCCAATCCGCCTCAGTCGGTTTCTGCGCCATGAGAGTCTGCTCCTGCTTTCCGCCGAGCGGGTGATGCCCCAGCAATAACTCGACGCTGCGGCTGCCGACCCGCCGCTCAGAACGACCGAGACGGTAACTCCGCGCTCATAGAAAGAAGTCTGCCCAAACGAAGAAGCCCGGCCCCCCGGGCCAGGCTTCCGCCGTCTTCCCTCAGTTTCCCCAATCTGGTTGCTACCATCTACGTGCCCAAAAGAGGCATATCTCGGGCTTCCAACCAGCCCTCGCGCACAATTAAAAGCGGGCCGTGGCTCAAAGGTCACAATTTCCGGAGTGGGGGCCGCGTTAAAGAGGTCCAAAAAGTTGCCGATCTGTAACTATGCTCCCAAGGCACGCAGCACTAGGATCACACATCTGATGGGTTCCCTCCCATCACGGTTCCCCCCAAACGGAACCCGAAAAGGCCCCGCGTCCCCCGTCGGGGCCTTTTCTTTTCTGGGGGCCTAACCCCCGTTCCCTCGAAGCTCAATGAAGCGGCTGTTCGGCGTTGCGATCGAGCGTCTGTGACGCCCTCTCGGTCGTGGTGGCCCGAAACCATGTTTGCAGCGTGCCTGAAGCGTCGCCGCAAATACAATCGTGCTGCGGCGGATCAGGACGGGCCCACCAGGTCCCCGACTCTACCTTGCGATTCCCTTATCGAGGTTTCAGCCGCCTCTGCCACGGCGATTCGAGCTGTTAATGTGGCACACACATTGTGGTGCCAATCCGTGAACTCGAGGAGCTTATTCGCAAGCCGAAGCTGAGCCCTTAGAGGCTCTAGCTGGTTGTCGTGTTCCGACTTGAGTTGCACGATGACGCGTTCGAATCGGGCGTTCTCGACGCTGATTTGCTGCGCCAACAGATCAGCTCGGTCCTGTAAGTCGCCGCGAAGATCCCGCATAGACTCCCCTCTTCAAGTCCACCGATCGTCGCCTATCGAAGCGGCCCCTCACCCATCTCTCCGGCGCTCGCCCTCTGGGCAGGTGCCCCCCAGTGAGCTCGCGCCTACCTAAAGCCGACTGAGGCCACCTTGCGAGCCAACGCATCTGAAGGCGGCTGATGCGATTGCGCCTGCTGCGGGTGGTGTTGAGTATGACGACTGGCCTGGGGCACCGCCTCAGTTGCCGGAACTGAGCTACCCACACGCCGACCCTCGAACCCGATGACCATGTGCACGTTGTGAAGCGCCGACTTCAGGTCTTCAAGGATGGTTTGATGCTCACTCTTAAGCTTCTCGATATGCGCATCATATTGCCCCTGAGTAGCGCTGATTTGCTCCGCAATCAGTTTGGCGCGGTCTTGTAGATCGCCACGGATGTCACGCATTTGATGATCCCCCCGACGTTCAACCCATGCGCTCAAACGAGCTGCCCGGAAAGCAGTTCCCGCCGATCGCTTCCGGCGGCCAAATATGAATCGATGTGACTTCTCAGCAACGCTGCCGAAACCGACACGACGAGCGCGGCCGTGGCTTTGGTATTGGCGGTGCTCGCTACTTCCACCGAGAGGCCACCACGGCATCATCTTGCGTGCTTGGTGCGGCCTTTATCTCCGCCGCCTACTCGGCTTTGGCCCGCGTCGACACCCTCTGATCTAGGTACTTCTGAATGAGGGAGATCTGTTCCGATCCTTTAGTCAAGCCGCGCCTCATTACCTGGAAATCTATCTGACGGCTTGTTCGGGTTGGGCAGCCTCCGCCCCTGGCGCACTGATCTGCTCTAACTTCGCGATGTTGGCATCGAACACGGCGATGTCCTTAGACAACTGGTCGTCATTAGGTGATTGCTCCAAGAGCCGCGCGATGATGAGGCGAGCCTGTTTTAACAAGTCGAGAGCGCGCGCCGCGTCCCGTTGTTCAGTTAGTACAGCGGCTACTTGCGCTTGGCTAATTGCTAGATCGCGCTGGGCATCGGTATTGCTGGAATCGGTTTGGGCAAGCCGCTCGCGAATTGCAAGGCCGTCTTGAAGAATCTTTAGTGCCTCGGTGAGATTGCCTCCAGCCGCGAGCGCGTTGCCAGTCTTGTTGTAGGCAAGGGAGAGATTGCGCTGCCAGTCGGCGTTTTCGGGGTCGGACGTGGCGAAGCGGTCAGCAAGAGACACAGCGTCCCGGTACGAGCTCAGCGCCTCCGCAAAATTCCCTTGAGCCATAAGGACGTCCCCGACCTTGAGGAAGATTTGCGTGGTCTTGTGTTGCCACGCAGGGTTTTCAGGCTCGGCCGCAGCCAAGTGCTCGGCAACAGCCAAACCGTCCCGATACGATTTCAGCGCCTCGGCGAGATCCCCGCGCGCCAATAGGATGTTACCGACTTTGATGTGGGCGGTTGCAATGGCGGGAGTGTCAGGTGTGCCTACGTAGATGGTCGGAGGCTGCTCATTCGGTTTGAAAGTTTGTGCCGGCTGCCTGGGGCTATCAGACGTTTGCGGATCTCCAGAGGCGTCGAGATTGGCGAGCAAGCTCGCGTACTCCGCAGCCTGCGCCTTTGCCTGCTCTGCATCTTGCTTAGCGGCCTCAAGTTCGCTTTGTTGAGCCTTTGCGTTATCGAGCTCTGAGTTGACACTGGCGAACAACTTCGCGAACTTCGCCTTTGCCTGCTCTGCGTCTTGCTTGGCAGTCTCGAGTTCGCTTTGCATTCGTTCTAGATCGGGCTGCCTGTCCTTGAGCGGGGATTGCGCTGATCCGGACTCCAACATGGCCTGATCCAATTTGGCTTGAATCTCATCACGTTGAGCTTTTGCTTTCTCGAGCTCTGAGTTGATGCTTGCGAGCATGCTCGCGTGCTCGGCGGCCTGCGCCTTTGCCTGCTCTGCATCTTGCTTGGCGGTCTCAAGTTCGCTTTGCATTCCTTCTACATAAGACTGCTTGTCCTTGAGCTGGGATTGGGCTGTTTCAGCCTCCGACGTGGCATGATCCAATTTGGCTTCAAGCTCATCACGTTGAGCCTTTGCTTTCTCGAGTTCTGAGTTAACGCCCGCGAGCGACCTAGCGTACTCCGCAGCCTGCGCCTTTGCCTGCCTTGCGTCTTGCTTAGCGGCCTCAAGCCCAGGTGCGGGGCTGCTGAGGGCACTCCAAGTGCCTGAGTCCACCTCTCCGGTCGACTCCAGGCCGTTCTGCGCTTGGAAGTCCTTCACTGCCCTCGCGGTTTGCCGTCCAAAGATGCCGTCTACCGTCAAGCGCTCTCCATGGTCGTTTAGGGCCTTCTGGAGAAGGGAGACATCGCCGCTCGAATCGCCTCGCTTGAGGTGTGCGAAGTCTGGCCGCGGTGAAGGATCGACAGGTGAATTGCCGGCAGAAATTTCAATAATGTCCTTGGCCTCACCTGGAGATGCCAAGACCAGTGCCAAAGCGAGAGATGTTAATATTAGTGCTTTCATGAGTGGTGGCGCGCCCGTCAAGACGGCTCAGAAATCTCGTCGAAAATCTTGGCGCGCTCTTGCTCGCGCAGCTGCTGGAGCAGCAAAAACTTGTTCAGCAAGCGAATCGTCTCGGCGGCATCTTGACCGTCCCGCTCCGACTCCACGATCAGCCGCTGCTGTCGAGCAACAAAAGCCTTGCTCTCGGCCACGCCCTGCTCGGCTTGAGCCAGCCGCTGCAAAAGAATTTCCCGGTCCATGCGCTCGCGCCTCCCCAGAGCTGGCGACACAGCCGCGGCTAGGGGTTATTCCCGCGTAGAAGGCCGTCGCCTCACGGCTCAGGCAGGGCATTCTGCCCCTTGGGAAAGCAGGAGGGGCGGTCGCTTTGGGGTTAAGCCCGATGCACCCATGACCATGTCCAGCAACCCGTTCGGTTACCTGGGGCGGTTATGGATCAAAAGCGGACATTCCGAGCGTCTGAACCGATTTCCGATTAGTGCGAAAAGAAGACTTGCAATTGGCATAGCGAATTGCCCGCTAGTGCCACACAAAGACATATCGGCGGCAGAGGCTTAGTGGTCAGCCGAAAAGCCTGCGATCTTTCGGTATAGTGCAGCGAACGTAGGCCCAATTCGCGGCACAAATGCTGCGTGAAAAATTGTAGAGTGCTAACGGCCCTCAAGCGGTGCCACATCGACGGCCGAAAACCTGTGGTCTCCATGAGTTCGCGTACCTCACGGTTGAGCGAATGCCGTCCCGCGCTCACTAGAATGTGAGCGATGCACTGATTTCGGATCTTGCGGAACTCGCTTTCGTTGAACACGCGTCCGAGCGCAGCCTTCTTCCCGAGCAGCAGTAGGGCCACGGGTTCCGGCAGATGGTAAATCAGTTCTTCGGCCACTTTAGTCTGACCGTCGACGCTATCCTTGCCAAAGAGGCAGAGCTTGAAGCGCGCAAAGCATCCGAATACGAAAGCCCGCTAAGTGCCATAAGCAGACGTGGTCACGCTGCTTCTCACTATTTCTAGACAGGTTTGATATTGACGGCGACGGCGCGGGTGACCTCAAGTGCGACCATATCGCCGACGTTAACCTCATCGAAGCCCTGCGCGGCCGGACTGACTTGAATAGTGCGGGTCTTGCCGCCGTTACCGGCGAAGGTGATAGTTCGCTTGTTGCGGTCGATCGCTGCGATCGTGTCAGTGATCTCGATGGTGGTAAGGTCTGTCGCGCCCTGCGGCGTTGCCTCCACCCAATCCTGCTCCGCTTCAGTCGGAGCGTTCATGTTCATACCCGTCTCTTCTTCTGAAACCATCTGACTCTGCGGAGCTTCATTCAGCTTCCGCAACGCAACAGCCACCTCGTCAGAATAGCTGATGGTTATCTTGTCCCTCACCTTGATGCGCCTTACGTCTTCGGGCGTGACTTTAACAGCGACCCAATTGTTATTTGGACCAGACACTGTCAGCACCTGGCTCGTTACGTCGATGGCCTCGACGGTGGCGACCATGGAGATAACCCCCGCGTCGCTTTCGATTTGAACTGGTTGTTGAGCCTGGGTGGCGTCGGTGAGGATGAGAGAAAGGGCGAGAATAAAGACGGCTCTGAGAGATGCGACAACAACTTGCATGAACTTTACCCCCTAAACTGCACAGAAATTCAACTTACCGGTTAGGCGGCACAATTTCGCGCCATTTTGTGACCACAAAGCGACGGAGTCCGGCAGCTTTTGTGCTGCGCGCAAGCGTTCGTAGGGCGGCAATACGCACGACTGAACCGGGAAGCCCAAACCCCGTATGAACACGCGAGTTGGCGCGACGCAATACGAAGAATGGAGGCTCAAATGTTGGAGGAATTCAAGAAATTCATAATGCGCGGAAACGTTGTCGACCTCGCCGTCGGCGTAATCATCGGCGTCGCGTTCGGTGCTATCGTGACCTCGTTGGTGAGCGACATCATCATGCCCATCATCGGTGCGGTTACCGGCGGCCTCGATTTTTCAAACTATTACACCCCGCTTTCCGCGAAGATTCAGCCCGGCCTAGCCTATGCGGACGCCAAAAAGCAAGGCGCCGTACTTGGTTGGGGTCAATTCCTGACCGTCGCTTTGAATTTCCTTATCGTCGCGACAGTGCTGTTCCTGGCTATCAAAGGTATCAACAAACTGAAGAAGGAAGAGGCTGCTGCACCGGCTCCTGAACCAACCCAGGAGGTGAAGCTTCTCAGCGAGATCCGGGATCTCTTGAAAAAGTAAGCTGGGGTAACCGCCAAAGATTGCTCAGCTTGTAGTTGCCGCCCGGACTGAGTTGAACCGCCTGGGAATCGATATCGAAGGCAAGCGATCTGATGAGCTTCTGAATATGGCTCGTGAGGAGCGAAACAATCCCAGGACCGCTCGACCAAAAACAGAATGAGCGTTGGACTCCAGACGCTTTTCAGAGGACTTCGTGGGTTAGGCCTTTTTTTTTGCAAACGGATTTGCAAACGAACCACGCGGACTGAAACGTGCAACGGGCTCGACCGTTTCGAGGTCTGATCTGCGGTGAGGTTTGAGGCATGCTTCAGGCTTGGCTGTCTATCGGTTACATCGTCCTGCTCGCGATTCTCGTGCTTGCCTTTATCTTATGGCGCAGGGGCCTCCCCGTTCTGGCCATTTCTGCACTCGTGGTGGGGGTACCGCTCTGGATTGGATGGGAATACGCACGTCCTACGTGGACGACTGGCCTCATCACAGGAACGGAAGTGCGCCGGAGCGATCCCGACGCACACGGCAATACGACCGACATAGAATACATCTACATGCGCACCCGGTCTGACAGGGGCTTCGAGCTAGTCAACGAGGATTCCTGGTGGTGGTTGAAGCGCAACAGCGAGCGCGTCTTCAACGACGCCAAGACCGCACAGTCTCGCAGCACGGAAATGACCCTCATGTGGAATCGGTGGCGTTCCACGCTTTTCAGCTGGTACCCCAATGCGATTGCCATCGGCCCATCTGGCTCCTGGCCGTGGTGGTCGTTGCGAACCATTACCTTCTACGGCCTCTCCGTGGTCCTTTGGCTCGGTTATTTCTACGCCATGTTCAGGCTGCGCCGATCGAGTGCGCCGCTGCGTTAGTCGGATATGGGATCGTTGGGATTAAACGCGCCAGAGAAAGATTCGGCCACAAGCCAAACGTTTAA
>Ga0157375_10002727_pt1 | contig 15262 bp, 19 predicted proteins | sample M35metaG_FD_115311 | JGI IMG/M metagenome (GOLD analysis project Ga0157375, IMG submission 115311) | Miscanthus rhizosphere microbial communities from Kellogg Biological Station, Michigan, USA - M3-5 metaG | ecosystem: Host-associated > Plants > Roots > Rhizosphere > Soil | place: USA: Michigan...
ACGTCGATGTGACGCTGGAAATCTGGCCGAACATGATCCACGCGTGGCCGGTCTGGAATGCCAGCCTGGAAGACGGACGCCGTGCGCTGGCGAGAGCGGGGCAATTTATCCGTGCGCGCACGCCACACCCTCCGTAGAGCATGTGGCCTCGGCCGGGCGCTGGCAGCCCGTTTTGTACCGAAAACCTCCGATTCTGTAGTATCTTACCCCGGAATCTCGCGCTGATTCGGTGAATCCTGGGTTTTAGTGCCCTCATGGCTGTGGTAAGCGGGAACATTGCATAACGTCCGGATATTGGAGTCTCATGATCGAACTCGCCCCCCGGAATGACAGCACGATCGCCCGCTTCGGCGGACAACCTATCGCGATCGCTGCTGTAGCCTTCGTCATCGTCGTCATGGGAATAGGCTCGATCGCCCTGTGGCGCGCCTATACCGGCAATGCGCCCGAAACGGATCGCGTCGTCGCGACCCGCCAGTTGCAGGCTCGGGCCGCGCAAGCGTCCGAACAACTGGTCGAAAAGACCAAGGGCCTGGAAGCAACCCAACAGGAATCGATCGACCAACTGCAAGTGGTGCAGGATCAATTGCTGACCGTGCGCCGACTGCTGAGTTCGCAGCAGGCGGATGCAAAAAAGCTCTCAGAACAGGTGGGCGCGTTGACCGAGGCGGTCGACGGGCTGCGGCAATCCTTTGCCAGCGCGCGGGCGTCCGAGCCCGACAACCAGCCCACCGTCCGCAAGCGATCGGCGAAAGCAAAGGCGGGGGTCAGGAGCGCGAACCGCAAGCGCGGCAAGTCGCAGAGCTAGCCGGCCACCCCTCCGAGCCTTATCGGTTCTGAACGCCGTAGCTACCAGAAGAACCCGGCGCGGTTGGCCTCCCTGCATTCTCGTACGGCCTCCACACCCTCGGGTCGGATCAGCACGTTCAAGGCCGCCCCACGCACCTCGTCAGCCCGTCTGCGACAAGAATTTGTCGTCCAGCGACACAAAATGGTGCTTCCCGCCAATTTTTTCCAACCGAGTGTGAACTGTTTCATATTTGTCCGTGGAAATACCCTGCAAGGTGCACTTCACCGGATGGCGTGAGCCGATTTCAATATCCGGGGCTGGCAAGGTCGTTGACGGTATACTACGTCGACGGCCTTGTTTTTTTGTGCCCTGTGAACTGTAGCCCGCGCACGTGCCGAGGCGGCCGCGCGGGGTCCAAGAAGTACAGTGTGCTGAGTGGCTTGCGTCGGTCGTAACCGCAAACATGAAGACGGCGCGGCTCAGAACGGCCCGGGGCGATCGCCCTTGCGACGCGGCCTGGAAATTGTCCGTTCGATTTCCCAGAATATCCAGACGAAGCCCGTACCCAGACCGACGACGACGCCGAGGAACAGCAAGGTCAAAGCCGGGGCCGTGAGCATGTCCAACATCTCTGTTACGAAGCAAACGGCGTACCAGCAAATCGAAACAGCGGTCTCGGTATAACAAACACCGGGACCGCTGGATTCATGTCGGCAGATCAGGCCGAAATTTTATCCGGCCGGTATCTTTTTGATCACGGGCACTTCAGCCGCAGACCTGAACCGGCCGAAGGCGCCAGCCATACGAGGTCAGCACGCGCCGCTGAATGATGTAGCAGCCGCCATCGCCGTAACCATAGTCGTCGTAGCCATAGCCACCGTAGCCGTAGCCACCACCATACGGGTCACCGTAATAGTCGTCGTAGTAGCCGCCGCCATACAGGCCGTAGCCTAAGCCGACGCCGACCGCGGCCGCGGCAAATGGGAATCTCCGGTGTCCAAACCCAGGGCGAAAACCACCATGCCATCCGCCGCCACGCCAGCCAGGCCCGATTGCCGCTGCGCGGAAACCGCTACCTCCAATCGCTGCCGCACGGAAGCCGCCACCTCCGATGCTAGCAGCGCGAAAGCCACCACCACCGAAGCCGCCGCCGCGAAAACCACCACCGCCAAAACCACCGCCTCGAAAGCCACCGCCGCCGAAGCCGCCACCACCGTGAAAACCGCCACCGCCGAAGCCGCCGCGGGCCGAGGCTATGTCCGGCGCCAGCATGGCCACCGAAGCGATCGCAAACAAGGCGATCATCGTTTTGCGTAACATTACTCACCCTCCTCTACGATAGCTCGCCTGCTGCGGCGAGCCACATCATCGATGCCAGATCATTGCCCAGATCAAATCTAGAACGAGTTCTGACCGCACGCTTGTCCTATCTGCTCACTTCTGCGCGACCATGGGGCACCGCTAACAACCGCGGCAAATGCCCTTCAGTTTGCGATCGATCGTCTTGTTCTCCTCATTGATCGCAGCATCGGGGCTCTGCTGCGGCGCGGACGCCATCCCCGTCCCCAGCGATCCCGTCGAACCCGTTGTCACACCTGGTCCGGTATTCATGCCGGAGCCGGAGGATTGAGCGGTGCCTGCGCTGTTTGTGCCGGGCGCTGGCGGCAAAGCCGCGGAAGGTGTGCCGGCGCTCTGCGCGAACGATCCGGCCGGCGACACCGAAATAGCGATTGCCGCAATCGCGGCGACTGCAGATATTCGCACCATCGGGAATCTCCTCTGGAGATCAACCACAAAGCTTTGCGCGGGTTCCGACCGGAACGATTTCGACAGATCCGCATTAGACAAGCGTCCGCCACCGCGCCGGGAGACGATGACGCTTGCGCAAATTGATCGCCTTCGACGACGACACGTTCGACAAGCTGACCCAGCTTGGCCGCGACCGGATGGCGACGATTCAGGAACTGGCCGACGAGGCCTTTGCGGATGTGCTTAAGAAGCACGGCATTCCCATCGATCTCAAGGACGCGCTTCGCAAGAGCGCTGCGTTGAAGACCGCAGCGCCAGCGAAGACGAGGAGCCCGAACCAGTCTCGGAAAGCAAAGCCCTGACGAGGCTTTAGCCGATCTTCTTCAGACCGTTTTTGTATCGCGGCCCGTTGATGGCGTAGAATTTCGCGGCACCGCCCATTGCCGTCACCTGCTCCGGCGATAAGGTCCGCACCACGCGCGCCGGCGACCCAATGATCAGGGAATGTTCGGGATATTCCTTGCCCTCGGTGATGACTGACCCCGCGCCAACGATGCTGCCACGGCCGATCTTCGCGCCGTTCATGACGATCGATCCCATCCCGACCAGCGCCCCGTCCCCCAGCGTGCAGCCGTGCAGGATGACGTTGTGGCCGACGGTGCAGCTCTTCCCGATCGTGAGCGGAAAGCCGCGATCGGTGTGGCAGGTCGAATTGTCCTGCACGTTGGACCCTTCACCGACCTCGATCCACTCATTGTCACCGCGCAACACTGCGCCGAACCAGACGCTCGCCGAATTCAGCAAGCGCACCTTGCCGATGAGAACAGCGGTATCCGCGATGAAGTAGTTTCCATCGGCGGGAAGGTCGGGTCCCTGCCCATCGAGTTCGTAGATCGCCATAAGAAATAAGTCTCCGTTCGCGGAGACCTTGGCATGGCCGCTAGCGCGGGATCAAGCGAGGGACGGCAGGCTCAGACGAGCAATCCTGCGGCGCGCAGCGTCATCAGGAAAAATGTGCCGGACATCATGCTCCAGAAACCTGCGAGCACGGTTGCCATCATTACGAATTCGAAGCGGCGGCGTTCGATCTTGGCGCCGCGCAGCGTGTTGCGCATGATGATAAAGGGCGCGGCGAATACCAGGAACGGAACCGCGGCAAACGTCTTCGGCGCCACGCCTTCCCCAAGCAGCCCGAAGCCTGCCGGCCGCTCCGCCATCGCCTGATAGCCGTTGGCCAGTGCGCCCGCGAGCGCAAAGCCGATGCACAGCGAAAACAGGGAATTCAACGCATCGGGCGACATGGAACACTTACCCTTACTCAAGCGGAACGCGCCTTGCTTTCGCAAAATTGGCGGTCGGCCGCCACCGCATCCTTAAGGAAAGGTTAATAGGGCGCGGCCATGACCTTGTTTGTGCATGGCTCGCTGCACTTCGACGTCAGTGAAATCATGCGGAAATCCCGCCGCGCGTGCCATATTCACAGCTGATTCGGCGCGATGGGTCCGATCCGGCGGGCTGGATCAGACTCCGTATCCACGTGTCGGGATCATGCCCCAGCCTCGAACTCAACCGATGCTTCGCTCATGACACTGCTTTCGACGGCCCAGCACCTCGCCCGCGACACGCGCAAAGACCCGCGCTCGCACATTGTCCTGATCATGGCTGCGGCCGCGCTCACCGCCGGCGCCATCGCGCTCGTCGCCTATTTACTGTGGCCGACTTGGGGAAGCGACCCCTCGCGTGGTCCGTCGCGGTTGCCGGTAAGCGTCGGGGCAACGATCTTCAACGTGCCGACGGCCGCCATCCGCATGAAGATCCAGCGTCACTCCGGACCGCAGGAACGCGTCGATCTCAGTTTCACCTTCCCTTCGCTTGAGGCGCCCGAGGCGCCAAAGCACGTCAGTGCCGATACCGTTGAAGAAAAGGTGCAGCCGATCGACCGGATATTCCTGTCGATCGCGGCCCACCACGACACGCTGGCGCCCGACGCCCGGGTCCGCACGATCTATCCGCGTTATCTCGAGCAAGCCACAACGCCGCTCGACAACGGATTGTCGATGCGACCGTTCCGCGAGGGCTCACCCTATGCCAGCGAAGATCTGTTCTTTGCCGGCACCCCTGGCCTCACCGCGCGCTGCACGCGCGACGGCGTAACGCCCGGCATGTGCTTGAGCGAGCGCCGCGTCGACGGCGCCGACCTGACGTTCCGCTTTCCACGGAGCTGGCTCGCGCAATGGCGCGACGTCGCCAAAGCGATGGACTATCTGACAGTGCAGCTGCAGGGACCGAAGGGATAAGCGGCGATCTCGCCGCGACTATCCCGGATCGGCCAGGTCTTCCTCTAGGATCGCCATCTGGAACTGGAATGAGCGATCGTCGTCCTCATCATCGACGAACAGGACGCCAATGAATTCCTCGCCGATATAGACCTCGGCGGAGTCATCCTTTTTCGGCCGGGGCACAACGCGAATCTTGGGATTGCCGAACACGCGCTTTAGATAGGCGTCGAGCTTCCTGACTTCCTGAACGTCCACGGCGGTCTCCAATCGGATTAAAGGTTTTCCGGGAGGGTTTTTAGGCCGAGACGGCGCGGACCGCTAGCCGTAACTTCACAAAGATCGGCAGCGAAACGCCTGTAAAATCAAAGCCCGGTCGCGTTGAGCATCTGGTTCATGGTGCGCGACGGCTCAGCGCAGCCGGCCTCGCCGACGATCTTGGCGGGAACACCGGCCACGGTGACGTTGTGCGGCACCGGCTTGACCACCACCGAACCCGCCGCGATCCGCGCGCAGTGACCGATCTCGATATTGCCGAGAATTTTTGCGCCCGCCCCGATCAGCACGCCGTGGCGAATCTTGGGATGGCGGTCCTCGTTCTCCTTGCCGGTGCCACCTAACGTGACGTCGTGCAGGATCGAGACGTCGTCCTCGATTACAGCCGTCTCGCCGCAAACAAAACCGGTGGCATGGTCGAGGAAGATACCGCGACCGATGACAGCGGCCGGATTGATGTCGGTCTGGAATACCGCCGACGAGCGGCTCTGCAGATAATAGGCAAAATCCTTGCGGCCCTTCTTGTAGAGCCAGTGCGCCAGCCGGTGGGTCTGGAGCGCATGAAAACCCTTGAAGTAGAGCAAGGGGTCGATGAAGCGCGAAGTTGCGGGATCGCGGTCATAGACGGCGACCATATCGGCACGGAAAGCATTGCCTAGATCGGGTTCGTCGCGCAGCGCCTCATCATAGGTCTGGCGGATCAGGTCACCCGACAGCGCCGAATGATCCAGCCGCTCGGCCAGGCGATGGATGACGGAATCTTCAAGGCGTTCATGATGCAGCACGGTCGAATAGATAAAGGAAGCCAATTCGGGCTCGCGGCGAACGATGTCCTCCGCCTCGTTCCGGACCCGCTCCCAGATCGGATCGAGCGCTGCCAATTTCGAACCCTGCGGATTGACTTGATGCACTGCCATAGCTTGCTCTCGCAATTGCTTGTTTCGTTGATCTTATAGCACGGCGGGCGGACGACTGTCCCGGGCAGGCTTCGACCAAATAAACCCCTTCCGAATGCCTTCCAGGTCAGTTCAAGGTGGTCGGGATTTTGCGGAAATCAAGCCGGGTAGCGTCCGACTATTGGTGAATTTCGGCCTCCCTGCCCTTCCCGGCATGGTGGCGCAAAATGGGGGGAAGCCAAATCAATACGCAGATTCTGCGCGCGCGCATCGCCGACACACGCTCTGTCTGGATCGCCGCCGTCGCCATCCCCTTGATGTTGCTAGCTCCCGCCCTGTGGAACGGCTACCCCCTGCTCCAATGGGATACCGGCGGCTATCTGGCGCGCTGGTACGAGGGCTACCTCGTACCCAGCCGCTCCACCGTGTTCGGACTCTATCTCCACTATGGCGAGGATTCCGGTTTCTGGATCAATCTCGGGATCCAGGCGCTGGCGACACTGTGGATATTGCAGTTGACGTTGCGCGTATTCGGAATGGCCCAGCCCTTGCGGCTGCTGGCGATGAGCTTCGTATTGATCCTGACGACCGCGCTGCCATCGCTTGCAAGCATGCTTTTGACCGACATCTTTGCCGGGCTGTCCGTGCTGTCGCTTTTCATCCTGGTCGTGTGTGGCGAGCGAACCACGGCGATCGAAAAATGTTGCCTGTTCGCATTGACGGCCTTTGCCGCGGCGTCGCACAGCGCGACGCTGTCGGTGCTGCTCGGACTATGCGGCCTTGGATGGATCGTGCGTCCGCTTTCGCGCGGACGGATTGCGGTTTCCGGACTGACGCAAGGCAGCCTCACCATCGTCACCGGTGCGGCAATGCTGTTATCGACGAATTTCGCATTGTCGGGTCAATTGGCCTGGACCCCCGGCGGTTACGGCGTGGCCTTCGGGCGGATGCTGCAGGATGGCATCGTCACACGCTACCTCCGGGATCATTGTCCGCAGCAGTCCCTGAAGCTCTGCCCCTATCGCAACGAACTACCGGCCACCGCCGATCAGTTCCTGTGGGGCAACAGCATGTTCAACACGCTCGGCCGCTTCAAAGGTCTCAACGACGAGATGGGATTCATCGTACTGCGCTCGTTGGCCGAATATCCGGCCTTGCAGGCCAAGGCAGCCCTTACCGCCACGGCGCAACAGCTGGTCCATGTCGCCACCGGCGAAGGCACCGACGGCTGGCTCGGCCATACCTACGGCATCATCGAGCGCTATATTCCGGCGCAGCTGAAGCCGGTGCGCGCCGCGGAGCAGCAGCGTTGGCATTTCGACTTCACCGCGATCAACACCATCCACGTTCCCGTGGCGCTGGGGTCGATGTTGCTGGCGGTGATGCTGTTCGGCACCGGGTTACGCCGCCAGCCGTTCGACGACCTCACTTTGCTCGCCGGCACGGTCTCGTTCACGCTGCTCGGCAACGCATTTGTCTGCGGAGTGATCTCGGGCCCGCACGATCGCTACGGTGCACGGTTAGCCTGGGTCGCGACCTTCGTGGTGCTGATCGCGGCCGTGAAGCATTTCACGAGCCTTATCGGTTCTGATCGAATCAGAACCGGGCTCTAGTCTTTTGTTTTGACGCGTTTTCTTGACGCGAACCGGAATCCACTTCGCTCGAAAACGCTATGGCCAGGACGAACGCTCACGCCCGTCGTGAGAGAAAGTCCACCACGCCGGCCTTGTAAACCTTGTCGCCGACCGCGCGCATGTGGTCGCGGTTAGGAATATCGAGGACTTCCGAACCCGGAATGATTTCTCCCAGCGCATGCGCCGAGCCTGCGATCTCATCCACTGTGCCGACCGCGATCAGCACGGGCACGGCGATTTCGGTGGCTTGCTCTCGCGTCATCAGGCGCCGCGAGCCGCGCAGACAGGCCGCGAGCGCGCGGCGGTCGGAACGCGTCTGATCGGCAAAGGCGCGAAAGGTGCGCCCCACAGGATCGGTGACGTCCTCCAGCGACGGCGCCTCCAGCGCCAGCGCCACGTTTTCGCCGGGCCCCCCGCCCTCGATCAGGCCGATACCGATGCCACCGAGGATGGCCGAACGCAGCCGCTGCGGTTGCTCGCGCGCCAGCATCGCGGTCATGCGCGAACCCAGCGAATAGCCCATGATATCGGCGCGCGCGATCTGCAAATGATCCATCAGCGTAATGACGTCGCCGGCCATGATAGCGATCTCATACTGCGCGGCATCATAAAGCTTGCCGGACTCGCCGTGGCCGCGATTGTCGAGCGCAATCACGCGTCGGCCGTCCTTCTTCAAATCGGAAACCCAGGTCGGATAGACCCAGTTGACGTTCTTGCTGGAAGCGAAACCATGCACGAGAATGATCGGGTCGCCCTCACCTTCGTCGAGATAGGCAATTTCGACAGCGCCGTTGTGAAAACTCGGCATCATCAATCCATTTTTTGGGAGTTCAACGATTAGCGATCAGGAAATGACCGCAAGCTTAGCCGTGCGCTGGCGCGCCCGCCAGAGCCGGGTCCGGCCGCGATGCCGCGGCCGCCGCCAGCTTCCGTAACCGCCGCGCCTTCTTGCTGCGCAGCCAGGCCATGGTCAGCCGCTCCGTGGTCGCCTTGATCGACGACAGGAAGCCGAACAGCGCCAACAGTGCACCGAACACCCACATCGTCAGATTGAATGCGCCGGCCGCCAGCAGCAAGGCGCCACGGCCGAGAATTTTCAAGATCGCGCGGGTCTGGCCGCCCTTGGATTCCGCGAGCCGGGCGGCGCGCGCGACGTCCTTCGGGCCTTCGGCGATGCGCAGCGTATCGAGCGCGCCGCGTGTGCCGGCCTTTTCGCCGACGCGTCCGACGTCCTTGGCGAGCCGGACCAGCGCGCCGGCCTTCTCGGCGCGGAATGCCGCCTTGATCGCACTGACGGTCTCGCCCGGCCGCAGCACCGAGCCGGAGGCGACCGCCTGCTGCAGGACGGGCTTATCGACGATCTCGCGCGCCGAGCGGCCGGCCCATTGCGTCAACCCTTCGCCGAGCCGCCCGACCTTGCGGGCATCCTTGACCATGGTGAGACCGGCGCGCAGCGGCATCGCGCCGCCGACCGAAACATACGTCGCCGCCGTCACGGCAAGGCCGGCGGCGGCCAGGCCGAGCACGAGGTGATCGGTATCCTCACCCATCGCCAGATGTTTGCCTTCGCGCACCACGTCGCGGATATCGCCGAATACAAAGAGATCGCCGGCAACCGTGCCCGACAGGCTCGCAACATCGTCGGCGTTGCCGGTCACGAGACCGGTGGCAAAGCGCTTTGTAAAATGCGATGCCGAATTTTCCTCGGCGACGGCATCGCTCACCCGTTTCAACAGTTCGTCGCTGATAACGATGTTCCTGTCGCGCGCGAGTTCGACGAAGCTGTTCGCGAGATCGGCATCATTGGCGGCGAGTGCCGCATCGATACCATCCGACATCAGCATCGGGGTATTCCGCAGCGTAGAATTGAGCCTGACGTCCGCCAACTGTGCGGGCTCGTCCTGTGCCGCCAGGACGGCGCCGGCGTCGCGCGCGTGCGGCCATAGCGCCATGCCTACCGCGACGCTAACCGCAATGCCTGCCAATGCCGAACCGAGCCGCACCCGCCTCATCCCGAAAAGCCCAATGTTTATGCTTTCCCCAACATGGTGTGCCGCTTTTAAGACACAACGGCCCCGACGAAAGAAGGGCTTCTCTGGAACGACAAGATTGTGTCGAATTTGCATGAGCAAATGAGCGGCGGGAACTTCCAAGAATCTGGCTCTAGGAATCAATTGCACCCGTCAGTATGGTGCGCGGCGTTTCGAGCGGCCGCGCAACATTGATTGCATCCGCCCGTCATTGCTATCCTAAGGTGAACAAGATGTCCGACCATGTCGTCCCGCACTTCCATAACGATGCCGGCGTCTCGGTGATCGAGATCGGTTCGCAGGAGTTCATGTGCGTGGGCGCCAACCCGCCTTTCGACCATCCCCATGTTTTCCTCGATCTCGGCAACGACAACGAGATCATCTGCCCGTACTGCTCGACGCTGTATCGCTTTGCCGCCGACCTCGCCGCCGGCGAAGCGCGGCCGCCCGAATGTGTCCTCAAAGACAAGGTCGCCTGATCGGTCCGTGGCCGTCACACGCACCATCATCGTCGCTGGTGCCGGGATCGGAGGACTGACGGCGGCGCTCGCGCTCGCGGCGAAGGGCTTTCGCGTCGTCGTTCTGGAGAAGGCCGAACGGCTGGAGGAAGCCGGCGCCGGCCTGCAGCTCTCGCCCAACGCCAGCCGCGTCCTGGTCGAACTCGGCTTGCAACCGCGGCTAGCTTCGCGCGCGGTCATGCCAGATGCCATCAACATCATGAGCGCACGCGAAGGCGGCGAGATCGCCCGCCTGCCGCTTGGTGAAGCCGCCTCGTTTCGTGCCGGCGCGCCCTATTGGGTGGTGCATCGCGCCGACCTGCAGGCTGCGCTGCAGGCCCATGTCAACGACAATCCCGACATCGAGCTGCGGCTCGGCTGCCAGTTCGATGACGTGACGTCGCACGCCAAGGGGCTGACGGTGGTTCAGCGCAGCGGCGATGCCCGGCGGCAGGAACTGGCGGTGGCGCTGATCGGCGCCGACGGCATCTGGTCCTCGGTGCGGAATCATCTGTTCCCGGACGTGCAGCCGCAATTCTCCGGCCTGATCGCCTGGCGCGGGACGCTCGATGCAACGGCGTTGCCGCGCGAATACACCTCTCCGCGTGTGCAGCTCTGGATGGGGCCGAATGCACATCTGGTCGCTTATCCGATCTCAGGCGCACGGCAGATCAACGTCGTCGCCATCGTGCCGGGGACCTGGAACAGGCCGGGCTGGAGCGCGCCTGGCGGCACCAACGAAATCAAGGACGCGTTCGCCTCCCCGCGATGGCCTCCTAGCGCGCGGATGCTGATCGGCGCCGTCGATGAGTGGCGCCGATGGGCGCTGTTCACGGTGCCCGACATTGGCGACTGGAGCGAAGGCGCGATCGCGTTGGTTGGAGATGCCGCGCACGCGATGCTGCCGTTTGCAGCCCAAGGCGCCGGTATGGCGATCGAGGACGCCGCGGTACTCGCCAAAGCCTTGAGCGACAGCGCCGGCGAAAATATCGCTGGGATCCCCGCGGCCCTGAAGCGCTATGGCCGGCTACGGCGCGCGCGCGTGCTGCAAGTTCAGCGCGCCGCCCGGCGCTCGGGACGTATCTATCACCTCACCGGCCCCTTGGCGCTGGCGCGCGACCTCACCATCAAGGCGATGGGACCGAAACGTGTGCTGGCACGGCAGGACTGGATTTACGACTGGCGGGCGTAGCCGTCGCGCGACCGCATTCGAAAACGCCTTCTAGTGCACCGCGCTGCCGGACCGCGACGGCGAGCGTGTGCCTTTGGCTGACGCCGATGGCGCGGCCGGCGCCGCCGCCGGCGTAGCCGCAGCCTCTTCCTGGCACTTGTTGCGCCGCCAGGCTTCCTCAGCCAGCTTTGATTGCGCTCGCACCGAGATGTATTCGTTGCGATAAGCAAGCTCCGCCACCACGGGTCCGGCAACCCCGGTTTCCGCCTTTGCCATCAGGCCCTGCAATTCTGCGGCGCGGCTCGTAAGGGACTTGCGCTCTGGTCCCAGTTGCTTGCACTCGTAAAGATCATACTTGGCGGGATCGGCAAACGCCGACGACATGCTCTCGCCCATCTCGGCACAGCCGGACAACCCTGCCCCGATCGCAAGCAGCGCCAGCGCCGCTATGGCGCGCGTGAATGGCTGGCGATGGGACGAGCGAATGGGCATCAGGCCTTCCTAAACAGACAATGTTGAGATTGCCTAAAGCAGGCCCAGGTGTCGGCATTGAGGCTTTGCTTTGGCACGCGGCGTCTTAAGGAAGGGGCGCGTTTGCGTCAAGATTATCCTAATTCCACGCTGCCGGTAAACGCGCCAAGCATCTGATCTGTTGAGGCAAAGCGGACGTGGCGGAACTGGTAGTCGCGAGGGACATAAAATCTCTTTGGATCTCGCCAAACCTATTCGATCACCTCGTCTGCACGGCCGAGTAGCGTAGCCGGAACTTCCATGCCGAGCGCCTTGGCTGTCGTCAGATTAATGACCAGCTCGAATTTGGTCGGCTGCTGGACTGGCAAGTCTGCCGGTTTGGCTCCCTTAAGAATTTTGTCCACATATGTAGCTGTCTGCCGGGACAAATCAGGAAGGTTCGCGCCGTAAGACATGAGTCCTCCGACAGCCGCACCCTCCCTCGCGGCATATATCGCGGGCAACCGATTATCCGATGCCATCTTCACGATGCGAGGATACTCGGCATACAACATCGGGCTGGGAAAAACAGTAAGTGCGGCGGCGCGCTCTTTGATCATGGCGGGGAATGCATCGGCGATATCGTGGGGACTGGCCGCCGGCACGAGTTGAAGCTGTATTCCCAAAGTCTGGGCCGCGCTCTCGATCTCCTTCAACATGCCGGCCATTGTGCGGTCGGTGTATGCACGGGGATGCCAGAGGACAGCGACGCGGGAGAGTTGCGGCACGGCCTCTCTCAGCAACTGGAGTCGCTTGGCGACGAGCTCGGGCCCAAGAAAGGTTGTGCCCGTCACGTTCCCGCCCGGCCGCGCGAGGCTGGCTATCAGTTCGTCTTCAACGGGATCGGCCATGCCTATTGCAACGATGGGAATGACGCTGGTCGCTTGTTTTGCCGGGCGGGCGGCCGTCGTGCTCTGCGCCACAATGACATCGACCTGGCGTTCGACCAACTCAACTGCGGCTTGGCGAAGTCGATCTGGATTCGATTCTCCAAACCGCCGCTCAAAGCTGATATTTTGTCCGTCTATATAACCGAGATCGCGCAGGCCTCCGATCATAGCGTCGATCATCACACGACTTGCATCGGGCCCTTCAGCATGGCCCTGCACCAGAACGCCTATCCGCGGAATCCTGGTTCCTTGCTGAGCCAGCGCCCCGAGCGGCCACGAGACCGCCGCACCACCGAGAACCGCGATGAAATCGCGCCGCCTCATTAAGCCCCCCGGAGAAAACGCCTCATCGATAGCCAAAGCCTAGCACTTCGCGGGCGAGCGGCGAGTGCGAAAGGCCAGGCAATCGGGCTCAAACGCTGCGACCCAATGTCCGAGATAGGTCAAGTGTCGACATAACCGTCCACAGCGTCATTGTGCTTTAGCAAGCGGACGTTCGACGTTATCGCCACATCTCATCTTGTGCCACGTGGAAAACACCATTGCTTGAGACCAGAAAACCGTTATGAAACAACGGCGCGGACGTGGCGGAACTGGTAGACGCAAGGGACTTAAAATCCCTCGATGGCAACGTCGTGTGGGTTCGAGTCCCACCGCCCGCACCACGCTTCGCCTTGACGAGCTACGCGTGGCTCAGCCAGACCGGTCATTCAAGCGACGCGTGTCCGGCGTAGCTTGAGCGCAGCGGAGCGACGACGGACTGCGCGAGGCGGAGGAGCAATATTGCAGCAGATCGGTCTTTTCGAAATGCGCCGGCTGGAAATGCTGAGCAACACCATCTTCGGCGTTGCCATGACGCTGCTTGCCTATGATTTGCCGAAAGCGAGCGGGTTTGCGAACGCTCCGGCCTGGATCGATCTCGTTCGCGCCTATGCCCAACCTCTCATAGCGCTGACGATCAGCTTCGTTGTTGCCGGGCTATTCTGGTTCAGCCATCATCGGCGGCTCGCCATTGCCCCGGAAGCCAGCCGGGGCGTGGTCTTCCTCAATCTGCTTTTTCTTTTGTCGATTATTATTCTGCCGGTGACCAACGGCCTGTACGGAGTCTTTCGGCTCGACGGCATTGTCGCCGTGATCTACGGCATCCACCTGACCGTGATAGCCACGCTGAACGCGCTGTTATGGGTGTTGGCGCTAAAGGAGCGTGGCGATCCGGAGTTGCTGGTGACAGCCTTGTTTCCGGTTTTCGTCTTCGTGCTCGCGACTACTGTGGCCTTCGTCGCTCCCTTCGCAGCGCAATTCTTCTGGTGTTTGGCCTTTGGTGCGCCATTCGCGGGCTGGCTTGCAGGGCGTCGTCAGCGCCGGCTTTTTGCCGCCTCTACGCGGCTTTCAAAAATCAACCAACCTCACGACAACCCGCTCCCGCGATGAAACGGCGACAAAGCGCATAAGCTCGGGAAATCCGGCTTCGCGATGGACCTTTCCGGAGAGCGCATTCAGGATCATCCGCATGCCCGATCTTCACAAAATCACGATAGCACCCGGTCTCACCTTCGACGCCCTCGTCGCCGGCGAAGTTGGCGCGCCGCTGGTGCTCTTCCTGCACGGTTTTTCCGAATCCATGAATTGCTGGCGCGCGCAGGTTACGGCACTCGGTGACATGGGTTACCGCGCGATTGCGCCGAGCCAGCGTGGCTATTCGCCGGGGGCGAGGCCCGATGTGCGCGACGCCTCGAACTACCACATCGACCGCTTGATGGACGATGCGATGGCGATTGTCGCAGCCTCCGGCTACGGCGATGTGCGCTTTCATCTCGCAGGCCACGATTGGGGCGGCAGCATCGCGTGGGGCCTCGCGGACCGCTATCACGCGCGGCTTGCTTCCCTCACCATTCTCTCGCGGCCGCACCCGAACGCGTTCAATCGCGCGCTGCAAATGGTCGACGGCGACCAGGCGCATCGCTCGCGGCACCACAAGGCATTTCTCGAGCCCGATGCCGCCGACGTCGTGCTCGCCGACGATGCCAAATGGCTGCGCGAGCGCCTCGCCGGCAATGGCGTTCCCGCTGCCGCGATCGAGGAACATCTCGCCGTGCTTGGCAACAAGGACGCGATGGAGGCAGCGCTCGCGTGGTATCGCGCGCGCGGCGCGATCCGTGGGCCTCTCGGTCCGATCCGCGTGCCTACGCTCTACATCTGGGGCGATGCGGACGACACCGTCGGCCGCGTCGCCGCCGAAGGCACAGTCGATTTTGTCGCCGCGCCCTATCGCTTCGAGGTGCTGCCCGGCGTAGGGCATTTCGCGGCGGATCAGGCGCCTCAACGCGTCAGCGAATTGTTACTGGAACACGTCGCAGCGCATCCGGTCTGACGGAACTCGATCCCGCCAAAAATGTTGTCATGCAGCAAATGGAGCACGACGACATGCCAAGTGAACACCCTTCCGACAAGCCACCGGTTACCGACCGCAAGCCGCCCGGGAACAAGCGCTCGCCTTCGCGAGATCAGCCGGAACTCGGCTCACCGCTTGCGAACGACGGACC
>Ga0157375_10002728_pt1 | contig 15262 bp, 13 predicted proteins | sample M35metaG_FD_115311 | JGI IMG/M metagenome (GOLD analysis project Ga0157375, IMG submission 115311) | Miscanthus rhizosphere microbial communities from Kellogg Biological Station, Michigan, USA - M3-5 metaG | ecosystem: Host-associated > Plants > Roots > Rhizosphere > Soil | place: USA: Michigan...
AGCGACGCACGCAACAATGGACCAGCAGAGAGATCGAAGGGTTGACGTGCTTCTTCACGCGCCAGCTTTGAGATCGTAGCATCGTGTGCGGCTACAGGGAGACTGCTTAGATCGATTACGGGTACACTTATGGTCGCCGTTTTCGCGACGATCTGCATTGGGCCATCCGGTCCGGCAGAAAAAGTCGTGCGGAGGGCCTCATGGCGATTAACTATTTCGTTGAGTGTTCGCCGTAGAGCATCGACGTTGAGATTACCTTTGATGCTTATGACCTGCGGTAGATTGTAGAAAGGACTTCCCGGTTGCAACTGGTCGAGAAACCAGAGACGCTGCTGCGCGAAGGAAACGGGAAACACGTACTCCTGTGTGTTCATCCTGCCCCTCTCAGTCTCTCGGCAACTGCTTGATAGGAGAGGCCGGAATCCCGCTTGCGTTCTCCCGTAACGAGTGAAGTTTGCGTACCAACCCCGTGATCGTTGGTGTTTCAAACATGGCGATAGGCGACAAGTCGACGCCCATGATCTGGCGCACGTGCGACACAACTTGAGTTGCGAGGATCGAGTCGCCTCCTAAACGAAAAAAATCGTCATGGATTCCGATTGCTTCAACTCCGAGGATCCGTGTCCAAATGTCGGCCAACACCATTTCATCCGCGGTACGCGGCGCAATGTATTCACGTTTGTCAGCCGAGCTTTCCTGATCGCAAGCTTTAACTTGCAGCAGTTCTGCCAGGCGGGAACGCTGTAGTTTCCCAAAGGAGCCTTTAGGAATTTCGCTGACTATTAATATTTGGCGCGGAACCTTAAATGAGGCCAGTCGTGAAAAGACAAACTCACGCAGCTCGGTTTCGCTTACGTCGCCGCCTTTTAAGACCACTGCCGCTGCTACCTCTTCGCCGAGCAATTCATTCCGGACTGGAAACGTCACCGCCTGTTCGACTAAAGGATGTTCGAGAAGTGCCTGGTCCACTTCCAGCGGCGCGATTTTTTCCCCCCCGCGATTAATTATCTCTTTCAGGCGCCCGGTGATGAACAGGTAACCTTCATCGTCGATGAACCCTTGATCGCCTGTCTTGAACCACCCGTTTGTAAACGATTCTTCGTTTGCTCGCGAATCGTCTTCATACCCACTGATAACACACGCGCCACGAACCACGATTTCACCTTCGGCATTGGCACCTGCCACCTGATTGTTGTGATCCAGGATCTTTATATCGATCGACGTCGCAACGCCTGCCGATCGCGGCTTGCGCTTCTGCGGCGGCAATGGATTACAGGCAATCATCCCGCATTCGGTCATGCCATACGACTCAATAATCGGCACGTTAAAGAGCTGGTTCAATTCACTCATAGTCTGTTGCGACAATGCGGTAGACGACGAACGGATGAATCGCAGGCTTGAGTCGATCACGTGCTGTTCATTCGCGCGAGCGCGGGCCAGGATTGCCTGATGCATGCTCGGTACGGCCGTGAACCACGTCGGCTGAAACTCCTCCAGCCAATCAAAAAACTGGGGTGCATAAAAACCGGGCGGACAAACAACGCCGGCGCCGCTTATGAACGAGGCCAGAACTACACCGACCAGGCCAGTCGAATGAAACAGCGGCATAATGTTCAAACACAGGTCAGTCGCATTCAACTTAAGTGAGACCTGGTTGTTCTTTGCCTGGGCGCAAATATTCTCATGCGTTAGCGGAACGATTTTTGGAGCGGAGGTCGTTCCCGAGGTATGAAGAATCAAGGCGACATCATCAACGTGCGCGAACCCCGTTTGCCTACCCGGGCGACTGCCACTGCAGTGAAGCTCGAAGACGCCTGCTTCAGCATCTGGCTGCGGCACGAGCTCGATGATTCTGAGTCCAAGCTGATGGCCCAGCTCTTTCACGTCCGTTTGATCTTGAGCATTAACCACCAAAGCTTTGGCATTTAATCGCGAGAGATAAAACCGGAATTCGTCGGGGCGATAGGCTGGATTGAGTGGGACCGCGGTCACGCATGACGCTAAACCCATAAACGCCACGGCCATTTCTGGTCCATTATCGAGCACGGTTACGATCCGATCATTACGCCCAAATCCAAACGCGTTCAGCGACTCTCGGATCGTCTCTAACTGCAAGAGCAGCCGGCTGTAGGTCAACGGTAAACGCCCAGGCGCTCTTAACGCCGCCGCACTGGGTGTTAGTTCCGCTTGTGCTGCGAAGTTATCGTAAACGGAGCCCTGGATCAGTTCAGTCGAGTTCATTTTCGCTTCTGTGAATAAGAAGGTAGTAACCGTTTTCGTGACTGCCCGTGTCGTTTCGCAGATAGTCATCGACGAGATAGCCAGCGGCGAAGGCGTCAGCGAAGGCGGCGCGAGTCGCGTTGCGCCAGGCAATAGCCGCCTCCGGATCTCGCTGCTGTAGTGGACCGATGTTTGCCGGGATCTCAATCAACAGCGGTGTGCCGCTGTGGAAGTCTATCGGGTGACTAACTGGTAGACCATCAACATCACTGTGAATTAAGCGGTCCGCCGTATCTGCGTACACGGGATTTTCCTGTTGACCGCCCTCGACCCGATCTCTGACGCGTTTGCTGTTAAGGCGCCAATTAACCCAAAGCCGATCGGTGCCTATATGGCGGTGTAGCAGGCTCGAGCTTTGCTCACCGTAGAAGTTCACTTTATACCTGTTTGCGACCACGCCCAGCTTGTGAAAATTAAGGTGCGCGTTTGTACTCTGGAGCGGGTCGAAGGTCCACGTAATACGTTCAAATCCTCGCTCCAGGGCTGCGGTGCGTTGAGCAAGCTTCAGTCGGAACCCGAGCCCGGATTCACGGTAGCGTGGATGTACCGCCAGCATGTGCGAATGAAATACAACTTCTCCTTCGTGGTAGCCGACAAAGCCCCAGGCAAATCCCACCAGGCATTCAGCTTCAAACGCGCCAATCAACGTTCCGCCTAATTCCCTCATGATAATAAAATCCATTAAGGGAGTCGTATCGAGATCGCTCCAACCCCATACGTCCTGCTGGAGTTTCTCCAGCGCCTTCATTTGCGGAATGGACTCTATCTCCTGAATCTCGATTTTGGGTATTGTTAAGGACATTCGTGCATTCACTATCGGCGGGGAGAGGTTATTTTTACATATACCACCCCAAGCTCTCTATTCACAACATTCAAGAGTTAACAATCAGCCCTATTAAGCCTTTATACTATGGATGACCGTATGGCTGCATATGAAGAGACGACCCCGTAGCTGCTCTTTAGCCTTAGGAACAAAGAAAGTTCAAATAACGTCCGGTGTTCAGAATGCGGCGACAAATTTCCTGATGCTGTGCTACCGAAGGATATCCCAAACTTCGCCGGTGGAACCAGACCAACGTTGATCGTTTTCGACTGCAACTACTTGCCAATATGAGTACTTCTGAAACGATAGGGAATGAGCCGGCTGCCCGACTTTCGATAATAACGGCGCCCTCGTTGTCCGCGGCCAAACTGGTGCGCGATTTGGCTAAACTCGGCCAATACCGCGATTTGTTGTACACGCTCAGCGTGCACCGGATCAAAGTAAGGTATAAGCAATCAGTCCTGGGCGGGTTATGGGCGTTCATTCAGCCAGTCTCGCTGATGCTGATGTTCACGTTCATCTTTTCATATGTTGCGAGAATTCCCAGTGAAGGAGTCCCATACGCGATATTCGTCTATACAGCCCTCTTGCCCTGGAACTATTTCTCGTCGAGCGTGGCGAACGCGACCGGTAGTTTGGTGAACCACGCCCAATTCGTAACTAAGGTTTACTTCCCGCGTGAGATTCTTCCCGCCACTTACGTGATCGCTGCGCTCTTCGATTTTGTAGTCGCTTCAACCATCCTCGCTGGGCTGATGATGTATTACCAAGTGCGATTGACGATTTACGCTCTTTACGTTGTGCCGATTATTCTCATCCTGACGTGCTTTGCCTTGGCTATGTCGCTGTTCTTGTCAGCCACACAGGTTCGCTTTCGCGACATTGGCGTGGCAGTGCCGCTGTTGTTGCAATTGTGGTTGTTTGCCACTCCCATAATCTATCCACTTAGTTCCGTACCGTTACGCTTCAGGTCAATTTATAACCTCAATCCGATGGTCGCCATTATCGAGAGCTTCCGGCAAGTGGTATTACGAGGGGCAGAACCGGATTACTGGTCGCTAACGATGGCGGCAATCGTTTCAGTCGTCTTCCTGTTTTTGTCATACGTCTATTTCAAACATCTCGAGACCACAATGGCTGATATTATTTGATATGGTTAACCTCACCTTCGACCGCGTTTCCAAGAAATACAAAATTTACACCGAGCCCCAGGAGCAAAAGTCCAGGAGCTCGTTGGTGAATAAACTTCGCGCCCTCAGAGGCCATTCTCGGGAGTTCTGGGCGCTGAAGGACATCAGCTTTACTGTGGAACGTGGCGAGGCGCTGGGCATTATCGGCCTGAATGGTGCAGGCAAGAGTACTATTCTAAAACTCCTGTACAACATCACCACGCCCAGTAAGGGCGAGATTCGCATTCGCGGCAAACTGTCCGCACTCATTGAGGTCTCGTCCGGCTTTCACCCGGAGTTGACGGGCCGTGAAAACGTTTACCTGAATGGTTCTTTACTGGGAATGACGCGTAGGGAGATTAGAAACAAGCTGGACAGCATTGTCGAATTTTCAGGCGTCGGTGCTTTCATCGACAGTCCCGTGAAACGTTATTCGTCGGGGATGTACTTGCGGCTTGGTTTCGCCATCGCGGCGCACCTGGATCCCGATATTCTCCTTCTGGACGAAGTCCTGGCGGTCGGCGACGCCGCGTTTCAGGCCAAGTGCATTAAGCGGATCGCGCAGCTACGGAACGAAGGTACGACCATCGTTTTTGTGTCGCATAATCTTGGCGCTGTGGAAAGCTTGTGTGATCGCACGTTGCTCATCAAAGAAGGTCAGATCTATAAGAGCGGAGCGACGCGCGACGTAATCTCCGCTTATGAAGATCTGCTGTTACGTCTTTCTCCTACCGCGCGAGCGATGGCGGAATCTTCAGCGTCTCCAGCAGCGGAAATCGTCTCTATCAACCTGTTTAATTCTCAAGGCAGCCGAACGACGATGTTTGCGACGGGTGAGGCCATGTCAATCCAGGTTGAATTAATGGTCCACCGGCCGATCAAGGACGCTGTCGTGGAGGTTTATTTCAACTCGGTATTCGGAAATCTTCACACGCATTTCTCAACTGAAACTGGAAACCGCATCGATCTCGAACCGGGGCCAATGCTGGTTGAATTCTCTTGTCCCGAGATTACGCTGGAAGTGGCAGCGTTTGACGTTGAAGGCAGCATCAGGCAGCGGGGAACGTCCATCGGCGACTTCATCGATCGCAAGCATGGAGCAGTGCTCAACGTCGGTCGTGGAAAACCCGTGCACGGCGTCTTCTACACCCCCCACGAATGGAAGGTGCTTAACCGAGATGGACCATCCTGTTGATCCAGTTTCGCCCTCAGGTAGAGGCAGCACAGAATCTCACCAGCTCGAGATCCAGAATTTGATGCAAGTGCGTAGTCAGGAGAAGTGAGCGACTACCACGTTGTTGAGACAACTCTGTTTCTATCCAGTGTATAGTATGACTTCCATCCAAATATTGAGCGAGCTCCACTGTCAACCAGGAACAAGGCAATAGACGTCCATCGTCTAGTAGAATAATTGGATCGATCTCATCGGATTCTCCTTCTTGAACTCTTCCGTCATGCGAAAGATAACGTATCGCTGCTCGATCGGTAATTATGCTCCCACATAGTTCCACACAGGATTCATCAGTTTCCGTTCCCATCGCGCTGTCTAGTTGCGTACGTGTTTCCGTGCCGTAACGGTCGAAGTAAAAATATGAGTGAGCCGAGTCTATTCCGCCCACAAACGGCCGAGGTAATTCAAAGCGATGTTTGAGAGCATCGACGTGTGCATCAATGGCTGCCACTTCCGATTCGGTCTTTGAGGGTTCGACCTCCTCAAAGTCGAGTAAGCAGTGAATATCGTCTCCAAGTCGCGGGCCAATCTTCTTTACCCTAAAACGATCTGGCTGTTTGGCAACTATTGCACCGGCAGTAAGTGTAAATTTCCCTAACCCGCCGAAAACCCATTGAGAACGTAAATCGTTTAGCACGCGAATCGAATCCATTGCTTCGTCATACGTTTCAGTCGGAAACCCTGTAAAACCCATGATCTGAACCGAAGTGCCCGCCGCCGCAAAACTGCGCACAATCTTGCGCACGGAGTCGACATTAGTGCCTTTATCGATTAGGTCCAATACGCGTTGATTTCCGGATTCGAATCCTACTGAGATTCCGATGCATCCGCTTTCCCTTAAGAGTAGACATTGCGACGCCTCGAAATAGCGTTCCAGGCGTAACTCAGCCCCCCACCGGATGTCGATGCCTCGATCAATAATCCCTCGCGCTAACTTGAGGAGATAGGCAGGCGCGATTACGTCGACTGAGAAGTAAATAAATTTTGTCTCGGTAGAAAGCACGGAAAGATCGTCGAGCACACGATTAATAGATCTTTGTCGCCAAGGGGATGTAGGGCGACCATCGGCTAATCCATAATCGCAGAAAGTACACCGGTCCCAGTAGCAACCGCGCGTGGGAGCGTAGTAGATCATTCGCTCTGGCGAAAAGTAAAGGTGCCAGGGCAAGTCTGCAAACGAAGGCGACGGAAGAAGGTCAAGGTCTTCGTAATTGGGATTGACCATTGTGCCAGCTTCGTAGCTCGCCTTTGTTACCACCCCCCTTGGCGTCTGCTCAACTCCCTTGTGGTACGCCTCGAGCAAAGCTGCAAAAGCAGTCTCACCCTCACCTATGACACAGGCATCCGCATACCGGAAAATATGTTTAAAGCTATCCGTAACTCTCGAGTACTTGTAGATCTGGCTAATGTCAGTACCACCCATCACGATTGGCACTTCCGGGAGTCGACGTCGTATTTCGCGCGCCATATAGAGAGCAAAGGGCAATTGCTCATGGTAAGTGACACCTATTCCGATCACGTCTCGAGCTCTTAGTCGAGATATGAGAACGTTCAGCGTGTAATCTGAAAAGGGTGCCCCGAGACGATCGAGCAAACTGTCGTTCGTAAGACTTGCGAGATTTGAGAAGTTAATTTCGCAGTCTTCAGGTATGGAGAAGTTAGCAAACTGAGCCGGAATTCCCTCTGTGGCCAACAGGCTAAGCCATCGGCGAAGAACAGATGCCGAACGGTAATATTCGGAATAGTCCCAGAAGCGTGATGGATCTTTCATCACCGCAATTGCGTTGCCTGGTTCTTCAGGCGTTAGACTCATTCCCGCGAGTAAGTCATTGCAATGTTGGCGGTCGCTCTTGGACCAATGTGTCTTGCTCCTTAAGCGATCATACTTCTGCTGTGCTGAATCTAAGATCCGCGCCACATGCGCCGGCCGCGAGGCATAATCGAGTGATTCAATATTGGCATCAATTATTTCTACTTCGTAATCCGTTGTCGCACGGACATAACTGGCGAGATAGGAGAGGCTGAGATAGCCACAGGTAGGGTCTGCAATAGGGGGATAAATTAGCGCTACTTTCATAGCCGATACTCCCTCGCTATCTCCGATTCTGACATACAGCTTAGTGCGCTTAGGATACCAATCAGCGATCTGAGTGCATTACATGCAGAGTGAACGATTGTTTCCTCTTGAAAATTATCAAGCTCCAGGCTGCGCAGAAGGCTGAGAAGGGATTCACGGTGTTCCACATCGTCCAACGCGTGCGCGTGAAGCGTTCTTAAAGCTGTTGGGGGTACTCCATATTTCACCGTCAAGGCAGTGAGGAATTCTCTATTTGGAGGAGCTGACTCCAGGGCATAAATGTAACCGAGGAGTCCGAGCGGGTGCAGGTGGAAAATGGTGTAGTACTGTGCCCCGGCCAATTGGGCCACTTCGGGTAGGGGGAAGCTGCAGCGAACAGATGCTTCGCTATAGCCAAGCGATAACAGGTCTTCAAGCAGCCACTTATCGTGCCCGTTTTCCTCCTCAATGTGCCGAGTTAAGTATTGTTGAAAAGGCACATGCGAACGGGCGAATTCTGTCGTGACGGCAGCCTGCATGAGCGGAACGCTGGCCACAACGTAATGGTACGTTTGGACCAGATATGCGGCATAGGACGTGAGATCCTTTATTGCCGATCCAAACTTGAGAGTCGAGATCTGTTGCAGCGACTCAGTTTCATCAACCAGCCGGCTGACGATGTCGTAAGAAACAATCATCACGCAATTCCATCAGGGCAGGGACGAAGTTCACCGTACTGAAGCATGCGACTCAAACGGATCTGGTTCTGAATTACCGGCTCATTCAGCTTTTCCCTGAGCAGCTTAACCGCATCCGGATCGCAAAGGAGATCGCGACAAAGAAAGCAAACTCCGTCATAGTGTTGTTTGAGGCGAGGGCGATAGCCGTGCTCTGTGAGAATGCGGACGAGTTCTCGCGGACCCCAAACACGCAAGGCTTGCATAACAGCGTCGCCCTCCACGCGTTCCTTTATCATGCGGAAGCCATCCCGGTAAGCATTACCGATATGGTAGGGCGAGTCGGTCTTTCTTGGTGCTTCGTTAGTGACGTCGATCTGGCAACAAACGACGGCGTTGCCATTGGCCACATAAACCGGTGTCCCAAGCAGTTCGCAAGCTCCGTCAGGTAGGGCCATGGGTGTCGTAGGAAATGAACCGATCCCATATACCTTCGCCCGTCCTGTTGGCTGGATCTGTACAATGTCATGTTCGATGGCTTTCCAAACCCGCGGCCCGATTAACTTGCGCACGCGGTCAACGTAGTTGGACGAGTCGGGGCTGTCAGTGATTGAGACCACTAAGTCGCGCCCCAGCGAGTGGCCCGCGTGAAGCGCATTGCGAACATACTCCAGCGGCACGAATTGTTCGTGATAAATATCTGCGCTCACCATCATCAAAGAAATATGGGGCAGGCTGCGCAATATGGAAACAGCGTCTTCCATAGACCTGGCCCAGTGCCCGCTTGTTATCACATACGAGTGCAATCGTGGGTGTTTGTTGATTTCAGCAAGCGACTGGTCGAGGCAGTCCATCATGGCAAATGGCTCACCTCCCGTCAGCACTACGACAGACGCTTCTGGTGATAGTGCAAAGTCAGCAATGATCGTCCTTGCAAGGTCCGGCGCCATTTTTTCGGGACGCCGTGGTCCAGCGAACACAGAGCAGTGTTTGCATTGAAGCGGACAAAACAACCCCATTTGCAGAATTATCGTTTTGAAATACTCGTAATGGAGACTCCTGTATTCTACGAATTTCACAGCGTCGCCTCTTTTCACCCGGAATGTACTGCTCTATCGGCACACTCTCCCCCGCGCTCTGCATATCAACAGCAGAGCGCGCCGAAGACGAGGAGAGCACGAGCCAAGTTATGATTGGGAACCGCGGAGGTTCTAAAAAACTCCTCCGTTGTTGTCGGCTGCTGCTCTTCCCAACGGTCCGAGCTTAGTTCTGAGATTGTCGATCTGCCTGAGGTCGGATCGGGTTAACGTTTTCAGTACGTTGACATCTGCAACACTGAGGTCTTTGCCATACTTCTTTATGGCATCATCAAGATTGCCGGACTTGGCGGCCTCAGTAATAACTTTATCTAGCATGACGGCGCGGCCTGACCTGGTAGCCATATTGATTTTCTCCCTGGTTGAGGTTTAGGTATTTGTCAAAGGCAATACCTCTGGCGTGAAACGAGGACAAAGAGTAGCTAGCTGAATGCCCGAAGTTCGTAAGGTCTCTGAGATCGTCGCCACTCTAGTCGCAGATCGATACGGTGTCAATGGTAAAAAGGAGTGCCATCCAACGTAGGAATGAGGCAGCTGCTGTCGGTGACTAGATTTGTAATGTTCAACGACTTACCGCGGCCGGCGCCAGGGCAGGCGCCACAGTCCGCGTATTGAGAGGATGACGGAGAAGAGCGCCGTCACGCCGATCGCGATCAGCGTCCAGACGAAGAAGAAACCTCCAGTCGAATTCGCAATGCTACTCGCGACGCCGACTCCCTTTCCCTTCATGTGAATGACGGGGACGACCAACCCCAGGAGAGATCCGAGGAGGATGATGATGTACCCCGATCGTCGTCCGGCGAGTACCAGCGTTCCGTACAACCAAACGACACAGATAGGCACAGCAGTGAGGTTTGAGACCCCTCCCTTTTCGAACCCTCGGACAATGTCGTCTGCGAGGTGAAACGTCAGGAAGAGTATTGAGAGCAGAGACATGACCGTCAACAGAATATTGTCTTTCAATTGATATTCTCCTTTTAGCCTGCTGAAGGGCTTGAAGGAGCCTATGCTCTTTGAACTTCCAAGTCTCCACACACTGTAAATAGATTGTAAAAAGTTGTACCGAAAAAGAGGACTTCGCGCCGCAGTTATTCGACGAAGCGATAGCCGAGCCGATGAATGGTAATAATGTGCCGGGGCTCGGACGGGTCTGCTTCGATCTTCTGCCGTAACCTCGCGATGTGGTTGTCAACCGTGCGCGTAACCGGCGTGCTGTTATACCCCCAAACTTCGTCGAGCAGTTGATCGCGTGTGACGATTTCACCTCGATGCCGGATCAGGTAGCGCAGGATCTCAAACTCGCGAGCTGAAAGGTCCAATGCTTGACCATCTTTGCGCGCCGCGTATTTTTTAAAGTTCAATTCCACATCGCCAAATTTAAAACTTTCGCTGTCCGCGACTTGTTTTGCAGCCCTTCGCAAATGCGCCCTGATGCGCGCGAGCAGTTCCTTAATGCTAAATGGCTTAGTCACGTAATCATCTGCGCCAACTTCCAAACCAACCACTTTGTCCATTTCCTGACTCCGAGCCGTGAGCATAAGAATCGGAGTTTCGAGGCCGCGGGTGCGTAACGTGCGACACACATCTATTCCGCTCATCAAGGGCAGCATCACATCGAGCAAAATGATATCCGGGTTTTCAGTCGAGGCTTTCTCTAAGCCTTCTTTCCCATCGCGTGCCACACAGACCTCGTAGCCTTCATATTCACAGATATCTTTCAACCCGACAACCATGTTGGGTTCGTCTTCGATTATCAGGACCTTAGCCAATTTATTTTCTCCCTGACTATGCTCGCATGGGCGCCAGCGGAAGAAGGATCCTAAAACGGCTTCCCTTTCCGACGTCGCTTTCGACGGAGATGGTTCCGTTGTGAGCTTCGATAATGTGCTTCACCAGAGATAAGCCCAGGCCACTGCCCTTCACGTCATGGACCAGTCCGTTGCCCACGCGGTAGAACTTCTCAAAAATCTTTGCTTGTTCAGCGCGTGGAATTCCAATGCCGTGATCCGCTATCTCAATAGACAGATCAGTTCCGAGTGTTTCCGTTGTGATCGTAAGCTGCTTCACCTCGCCTGAATATTTAATGGCGTTATCAAGCAGGTTTGAGATGGCTTGGGCCATCGCATCGCGGTCAATTAAGACGGACGGCAGACTGGGCTGTATCTTTGTTTGGATGTCAAAGCCGGAATTGATGATCTGGAAGCGATAACTGGAAAGCACATGCTCAATCACTTCTCCCATATCACCATCAGCGAAAACATAGGCTTTCCGTCCGGCCTCGATTTTTGAGAAATCGAGAATGTTATCGATCATCTTGTTCAAACGCAGGCTTTCATGCCGGATGATCCGATAGTACTCCGTCTTCTTCTCTTCACTGTTAACGCGATCCAGTTCGAGGATTTCAGAAAACAGGCTGAGTAACGAGAGGGGTGTCTTTAGCTCATGCGAGACATTCGAGACGAAATTTGATTTCGCTTGCGCCAGACGCGCTTCGCGGTCAGTGGCTCGTATGGTAAGAGCTATACCACCAAGCAAGAACACTAGTACGAGGAAAGTTGCCCCGGCACTATGCAGAAAGCTGTTGCGCGCGAGTGCATCGAGATTTGTATTTTTCAGGCCGATTCTGGCTTTCCAATTCGAGAAGGGACGATCAAAGCTGGTCTCAAGAAAATATCCGTTCTGAGCCGCCGCGTTTGCATAAAGGACACGTCCGTTCTCGTCGCTAATGGTGAACGCTATATCTGAGGAGGCAGCAGTGGTCCCATGATATAGATTCATAGTTTTACTTATACTGCCAACTATCAAGTCATCGGTGACAAAACTTTCGTTTAATAACACACCCGCAAAACCGTTCTGCTCTCCGCTTGGCAGATCTTTTGCCTGGTCCTTCAACGGATAAAACAGATATGCTCCTTGACGTGTGCTCGGCGGACAGGTCGAACAGGAATGATGTACGAATAAATACTTGTGATTGTCGTCAACAAAGCTTTGGGCCAGCCGCGCCTGGTCAAATAGAGATAGAATGTCCGACTGCGCAGGAGTGAATCCTGCCTGCGCGATTTTCACAAATTTATCTGAATATACATACGCGTAATTATCTGTTTCTTGCTTATCACCGCGGTTGCCGAAAGCAAAAATCTCTTCGATCTCAGGATGCGAATGCTTTACGTCTGCGAAATATTTTTCGAACGCTTCCGCAGTTCCGGCGGACGAAAGGCGCATGCTGCCGACCGGGTTCAACGCTTGAGCTGCGATGTCTTCCAGGCGTTGTTTCATTTGGTGCTCTACAGCGGTTAATCCCTGACGAAGGTTGTCCTTGAATGCGCCTTTAGTTTTGTTCTGGAGTTCTGCGAGCGACCGATATTGCAGGTAAGTCAATACCAGGAGGGGAAGGAACACGCCTACTGATACCAGTATCGCCAGCTTTTTTCGCAGCGATAGTTTGCTGATTGCATCTCGGAACACAATCAAGATTCTACTATTTAGCGGTCGGACAGAGGTAAAGTAAAACGTATGAACAAAACTAACAGTAACAAAAAGAAGTTGTCTTCAGAACAACGTGAAGAACTACTCACAACATTGAAAGCCCGTTTCGAGAAAAACATGAACCGCCATAAAGGTCTTGAATGGACCAAAGTACAAGCAAAGCTGGAAGCTAATCCTGAAAAACTATGGTCGCTCAATGAAATGGAAAGAACTGGCGGTGAACCCGATGTTGTCGGGTTTGATAAGAGGACGGGCGAATACATGTTTTATGATTGTTCAGCGGAAAGTCCTAAAGGCCGCAGAAGTGTTTGTTACGATCGTGAAGCGCTGGAGGCAAGGAAAGAACATAAACCCAAAGACAGCGCTATCAATATGGCTGCTGCGATGGGCATCGAGCTCTTAACGGAAGAGCAATATCGAGAGTTGCAGAAACTTGGATATTTCGATTTGAAAACATCGAGCTGGGTGAAAACACCTTTCCACATTAGAAAACTCGGCGGCGCCCTGTTTTGTGATCGACGGTACGAGCATGTCTTCGTCTATCACAACGGCGCCGAATCTTACTACGCCGCTCGGGGATTCCGTGGTTGGGTAAGCATCTAAACTCTGCGGCCGAAATGTGCGCGAGCACACAATCTCAATGTGATTCGGTTATCAATATGCGATTCCCCTCCCACCGCCACCTTTCGCAGAACTTCCGCGCTATCGACAAACAGCAAATTGCTTCACTCGAACTGTCACTCCGCGACAATTACTTTATTAGATTCCCGGAAGGATATCTTTCAACTGACTGGGGGAAAGATGATCTACAGGACCACCTGTTCAATAGGTTAGAGACTAATCGCAACATGATCGTTCCCTGGCTAGACGAAGTCAGACCATTGCAGGGCACTTCAATTTTAGAGATCGGGTGCGGCACCGGAGCTTCCACGGTCGCTCTAGCCGAACAGGGCGCCCAGGTGTCTGCGGTTGATGTCGACGCAAACTCACTCGTGGTTGCGAGTGACAGATGCCGGAGTTACGGGTTGGATGTGAGCTTTGCTCACGCAAACGCAACGGAAGTTCATGAGCGATTTGCGGGACGGCATTTCGATTACATTATTTTCTACGCAGTACTGGAACACATGACGGTGGAAGAAAGACTGTCTGCCATGAGATCGACATGGGAGATGCTTTCTGCCGGTGGTTTATGGTGTGTGATCGAGACGCCGAATCGACTGTGGTACTACGATGCTCACACCTCCTTCTTGCCATTTCATATGTGGCTGCCCGATGAATTGGCTTTCGCATACTCTCGTTTCAGCCCGAGGCCCAATTATCGTGAGCTATACAGAGAGTACACAGACGAAGCGAAGCTTAATTTTCTCAGGCGAGGGCGCGGCGTAAGCTTTCATGAATTTGAACTCGCCATAAAGCCGGTGGGCCAATTGAAAATCAAGAGCAGCCTTCATGAGAGAAACAAAGCGACATGGCTTTTAAGATTAGTTAAGTCGAGACTCTCTACCGGCCAGCGATATATTTCTCTGTTGCGGAAAATAGCACCTGATTTACACGATGGGTTCCTGCAAAGCTTCTTGTATTTGGTTATCGAGAAGGATTGACAAGAGAATTCATAGGTATTTGCGACACTAAGTGATATAAAGAGCGGCGCTCGTTCTTTCTTTCAATCGTTGAGGAGGATTCTCATGCTCACCCGTTCCTTCGTCGCTCCATTACGTGCGTTGCTTCTCGCGTTGTTTGTCACTTGCATGCTTGCGCCCGCCGTTTACGCGGGGAAGTCAAAAGACGGATTCACGGCATTCATTGTCGGTAATCCTGCTGATGCGCAACCGTCTCCCAATCTCACGCCAGGCTTGGTATTGATGGGCGGGGGTACAGACGTTGACGCTGCGTTTCAGTGGATGTGTCAACAAGCAGGCGGTGGCGACTTCGTCGTGATCAGGACCACCGGAACAGACGCGTACAATCCCTATATCCAGCAACTCTGCCCGCAAATGGATTCTGTCGAAACCATCATCATCACCACGGTGGCCGGCGCAAACTCTGCATACGTCAGCAGCCATATACAAAACGCCGAGGCACTCTGGATTGCCGGTGGCGACCAGTCGACATACGTGAACTTGTGGCGTGGAACAGCCGTGCAAACCGGCGTGAATTTTCTTCTCAATTCCAAGTTGGCGCCGGTGGGCGGGACCAGCGCGGGCCTGGCTGTGCTTAGTCAATTCATCTACACCGGTGAACTCGGATCGGTTACGTCGAGTCAGGCCCTCGCTAATCCTTTCCATCGTTACGTGACACTCGATCGGGACCTGTTCCAGTCCGCACTTGGTGGAAACAAACTCTACGACTCCCATTTTGTGACGCGCGATCGCATGGGAAGGTCACTCGTGTTCTTAGCGCGGATCGTAAACAACGGTTGGGCCGCACAACCTCGAGGAATCGG